>Ga0123357_10014634_pt1 | contig 10249 bp, 6 predicted proteins | sample TergutEmb28metaG_FD_89873 | JGI IMG/M metagenome (GOLD analysis project Ga0123357, IMG submission 89873) | Embiratermes neotenicus P4 segment gut microbial communities from Petit-Saut dam, French Guiana - Emb289 P4 | ecosystem: Host-associated > Arthropoda: Insects > Digestive system > Gut ... | reverse complement strand
CACCCGCACAATATTGGGTGAGGAGTACAAATCATTTAGCTCCTCGTTATGCAGTCTCCTCCATTCCCCCGTTACCTCGTCCATCCTAGGTCCAAATATTCTCCTCAACACCATGTTCTCAAACACCCTCAGCTTCCTTTCCAATTAGTGCATCTAGTTGGTTTTATTGTAAGAATAACTGTCTTACACATACAAACACACATTAATTTAAACCAAACTGCACAATATTTAGTGCTGATGCTCAAACATATTTCGGCCACGAATCGCATCCGCCTTCATGGGGTTACAGTACTTGAGGACACCTTTAACGTGCTATGTAACTTGTAAGCCGTGAATGGTGAATTATGTACGTGTTGTGTTATTCGGCAGATATTATTAAAATTGTGACACAAGCACTGTTTCAGAATTTACATTTTTATAACCACACTTCTTGTAGTAACATATTTTTCTTCCATTTGGTATGGAGCCGAGAGCTGAAGGTTTTTCGATGCTCGGTGCGTACTATTCATACTGAGGACGTTAAAGAATGGGGTGCTGTGGGAAATATTTGGACCCAAAGAGAAAGTATAGAGAGTCCTTATAACAACTGCGTAATAAAAAAACATTACGATTTGTACTTTTTGCCAAATGTCATTAGGACTATAAAAATGAAAGGTGAGATGGACATGGAATGTGGCATACATGGGACAGAAAGATAAATGCTTACAGTGTTTTGGTTGGAGAACCTAAAGGAACGAGACCACTACGACGGACTTGACATAGGTGGAAGGATACGATTAAAATGGATCTTAAAGGAATAGAATGGGTGTTTGTTGTCTGGATTTATTTCGCTTAGGTTTGGTGTTATTTACGGATGGTTATGATGAGGGCAGTGAAATTTCGCGTTCCATGTAGTGATGTGAATTTATTGTCTAGCCGAGGACCTGTTTATTATCTTTTAAAGAAGGCCTCCGCTCCACTCGTTTAATTAATTCGTTACTTAAAAATATATATTTTTAGATGCTATTTCGATAAACTTTATACTTCCTTTCGGCGCTGGCCTTCAAAACGACGGCTGGCTATTATTTCGAATACAGCCAGGGACGCCAGCATCCTTGCGTCCAGAGACGCACTCACCCACCAGCGCCGGGGTGGGAGGTGGCGCATGCGTGTACCGTTAGAGACGGGACAGTGTGAGGATGCTTATAGAAACGACCTGTGTGCGCCCAGCAAGTCGGCTGCGGTAGCTTGCTCGCAGCAGTGGAAAGGTTGACGAAGACTGAGAGAGTCCACTTCCCCTTTCTGAGCCATAAGAGTTTGGAGCATCGACGTGATCCTGAGCCAGTGGTGGTCTGAATCGTGTGTCCGACCAGCGTTACCGTCACGACGCGAGTGCAGTTAACACCATAAGGCTACTATCAGTAGTAAACAACTTCTTCTCGACCCAGTTACGTCGCAAGTAGTTAATCCGACACCAAACCCCAGATCCTGGGGGAAAAGAGACTATTTCCCTACCTCCATAACATGATGGGACGATTCGTTTAAAGAAACTGTGCGTCTATGGACAAGGTAGTTGCGTGTGCAGTGAACCCGGAACGAGGCGTGGGGCAGGTTCAACTCCCGTCTGTTGCTTTTCGTTCTTGATCAAACTGGATTTCGTGTCTGATCAGGAGTTAAAACAGGCATAGCGTGAATTTGTTCTTTGTCTGCGTGTGCAGTGCTCAGATTTGTTATACTGCCCTGTGTGAGAGGCTGGATGTATTGAGTGCCATTTCGCTGTCACAACTTTGTTAACAGCTCTGCTGTCGTATTGAGAGACATCTAGTAATATTCAGTTGTAAGGTCTTTGCCACGGGGACGCTTGATAAGAGAGTTTATAAGAATCTACGTGAGTATAAAATACATCTCAAGTTACGAATTCACGTTGCTGTCTTCTAGGATAAACGATCCTGGATTCATAAAAAAAAATCTGGAGATTAGGAGGGGAAATTGTGATGCCAGTTCTTGTTTCTCTTCGTAGTTATTTCACTGTTTAAATGACAAGTGTTTATCCTGGGATGGAGTTTCTAGAAAACGTTACTGTGGCCGTCGGATATCAGTGCTCCAAGCCGTGTCACAAGGTACAATAACGTCAGAATTGAAATTCCTTCTTGCTACATTAAGTCTGTTGTAGAACGTTTATTAGAAATTAGCTGCGTGTGCATAAAGTAATTTCCGATGTCAACATTCAGCTTCTAAGGACACGTTGTGGAAGCTGACAAGAGGTTACAAAATTACGGAACAGTCTGTATTATCAAACACATTGAACTATAAGGAACAGGCGACCTTGGCACTGTAAAATTTACAAAGCGTTGAAAAATCTTTAGACAAGAGGAGTGTTTGTTATTCAATGCCTTTTCAGTTGTAACATCAGAGGAAATATTTACTTCTCTCCATTGTAAGGGAGGAGGATATTTTAATTAATTTTACAACTGACTGTACACCAGCGAAGGAATAAGAAGAAGAGTTTGTGAAGTGGGACGATGTGGTAATAACTGAACAGTGAAGTACTGAGAAGCACCACTAATAAAATTAGCAGAAACGAAAGGAGTCCATTGAACGCAGCTTATCCACTTTACAGCGTTCAGGTTCCTGAACAAGGCAGCCGGCTGACAGATTTAGCCGCAAAACATTCTGTACTTGTTAGGGGCGAAACCGCTTTGTTTGTATTTGTTCACGTGTAGCTGTGAGGGAGGAAGGGGGGGTCGTGGCGGCTGTTTTATATGCCATGGGACACGGGTGGTGGGGGAAAGAGACGCCATCAGACGCCGCGACGCCGTCTTAACGCCACACCCAGGCATCAGCTAGGCACCTCAGTGTGTATCAGTAATTGTAGAGGTCGCTGGCTAATGGAGAAATTTGGTTGTTGCTTATGCAGTTATTATCGTATAGAAGAAAGGAAATGAATTTAATTATAACGATTGTCTGAAACGGGGCTTATGTATCAGTGTCTGCAGAATTGTTTGTAATTTAGACTGGAATACGGTTATTTGGGAAACGAACTGCGTAAGGTATTGAACAGAGGACTTGCACACAGAGACATCTTGCGCCTGTTAAGGCTACAGCGTAGGGTACAAATTTATTTCCTGGACGTATCTATAATATTCGTGACAATATACTGGAACAAAAATACTTTGGGATAATAAAATTTTGAATTATTTAAAAATTTTTTATAGAGAACGTAAAGAAGTAGATCACATGTAAATAAAATTAACGCAGAGATTTACTAATGCAAATAGAACACAGAGTGGCCGACACATAATATTGATTGTCTTCTCAGCTTTTCGTCCCTTATAACTAAATTCAACTAGGTGTCCTATAGGTTGTTTGGTAGTAAGGGCGTTGTGCCTTAGTGATATTTATCTATGTAAATAAAACTTTCGATATTCGAGCGGAATTTGTGTGGCACGTTTACTTTGAACTGAGCGTCGAGCTTTCAGAAATTCAGTCTCTTTACTAGGAAACAAGAAATAACCGTTCCGTCTTCAAGCGGAGAGATGCACAGCAGAAATTAAATTGGATATGAAAACAAACTTCAGTCATTCACTTGCTCGTTTGATTACACAGAAAGGCTCAGGTTACAGAAAAAAGCCAAAGACCCAAAGCTTGGCTTCAGTTATATATATATAGCTGAAACAGAATATCTGCAAAATTAAAGGGAAACTGAAAGTAAACACTTTTTTTTTTTAAATTTATTTTTTGTTACGCGACATTTTCCAGATAAAACCCCTGCTACATGCAGCTGTGTGACGGGTGAGCTGTAAATGTTTTGTACGATTGAAGGTTTACAAAATTATAATGCAATACACATTGTTGTGATCCGAGACGATCTTCCGACCATGTGAGTGCAGTCACACTGTACAGTATGAACAAATGACGGTGTTGCAACAATACTACTTGTACATAAATATGTGTAAATTTGATTTTTTCTGGGTGTCGGACAATTTTTCTATAAAATAATTTTTTTAAAATAAACCTTATATTAGCTGTGTACATTTATAATGCAGTGCGTGCATTTCCAGTAGACTATTTTTCTAAATTAAACTGTACAGTCAGATGTTTCGTGTCGTACACTGAATACGTATCATGGGTACGTTTTCATAATTACTTATTAGTGTATATTTTCATAAAGTAAAGTCATCTTAACTAAATCGTAAACCTAAACAGTATCATTAACCACAATAACTGAAAGTTATTTAAAATTACAAACCCATATTAATCTAAATGTAAGTATATACGAATGAACTATTTGATTTCGTTTTTGGTTTTGCTTGTTTATTTGTGATTCATTTCGAGAATTATCGTGGTCTCTGATAACTACATCGAGTTCCATCGGGCAAAACGGGTATAAGATATTAGTTGACCTGGAATCCTGGGATCGCTCGTAGCGCCATGAAGTGCTCGGCGTGGCAGGAATTCTTTGATTAAAGTGCCCTCCCACCCCTAACTCCACACCTCTTCCTAGCACACCCCTTCTCCGTCAGCTGGTTTAGGTACCTTTTTCTGTTCTGACTGAAGCCGGAATTATATTATCACATACCAGTCTTATTCCTCAATTATTTCCTAAGGTACTGTATTTAATCTAAAAACAGTTTGAGGAATCAGACACTGGGTGAAATATTTCGTAAATCTTTTTATATACTCTTACAGTTTGCTTATTTTTTTTTAACAAAATAAATTGACATATACCCACATCGTCAGTAATATTGACTGTTTACGTCATCCTCATTCTCAATTTACTCAGCGACAAGGCTTAGAAAGAAAGGCTAATTATTCTTCAGTATCAGAATTGTGTCGTAATAGAAATATAACTATGTGTTTTGGAACGTGTACAATCCAAGATCTACAATAATAATAAAACAAGTTTCATATAAACTATCAGAGTGCATCAATAATCCTTCCAGAAACGAAAAAAAACAGCTCTTAGAAAACTTTCATATGTAACTGCTGCTATCCATTTCAGTATTTGTAAAATAACATTGTTCCTATCGTCAAAATAGGGTTAGTAGTTGATTCGCATTCAGGTTTACGTCTAATTGTTTTCTACACATGGAATTTTTAAACTTAACTCATATATTATCCATAGTTGTGTCCCGATTCGTGGCAAAGTTTTAATCCTCTCTCAGTTTCAAATCTACGGATATACTGTTTATCGTTAACGTCATATATGTCTTTCTGAAGTGTAAATCCGTAGAGACAAAATAAAAAACCTTGTATTAACTTCCCAGTAACTATAGGAATAATACATTCTCAAAGTTATTACATATTTCAGGCTGAACTGACCTTCAAAACACCTATCTTATGTTTCGCGCACAATATCTTTTCACACACTGCCATTTTCTGTTCTGTTAACGTTTTTACTAAGAATTTTATATTAGCACAAAAAGTGTTTCTCATTTCATTTGTCCCATTCATTTTCTCACGAGTTTATCTCAATATAGTGAATTTATTATTATATCGAAATCCTAAACTCTCAGACTTAATCCCAAGTGTCCTTACCTCACGTTAAGACCAGTCCAAAGTGTTCCTTGAGTGTTACACACGAGTACGTTCTTTTGTTTCAGATGTAGAATATTGACGACTTTAGTTTAGAAAAAGAGATCGACTTTGTCACAGGAAGTTTTGGGTTTGCAGTACAATTCCTGTTCTTCAGTAGTGAGCTTCTGCTGTGTATAAACGTCGTTATATATTCTCCCCAAATTCAGCGCTACTTCTGAAAACTCGTTTTATACTTTTATGTTAACGAAATGTGGAATGTGATGTTTAATTGACATTGTAATTCTCCGTGAGTTTCTGTACGTGCTTACAAAGACGTAATGTAATATGTATATAGATATTGTCTGTGAACTGTTTGCAATGAGTTTGTTCGATCCTAGCCGAATTGGCAAATATAACTTAAAAAAATATATCATAACAGGTTAAATGAAAGTCACCACGAATCCACGTGACTGCATCAGACTTAAATTAATAACCTTTTTTAAATCTCATTTATTAAATACGTAGATTGGAATCTTTGAATATATTTTGTTGAAATACGCGTCTCTTTCCGTCAACCACCCGCAACCGGCGTTACATGTTAAGGAAGGAAATCATATAAGTCTTTTACTTGTTTTCTCTTTCTTTTTGAAGGAAATAATTATGTCATGTTAGAGACAGAAAATGTGGAGCTATCTAGTGTGAGAGGAAGACAGAGGACGCTACAAGTTTCTACACCAAAAACGGATGGTTTTACGTAATGCAATGGCACATTTTGAATTCCACAGAGAACCGGCAAGTACACGCAGACGAAGACCTACTTTAGTATTGATTTGAAATAACGTGATATTCATTGTAATTGTGTGATAGGCATTGAATTTAAATCAACGAAACGCGGCGTGTAATTAGAACTGTATAATTCGTTTAGGGACCAAACTGTACGTAGCACCTCTTATAAATTACACTAACGCTCCTATCGTCACGAATTCGTGTCGCCTGCTTGTGTCATAGAAAAGAAGCCACTCACCATTCTAATTATATTCTTCCAATCTAATTTGTGCCTCAATCGATTTCCTAAATTTTGGAAGTCACAAATGAAAACACTTCTTTTCTTTTGAAGATATTTAAAGACTGGCGAAAAATACGTCCAGATCAGTTTGATTGTCATGAAAGACGCATAGAAAGGCAAACATTTTTCTTCTGCTGCACTTCTTGCAATTTTAATCCTGTAATATCGTTAAGAGTCGAAGGAAACAGAAAGACAATTGAAAGTTATAGGTAAAGAATGGAGATATTTCCGTTTGAAGGAGAAGAGAAAAAGAATGACACAGTGTTGGACCGTTTCAACATTAACTATCTCCTGTACTACGACAATGAAGGAGAGACAAATTATTCCTCCAGCAATAACACCAACGGGTCCTACGTCCAGAACCACACAGCCCTCATCCAAAGACCGGACTCGCTTTACCCTAGTGGCTACTCCTTGCCGCACATTGTCATCGCGTCCGTAGTAGTAACCCTGCTCATGATAGTGGTAGTGGTGGGCAATATGCTGGTAATAATTGCCATAGCAACAGAGAAGGCTCTCAAGAACATACAGAACTGGTTCATCGCTTCGTTAGCTGTAGCTGACTTTTTCCTGGGCTTGGTTATCATGCCTTTCTCCTTAGCTAATGAGATAATGGGCTACTGGATTTTTGGGAATTGGTGGTGTGATATTCATAGTGCGATGGACGTGCTGTTGTGTACTGCTTCCATCATGAATCTGTGCCTCATATCCTTGGACCGCTACTGGTCCATCACGCAGGCGGTGGACTACTTGAAGAAGCGGACGCCTGTCAGAGCTGCTGTTATGATCACACTTGTCTGGATCCTAAGTGGCCTCATCTGCATCCCACCACTACTTGGCTGGAAGGTGGATCGTCCCGTCGAGGATTTCCCCAAATGCCAGGTACAGTTTCTTAATTTTATATTTTTCATCCCATTTTCTTGTATGTATGTAAAGGTAAAGGTAAAGTGATCCCGTTACAGGCCCGGTGTGGCCCAGAGGTTGGGTAGAGGTATAGCTCTACTTTTCAATGACCGCGGCACTAGAAGGGGGTGAGTGGCCAGCGCACGCCCCGGCCGCACTTTACCCCCGGGAAAGACCCGGTACCCATTTTATAGGAGGCTGGGTGGGCCCCAGGGCCGGTCTGGACGGGCGGAAAATCTGGTTGCCACCGGGAATAGATCCCGAACCGTCCAGCCAGTAGCTCAGTCGCTATACCGACTGAGCTACCGGGCCCAATCTTATATGCATATATACACCGATAATTAACAGCGTGACACACCTATAAGCGTATTAAAGTCCATGATCAGCTACATGTTTCGTCTATGATAAACCATCCTTGTGGTATGTGCGTTAATTTCTGCAGTTGCACACAAACTGAGAATGGTTTATTTTACCCGAAACATGTAGCTATGGGTGGATTTTAATTAGAAAAGTGTTATGCTAGACTGCTAATTGTTGGTGGATACCATATCTTGTACCTTGCGTTCGATATGGGTTTGTCTGTTCGTTGTTTCGTTAAGGAAATTGTCATTGTACACGCAGTGTCCATTTTATCGTGCCAGTGAGCACGACTGTCACGGAATCCCTCGCCTCATGTAGGCTTTCTGTGCGGTGAAACTTCCTTGCTCAGGGATACGATAAAACGGGTATTTTGTAGCTTCATATTTCAGGATTAATAGTGAACAATAAATAGGAAAATTTGTGTAAGGGAGAAATCGTGACGTTATATAAGATGGACATTGTTATCTAGGCATTTTGCTAGAGAATAGTAATCGGCGTCCTGACTGAGATTCGAACCAGGCACCTTTCTAACGTAAATCAGAAGCGAGATGTAAGGTCAACGTAGAGGTGTCGTTGAATATTTAATTCTTGTCGGATATTAACGTGTTGACTGATAAATATTTCACGACGTGTCGAAAAACCGTGTTTCTCCTACTGAAACGTCGGCAACTTTACCAGCTGACAACGTAGATATATAAGCAGGCTTACGTTTTGAGTCAGATTTATTGATTTTTTGTACACTTAGGAGAAATATAGTGTCAGTGGTTTGGGGTGTCTTGTCGTCTCCTGAGGCACGATACTGTAGACAGTGGCAAGTAGAAACCGGTGTGTTGGAGAAACATGATGTCGAAATTTTTAGAATTTCAGGGTCGAGACATGAGACCCCCTCCAAATAGTACTGGCAACCACCTGCTACACTCAGCGCTGTCATGTAACTGGTCACGTATGTAATCGCGTCTCTCTTTGTATATATATACTAGAGACCCACCTACCGATAAAACTTTTAATTAAACCTTGCGGGGAAATTACATATCGTATTGTAAAACGGTCGTGAAAAAAGCGCAGTTAGGCAGTAGGCCGAACAGCAAAAATGACACCAAATTTATGCAACATTTATTTGCGACGAGTTAATAAATAAACTTTTTATTGTGAGATACTGTTTCTAGTCGTGCTTTGTCTATTCTCATCGTGTGTGGACCAATGTAAGACTTTCCTTAGACTCGGAATACTATCGTGTTTTCGGTTGCGACGCCTTGAAATTTGATGAGGATTTACTGGCATTTCGGAGGAATGCAATGCCTGTCATCGTCATGGAGGGGAAGCGCCGATTATCTTGCACAGAATTTCAAGGCGTCATCCCGAAAGACATTTTTATGGTCACAGCCATGAGAACACCAAAACTTCAGGATCGTCCTCTCTCATTATGTATAATATTCGTATTTTTTTAAAAATATACACTTGTCATTTTAAATGCGGTGAAATGAACTGCTATGACCAAATTTCTATACACGATTATTGTCTCGATGTTTTTAAAAAAGTGCTGAATATTTACACGGACATTCTCTTGGCGTTTCTGGTTTTGATATCCGTAATAAAGTATGCTCAGAAACCTGGAATACAAACTTAGCTGTTATATTGGCGTCGAGTGATGGGATATTCAGTGTATGATGAACTGAAAATGAGAGGAAAAGCTGATTTGCTGCGTTATCCCAGAATTTGAATAGAATTGCTGAGAAAAACTAGGCAAACATCAGGTTACATTGCTTAGAGGCTGAGGTTCGAATCGGACATTTCCCGAATGCGTGTCCTTAAGTGTTACCGCTCGAGCAGAGTGCAATGTCTGGCAACATTGTCCATGTGCACGCCGTGAAATCTTATGGGGGAGTAGACGTATGGCTCCATTGATTCTTAACTACGGTAATAGATGTGGTCAGGTTTACGCCTCGTCCTCTTTACCCCCTAAAAGAGCCCCCCCCCCCCTCCGGTGCCCACTGAATAGGAGGGTCGGGAGACCGTAACGTCGGTCTGGACAGTTTGAAGAAGAGAAAAATGTATCGTCCTTGACGAGAATCGAACCACGATTCCTCGGACGTCAGGCCAGTAAACATTACCTAATACTGGCACGAAAATTAAAAAACCCGTTACCAAAAATTCGGGGCGATGTATGAAACGCACGAGAGAAGCGAGAATTTTACAGATAATCTTTGTCAGAAAACGTGTAAGTAAGAGAATTAGGATAATAGGATGACACTTTATGGGATGTGTGGGTATGAACTGCAGGTTCGACGTCACTAATATCGGAGCCAGCCATTGGTCACGAATCTTGAGTCAGTTATATCGACCTTCCATTCTGCCAATCTCGCTTATTAAAGATCTTTCTCCCTTTTACCCTCTAAATGGCGTCTTGTTCTTTACAGTGGAATT
>Ga0123357_10014632_pt1 | contig 10250 bp, 7 predicted proteins | sample TergutEmb28metaG_FD_89873 | JGI IMG/M metagenome (GOLD analysis project Ga0123357, IMG submission 89873) | Embiratermes neotenicus P4 segment gut microbial communities from Petit-Saut dam, French Guiana - Emb289 P4 | ecosystem: Host-associated > Arthropoda: Insects > Digestive system > Gut ... | reverse complement strand
AGTTGAACCGGAAGAGAATATGTTTCAAAAATATGCGGACAAGGCGGAAAGGCAATACATTAACGAACATGGAATCCGTACCGTCCAATTGAAAGAGGTCACTGTCACGGCGCAAAAGAAACCACAAAGAATATCAAGTTACTATTCAACTCCGGATCGTTCTCTTACTGAGGATGAAATAGACAGAATTCCACCTACAAACATGACTATTTTATGGACTCGAGTTCCAGGAATTACAGTTGATAGGGACGGAAATGTTTACATAAGTAGATTTCATTGTGGACCAAAATTTTTAGTTGATGATTTTCCCGTGGTATCCATTGATTGGCTTGATGCATCCGACATTGCACAAGTTGATGTGTTAACGTCTCCAATCAATTTAGTTCCTTTGGGAATAGATGGAAAATGTGGTGTAATAGCTATATATACAAGGAAAGGCGAATCGACCGTTCCAAGAGAAAAGCCAAATATCGGCAGTATCGTCCCGTTAGGATTTCAAAAGCCAGTCGAATTTTATGCGCCTAAATACGATTCGCCCGAACAGAAGAATACAGCGCCTGACCTGAGAACCACGATTCACTGGCAACCCAATCTGACGACCGATGAAACCGGAACGGCGTCGTTCAGTTTCTATACGGCAGACGCTCCATCAACTTACTCGATAGTGATAGAGGGTGTTACCGATGATGGAAAAATCATTTACAAGCGGGATAAAATTGTGGTAGGGGCGACAAAATAACGATAAAGCAAAAGAATAAGAATAATGTACATATTTTTTTTATTATGTTAGAAATACCCGAATCAAAAGTAATGAGCCTGCAAATCGAAGAAACGTTGGCAGGAAAAAGAATCGTTGAAGTTAAAAATGCCACAAGTCCTCACAAATTTGCGTGGTTTAACGGAGACCCGAAGGAATACGGCAAACTTCTTTCCGGAAAGCAGGTTCTGTCATCCCGCGGTCATGGGATGTATGCCGATATATGTTGTGAAGACAATACGTTTGTTATTGCCGGAGAAGGAACGAATATCAGATACTATCCTTCTTTGGAAAAATGTCCTGAAAAATTTCAGTTGCAGATTCTCTTTGACGACAATAGCTGCATTATTTTTACAGTTGCCATGTACGGCGGAATATGGGCTTGCAAGGGTGAATTTCAAAATGATTCCTGCAAGAATGAATTTTCATACTATCAGAGAAGCCTTCACAGTATTTCTCCGCTCGACGATGCGTTTAATGAATCCGTGTTTGAAAAGATTTTCCAAAGCGTCGCCAAAGATATTTCCATGAAAGCCCTGCTTGCTACCGAACAACGTATTCCGGGACTTGGCAACGGCGTACTTCAGGATATTTTATTCAACGCAGGGATTCATCCCAAGCGGAAAAAATCCACGCTATCGGATTTTGAGAAAGGAGAACTCTTCCATTGTCTGAAAACAACCCTCAAAAGCATGACAGAGAATGGCGGACGCGATACCGAAAAAGATTTATTCGGGCAAAACGGGCGATATAAAACTATTTTATCTAAAAATACAGTCAATCAACCTTGCCCTAACTGCGGCAACAGCATCGTGAAAGAAGCCTATCTCGGCGGAGCTGTGTATTATTGTCCGGTTTGCCAGTCTTAGTCTTATCTTCGCCTCGTTGATGAATACTGCTTAAATAGTTTTTTTCTACTCAAATCGAATGGTTTTCGCCGGCGAAATATTGGCAATCACGTAGGACGGAAGTATCAGCATGGCTAATGTTATAAGAAGCGTACCCACATTGATTAACAGAATGAACAGGATTGAAATGTCGATTGGAACTTTTGTCAGATAATAAACTTCCGGATTGAGTTTCACTATTCCGAAATAGTGTTGAATCAGACATAAACTTAATGCTAAGAGGTTGCCCCAGAGCAGTCCTTTTCCAATCAAAAAAGTGGAGAGATAAAGGAAAACTTTCCGGATGCTTGTATTGTTCTGCCCCAAGGCTTTCAATGTGCCGATCATACCGGCTTTTTCCAGAATGATGATTAACAATCCGGAAATCATGGAAAATCCGGCAACTACAAGTATCAAGGCAAGAATCACCACTACGTTCAGATCTAAAACGCTCAGCCAGTCGAATATTTCCGGCTTTATCTGTTTGATGGATTGGGTAAGATAAGTATTGTTGAGGCGGTCTTTTCGCATCTGGAGATCGAAATAAAGCGAGTCGGCTGTCGCATCCAAACGGTTATAATCCTTCACGTATAATTCCAGACCGCTGACCATATCGTCGTCCCACTGGTTTAGACGCCGGATTTGCTTGATATCCAGCAATGCAAAAAGTTTATCGTATTCCGAAAAATAGGTTTGATAAATTCCTGCAATATGGAATTTCCGGGCGCGCAACGGCTCCTGAACAAAATAAGCCGTAAACGAATCGTCTAACTTCAAGCTCAATTTATCGGCGATCGTTTGGGAAATAAGTACATCTGCAAGAATCGAATCGGGTTGAATATTCAATACCGCTCCGGAAACTAAATTCGACCTGAAAAAATCCCAGTTGTAATGTTCATCAACGCCTTTGAAAATAACGCCTTGAAAATCATCTTTTGTCTTGATAATGCCCGGTTTCGTAGCAAATTGTTCCACACGAAGAATATTGGGCTGATTCCGTAAATAATCCATTAAGGTATCGTTAACAGCCACAGGCTTCATTTCGTACGATGGATTAAGCTCAAAATTAGTGATTTGAATGTGCGAACCGAATCCGATGACTTTTTCACGGACTTCTTTCTTGAATCCAATGACTACTGCTACGGAAAGAATCATTACCGTTAATCCAATGGCTATGCTGACGGTAGCGACACGCACAGCGGGAGGCGAAACATTCCGGCTCTCACCCCTGTCTTTGTATATTCGTTTAGCGATAAAAAATTCGGCAGACATTGTTGAATAATTGAATAACTGAGTAATTGAGTAACTGAATAATTGTCAATTAAATGCTTATTTATTTTCAGCAGCCGGCAAGCGGTTGTATTCTTCCAGCGCTTTTTCGAGAACGATCAGCGCTTTTTCCAGTTCTTCTTTTTTTAGAACGTATGCAATACGCACTTCATTTCTTCCTGTTCCCGGATTGGTATAAAATCCTGAAGCCGGCGCCATAAAGATTGTTTGTCCTTCATATTCAAAGTCAGAGAGGCACCATTCGCAAAATTTGTCGGCATCGTCGACCGGCAGGCGGGCAGTTGTGTAAAAAGCGCCCATCGGTATCGGTGAATAGACGCCATGTATTTTGTTCAGCGAATCGACAACAAAATTACGGCGGGCAAGGTATTCGTCATACACTTCCTGCATGTATTCCTCCGAAACGCCTAACGAGGCTTCTGCAACAATCTGTCCCAATAGAGGCGGGCTTAAGCGAGCCTGACAAAATTTCATGACCGTTTTACGCAATTCGCGGTTACGGGTAATTAACATGCCTTCGCGGATTCCACATTCGCTGTATCTTTTTGAAACAGAATCAATCAGTACAACATTATCTTCAATTCCGACCAAATGGAAAGCGCTTATGTAAGGAGAACCTGTATAGATGAATTCCCTGTAAACTTCATCAGAAAAAAGATACAAATCGTATTTTTTTACCAAATCCCGGATTTTATTCATCTCTTTCCGCGTATAAAGATAACCGGTCGGATTGTTGGGATTGCAAATCAAAATCCCTTTGGTGCGTTCGTTGATGAGCGCTTCAAAATCTTCAATCGGCGGGAGGGCAAAACCGGTTTCAATCGTTGAGATTACCGGTCGGATGACTGCGCCGGCTGAGATAGCGAATGCCATGTAGTTGGCATACGCCGGCTCGGGAACTATAATTTCATCGCCCGGATTCAAACAGGCCATAAAAGCAAAAAGGACTGCTTCCGAACCTCCGGTGGTGATAATGATATCATCGGCGCTGACTTTAATGTTAAATTTGGAATAATAATGAACTAATTTTTCGCGATAACTTAAAAATCCATTGCTTGGGCTATATTCCAAAATCTTCCGGTCTAATTTTTTAATTGCTTCAATTCCAATGGCAGGCGTTGGAATATCAGGCTGACCGATATTCAAATGATAGACTTTTAAACCGCGAGCTTTTGCTGAATCTGATAATGGAGCTAATTTACGAATGGGAGAAGCGGGCATTTCAATCCCTCGTTCTGAAATTTTCGGCATTTGAAATCGTTATATTTTATAATTTTGCCTACAAAAGTACAAGAATCCATTGTCATAACAAAATTAATCATTAATTTCGCATAAATAAAAAAGTACAGACGATGCCTTTGGTGAAAAAAATGCTGATTCGCACTGTGTTATTCTTTCTGTTCCTGCTAACTTTTATGCAATTATACTCTCAGGAACAGTTACAAGAACCTATTGTTTCTCAAATATTCGAATTTAATTATGACCAAGCGCCTGATCTGCTTGTTTACCCTGATACGGTTATTTTATATTCGCCATTTCTTCCGATTATCGCCAACGGAAGTAATTTGAATCTGTCGCATTGCCAATTAATGCCGGAATGTCTGTTGACAAAACCTTTATTTCCTCCGTTACAGGTTTCTACTCACCGACTGTTTGCAGACGTAAATCATAGAAACGACCTTAACCGGACAGCTTATGATTACTTAATAAATAATAATTTAGCCCAAATAAAATATACAGCCGCCGATTTTTCGGGAAAAGTAGAGCAAATAGAAGAAATGCCTTCAAATATTTTTCGCTTTCTGTTTAAGATTGATTATGATTTTGACCGAGATCAGATAGCAAAACCGGAGCGCTTTCATCCTAAACGGAAATATTGGATTTATAAGGGCAATCATAGAATTCAACTTTCACAGAACTATGTTTCACAGAATTGGTACACCGGCGGGGTGAAAAATTTTAATTTAATCAATACGCACGGGATAACGTTCAATTATGCTAAGAATAAATTTCAAGCCAATAATCTTTTCGAATGGAGACTGAATATCGTCACTAATCCAAATGATACGATTCGACGCTACAGCATTGCAGATGATGTGATTCGACTATATAGTACTTTTGGACTTCAGGCAATTCATAACTGGTATTATTCGTCCAATATCGAAATTAAATCCCAATTGTTTCAAAATTTCACGGAAAACTCCAATCAAGCGCTTGTCTCGGCTTTTTCTCCGCTTTATATCAATGCCGGTATTTTAGGGATGCGCTATCAGATAGAGAAAACAAATCCGAAAGTGAAAGATAGAAAAGTCAGTTTCAATACGGATATTGCTCCTTTATCTGTTGAATACATTAAGGTCTTTAACAAAGAAATAGATCCGACACGGTTCGGTATTGCGCAAGGAAAATGGCATCTTGCCAATTTAGGCTCATCCTTAAATGCTAAATTAATAGTTAATTTTAATAAAAATGTCACTTTTACTTCCCGTTTCTATTTTTTCACCAATTACCAAAAGATTACAGCCGAATCGGAAAATACGCTGAATATGCCAATCAATCGTTATTTTTCTACCACGCTTTATTTATATACTCGGTATGACAATAACAGGCAGTTGGTGAATGATGCAACATGGGGTTATTTTCAAGTCAATGAATTAGTTAGTTTTGGGTTTAATTACAATTGGTAGGGTTAAGCATATTGCCGCCGTCGAAATTCGGAACAAACAATAGCCGTTGCCATCGCTACATTCAGAGATTCCGACGATTCGGCTTCCGGCGGATAATTGGGAATATGGAGTTTATGGGTAATTCGTTTTTCGACAAGCGGGCTGACGCCGTTTCCCTCATTTCCCATAACAATCAATCCTGAAGACGATAACGTTTCCGTATAAATATTTCTTCCTTCCAAAAAAGCGCCATAAACAGGAATATCTTCTACATCGTCGATCCACTCGGAAAGTGAAACATAAAACACTTGGACGCGAGCAATCGCCCCCATCGTTGCCTGAATGGTTTTGGGATTATATACATCAGCCGTATCTTGCGAACAAATCAACCGCTTGATGCCGAACCAGTCCGCTAAACGAATGATAGTGCCTAAATTACCCGGATCTTGTACTCCATCCGACACCAAGCTCAATTCATTCCTCAAGGCTTCTTTTGTTAACACATAATGCGGCTGGCGAAAGACAGCCAACACATCCTGAGGCGTTTTCAATAAACTGATCTTCTCTATGTCGCCCTCTTCCGCAATAATTAATTCTTTCGCGCGAATATCGCCTTGCATCGCCAGCCATGAAGATTTAGCAACCAAACATTCACATTCAAAAAAAGGCAAAATATCCGTTATCAATTTATTTCCTTCCGCTAAAAAACAACCGGATTCATTGCGAAATTTCTTCATTTCCAACGAGCGGATAAACTTAATTTTATTCTTGCTTATCATTTTTATCAAAATTTTTCAACAAAACTAAGAAACTATTTCGTAATAAACTTATCTTTGCATACAAATTTTAGAAATATAGCGCGAATGAAAATTTTTGACCGTTCTTATTGGTTGTTATTTCCAATTATATGGGCGTTGTATTCATGTAGTTCTACCAAATTTGTTCCTGACGGAGAATATCTTTTGGATAATATCAAAATTGAATCGGATATTCCTGATTATAAAACGCTTGAGTTGAGACCGTATGTACGTCAACTACCCAATTTCAAGATGTTTGGTTTGAATAAAACCATGTTTCAGGTATATAATTTGTCGGGGAGAGATACTACCAAATGGATCAACCATATTTTGAGAAGGGTCGGAGAAAAACCGGTGATTTTTGATTCTACTTTGGTTGCCAAAACCGATTTGGAATTGCAAAAACTTTTTATAAATATGGGGTACCTCAATGTCGATGTTTCTTCAGCGGTGACAACCAAAGATAAAAAAGTGCATGTCACTTACCTGATTAAAGGAAATACGCCATACCGTATTCATAATTTTTCATCAAACATCAAAGATGACAGCATTCGCAACCTGTTAACCGGTATCGAAAACGGGGAATCTTTGCAGCGACTACCGGGAGAACCTGCTTCCGAGCGTATTTCTTTGATAAAAAATAATATGCTGTTCGATAGAAATGTGTTGGACCAGGAACGGGATCGTATTACTAATTTATTGCGAAACAGAGGTTATTATGCTTTTAATAAACAATACATTTCGTATGATGCTACCGATAGCGCCCTTGCCGACAATCAAGTGGACGCCAGTATGAAAATAGACCTTTTCAAAAAAATGCAGCCGAATGGAAAATACACGGAAATTCCACACAAAGAATATTATTTCGACAGAGTTTATATTTACTTAGATTACGATCCGCTTAAAACAAGCAAGATAAGCGATTACAAAATTTCCGATAGCATTGTCAGTAACGGATATACCATTTATTTTCAGGGAAAAAATCCGGCAATTCGGCCTAAAACACTGCTAAACAATTGCTTTATCTTACCGCAACGATTGTATTCGCAACTGCGGGAAAATGCTACTTATTCGGCTTATTCCTCCTTGAACGCATTGAACAATATTCATATTCAGTATGAAGAATTCCAACAGGGCGATACTTCGCGTTTGAACGCTTACATATTAGCGATGCCGGCAAAAAAACAATCGGTTTCTTATTCGATTGAAGGCACAAATACAACCGGAGACTTGGGCGTGGCTTCTTCTATTAATTATACGCATCAAAATTTATTTCGCGGAGCTGAGTCGTTTAATTTCAAAATTCGCGGAGCTTATGAAGCTATTTCCGATTTCAAAAATCCTTATTTGGAAATTGGAGCGGAAATGTCGATTCACATACCAAAATTTGTATTTCCATTTATTCAAAATTCATTTTCCAGACGAATGACTACTCTGACCGAATTGGCTCTTAGCTACAATCATCAAATCCGCCCGGAATATGACCGGACGCTGTTTTCCGGAGGAATCCGCTACGCATGGCAACGCAGGGAACGCGGAAGCGGCAGGCATCAATTTGATTTACTGGATATTGATTATGTTTACCTTCCTCGCATTGATTCACTGTTTTTGAATACATTGCCGGTCAATGCCAAATATTTCGGATACTCTAACCAATTCATCGTAGGAGCCGGATATTCTTATACTCAATCTAACTTTGACCCTATGCGGAAACAACGCAATGCCCATTCCTTGCGTCTTTCTTTTGAATCGGCGGGAAATTTGCTTTATGGAATAAATGCCTTGTTGGATGCCCAAAAGAATGAACAAGGATCTTACAGGTTGTTCAATACTTATTTTGCTCAATTCTTAAAGGGGGATGTTGATTATGCCCGAACAATTATCATTGACCACCTAAATTCGATTGCATGGAGAATAGGCGGTGGTATTGGAGTTCCGTACGGAAATTCGGATATACTTCCTTTTGAAAAACGATACTACTCGGGAGGAGCCAACAGCGTACGCGCCTGGCAAGTTCGTGAATTAGGTCCCGGAAGTTATCGCAGCGACTCAGCAAATTTTTATTTTCAATCGGGCGATATTAAGTTGGATCTCAATATCGAATATCGTTCCCGTTTCTTCTGGAAATTAGAAGCGGCAGCATTCATCGATGCAGGCAATATTTGGACAGTAAGAGACTATCCGGGTCAAGAAGGCGGCGCTTTTAAGTTCAACTCGTTTTACAAGCAGATTGCGGTAGGGTATGGACTGGGATTGCGGTTAGATATGGATTTCTTTCTACTTCGTCTTGATGCAGGGTGGAAAGTATATGATCCGGGACGTAGAGGAGAAGAATGTTGGGCTATTCTTCATCCTAATCTCACGAACAACTGGGCTTGGCACTTTGCAGTAGGCTATCCGTTTTAACCGATTTACGGAATTTTGTGACTTGCCGGTTGCAGAATAGGTTAAAACTCCGCATTCTTCGGCGTCCTTGGAAATGGAATAACGTCGCGGATGTTAGTCATGCCGGTGACAAATAAAACCAAGCGTTCAAATCCCAAACCGAATCCTGCATGTGGCGCCGTTCCGAATTTTCGTGTTTCCAAATACCACCACAAAGCGTCATACGACATATTTAGTTCCTGGATGCGGCTCATCAGTTTGTCATAATCGGCTTCACGTTCCGAGCCTCCGATGATTTCCCCGATTCTTGGGAAAAGAACGTCCATGCCCCGAACCGTCTTACCGTCGTCGTTCTGTTTCATGTAGAACGATTTAATCTCTTTCGGATAATCTGTTAGAATCACAGGGCATTTAAAATGTTCTTCTACTAAAAACCGTTCGTGTTCCGATTGTAAATCTGCGCCCCAATAAACCGGATATTCAAATTTCTTACCGCATTTTTCAAGAATATCAACTCCTTCGGTGTAAGTCAGACGTACAAACCGGTTATCGAGGACAAAATTTAACCGCTCAATCAACTCTTCATCATACATCTTACTCAAGAAAGCAATATCGTCTTTCCCTTTTTCCATTGCGTAAGAAATCACGTATTTCAGGAAATCTTCCGCTAAATCCATGTTGTCGTTGATGTCATTAAAAGCCACTTCAGGCTCAATCATCCAAAATTCAGCCAGATGACGGGGCGTATTGGAATTTTCAGCCCTGAACGTAGGACCAAACGTGTAGATACCGCCCAGAGCCATCGCTCCTAATTCGCCTTCCAATTGTCCCGATACGGTCAGGTTGGTATGACGACCGAAGAAATCTTGCGAATAATCGATTTTTCCTTCGCTTGTCACCGGCAAATGACCGGTTTCCAAAGTTGTTACTTGAAACATAGAACCGGCTCCTTCCGCATCGGAGCCGGTAATAATAGGTGTATGAAAATAAAAGAAGCCTTGTTTGTTGAAATAATCGTGAATCGCATACGCCAAGTGATGCCGGATTCTGAAAATAGCTCCGAAAGTATTTGTTCTCGGTCGAAGGTAAGCGATTTCCCGCAAAAACTCCAACGTGTGTCCTTTCTTTTGCAACGGATAGGTCGCAGGATCCGCCTTGCCGTAAATCTCAATTTCTTTTGCTTGAATCTCAGCTGTTTGACCTTGTCCCTGCGAGGCGACCAGTAAGCCGGTTACACGAATACACGCTCCGGTGGTTATGTCTTTCAACAACTCTTCGTCAAATTGAGCAAGATCGATAACCACTTGTATATTATTAATCGTAGAACCGTCGTTTATAGCAACAAAAGCTACTTGCTTACTTCCTCGCCGGGTGCGTACCCAGCCTTTTATACATACAGATTCCCCGAAAGTTGTAGCTTTCAATAAATCAACAATTTTCATCCGCTTCATTATTATTCAAAATTTTT
>Ga0123357_10014631_pt1 | contig 10251 bp, 7 predicted proteins | sample TergutEmb28metaG_FD_89873 | JGI IMG/M metagenome (GOLD analysis project Ga0123357, IMG submission 89873) | Embiratermes neotenicus P4 segment gut microbial communities from Petit-Saut dam, French Guiana - Emb289 P4 | ecosystem: Host-associated > Arthropoda: Insects > Digestive system > Gut ... | reverse complement strand
GTATTAACGGCCGAAACATGTTGAGTAATGAATGAATATTAAATAATAAAATAAGTGGCATCAAGTTGGTTTTTTCTCTTTACGCAACTATAAAGATGATGCACGGTCCAATAAACATAAGGGTAGACACGTAAGATACAGAAAGTCCTTCTAGCGACCAATAATAATTAAAAAGTAGGATGATATGTCTACCTTAACAAATTTGCAGTACTGGCCGAAAGCCGTGTTACATGCAAAATATTTAATTTTATATTAAGATTATAATATTAAAATAAATGTAAGCCTAAGGAATATTAAGACAGACGGCCGGGCTGTAAATGTCGAACCAAAGAATCAAATTAAGCGCAGGGTATATTTATTTCTAGAATTTATTTTTACTTCCTTTCAGTTAAGATTCTTTACAAAAATTCTGCATATTTCTTGTAATTTCGGACAGACGGACGAACCGACAGACGTGACGAAGCTAATAGTCGCTTTTCGCAACTTTGCGAACGCTCCTGAAAAGAGTTAGATGGAGGAACTGTGTTAAACGTGTTCCATAATGAAGATGCAGAATGTGTAAATGTAATATCGTACATTCTTGATTTAATTTGATTACTGCTGTGCAAACATTTTAATAAACCTTCAGTTTCTGTGACACAGGGGCATCTTTTTCTCTCTGTGGACGGGTTTTGCCCCACGAAAATAATTTTGGACCATCAATTTTGGAAAGATTTCCTTGAACTTCATGCAACACATCGCAATGCATAATATAATGCAGTGAACGTATCTGTCCTATTTGCGCTAATATAGGAAAGCGTAATATAGCCCTTTGTGTTGAAAGAGTTCAAAGAGTTTGAATAGCACGTCCGTAGCAAAACGCCAGTTCCTTGTAGTTATACATCATACATTTTGGCAAAAATAGAGATAGAGGATAAAGAAACTTATACAAACCATTTCATTGGAAACGTCATATTACTTTAAAGTTATGGACTGAGTAGCATGAGCGAATATGTGGAACATGTCCGTTGCATATCCACATTCTCTTTAGATAGGAATAGACATTTAGAACATGCAACGGATTTACGAAAGACCCCTGATAAATATTGCAAGTATATCTGTCCAATACGACGAATAAAGTGTTTCGGTGTATTGATTGGGTTGTGGAATGAAGGACCGGAGAGTAGGGGTTTGATGCCTGGCGGAAGCCATGAAATTTATCTGTGTCTCTTTGTTAACACCGACTCGGACCTCACTCGGCCTCTTGTCCAATGAATCTCCGGGTTTTGCACTGCTGTAAATCAGTCGGATCTCGCAGTTGGCAATTCACATCCAGTCAGTTCCAGATGCTAAAATACATTTTACTCAGACCGCCAGAGAAGCAGAAATTTACAACGAAAAAATTTTAAATTTATTTTAGTTGTTGACCACAGGTATAAGATGAAGGCCATTTTCCTCCGGGCTTGCTTTCTTTTTGAGACAGGGCATGCTGTGTTATCCACATTTAGTATTACGGATTGGACAATATGATCTTCGAATCCTGAGAGGGGCAAGTAGTTTGTCTTTTCCAAATCGTCCAGACCACATTCCTCCTATTCGATAACTATAAAGATATTATTTCTCTGCGGTACAACAGCCGCAGCTTGATGTCCTTCACTCAGTTCCAACTAGCGCCGGTATTGGGAATGTGTAAAGCTACACCACTAAAGTGTAAAGCTACACCACTAATGTGTAAAGCTACACCACTAATGTGTAAAGCTACACCATTAATGTTTAAAGCTACACCACTAATGTCTAAAGCTACACCACTAATGTGTAAAGCTACACCACTAATGTGTAAAGCAACACCACTAATGTGTAAAGTAACACCACTAATGTTTAAAGCTACACCACTAATGTGTAAAGCTACACCATTAATGTGTGAAGCTACACCACTCATGTGTAAAGCAACACCACTAATGTTTAAAGCTACACCACTAATGTGTAAAGCTACACCATTAATGTCTAAAGCTACAACACTAATGTGTAAAGCTACACCACTAATGTGTAAAGCAACACCACTAATGTTTGTAACACTCCCTCCTTCCCTTCTGTGACTAAATACTTTGCACAAATCTCTACATTTCTTGGAGCGTCCGTAATGGAATTTTTCGCAGATATTTATTCACCTGACGAGAACATATAAACTAACGTAGCCCAATTTTCCTCCTTCCGTTATAAAAATTATATCACAATTACTTTACGAATAGTCAGCAATGCCAAACGCATTATTATTGAATACCTGCTGGATAAACTAAAGAATTTCCTTGCTGCTGCACTTTTCTTATCCATATGTTGAATCTGTATTTTGTGTTCGTAAGGTTCGTCATCCCCGTTGTGTTTATAATTAAACTAGATTGGAGTGTGTGTACCTGTCTAACACAGCTATATGGTGGTATAGATATGTATAGAATTTATTACATAACTGTGTCTTGTATCTTGTACGAAGTTCTGTGGGCGGAGCAAACTGCACTGCTTTTGTTTAGGAGAGACGTTCATTAATTTTTACTTCTGGTATTTTATGCTTTAGAATAACTGAAAGAGCAAAAGAACGTTCTTTTCTTATAATTTCTTTTCAATCCTTCATATAGTAAAAAAGAAGGTAAAGGTATTGGTCAAATGTTGAGCAAGAACTGCCTTCTGTACGCGGTACTGAAGGAAAGACTGAAGGAGCAAGTAGACTAGTAAGGATAGGTGGGCTGTACTGGATGGCCGTAAGGAAAACGTGAGGAAAGGTAGGCTGTACTGGATGGCCGTAAGGAAAACGTGAGGAAAGGTAGGCTGTACTGGATGGCCGTAAGGAAAACGTAAGGATACGTAGGCTGTACTGGATGGCTGTAGGAAAATGTGAGGATAGGTAGGCTGTACTGGATGGCTGTAGGAAAACGTGAGGAAAGGTAGGCTGTACTGGATGGCCGTAAGGAAAACGTAAGGATAGGTAGGCTGTACTTGATGGCCGTAAGGAAACTTACGGATAGGTGGGCTGTACTGGATGGCCGTAAGGAAAACGTAAGGATAGGTAAGCTGTATTGGATGGCCGTAAGGAAAACATAAGGATAGGTAGGCTGTACTTGATGGCCGTAAGGAAACTTACGGATAGGTGGGCTGTACTGGATGGCCGTAAGGAAAACGTAAGAATAGGTAAGCTGTACTGGATGGCCGTAAGGAAAACGTAAATTACTGTAATTTAGAAGAGGAGGAACTAAATCTCACTGTCTAGAGAACTCGTTTTGCAGAAGGCTAAACCTTCCCAACATAAATTACGCAACGAATGGACAGTCTCTTCCAAGTGTTTACACTTCTAGGTGTTGAGAGCAGAAACAAAGGTTTACGAAAATAATTCTACCCGAACATATGAGCATATAAAATTCCACACCTGCACACGTAAGGGGAAAGGAAATACAGAGAGACTGAAAGTATATGTACAGTACAATCAGGGATTTGATAATTTCCACTCATCAGACAATATTAACACTATAATCAAAACAAGAAAGTTGCGATGGCAAAGTGTATACCTCTCATAGGAACTACGAGAAATTTATGCGGTGTATCAGTTAAAATGTGGGAGAGAAATATGACTCTTAGATGACTGACATGTAGATGGACAGTGAAATGGACGTTATGGAAAAGGGATTTAACCTTGTGAGATGAATTCATGTGGCTCGAAATTTGGTCTGATTACGGGTTCTTTAGAGAATATTGCAGCGAAAACTCGCGTTCCTTCACGTGGGAAGTTTTAACGAATTTGAGTAAATGTTAGTTTCAGAAAAGAGAAGTGCTTCGTGTGCTTAGAAGACTTGGCTACTAATTGGGTACTTACAGCTTTAATTTTTAAGTACCTTAGTGTGCCGTTAAAACGTTTTTTCTTGACTCCTTGAGGACCAAACATCATTTGCATTAAATCTTCTACGAAATTTCAAATCCTACTGTCCATGAAAAAATTCATCTTCCTTAAGGAGGTAAATAACTTAGTGTTTCAAAAGGCAACATTTTGTGTTTATTTTGGTAACGCTAAGACACACAATCGTATTTCATTGTCTGATTTTAATATACGCTTATATTTTGTTATATTAATTGATTGATGAGAAAATTTTCCAAATGCAATCATCTGAAGACTTGGGCGAAAATTATTCTGAATTTTATTTCAAAATTCAACTCGTACCGTGCAGTAAATCCTATCTGTTCCGGTTATTAAAAAAAACTTAGGAGCGAGTAGGAAAAAACTGCCGTTTCAGTAGACATCCATGCACAACACACAAGTGCCTATGTGGGAAGCATGCAGACTTGTCAGTGTTAGGCTTAGTGGTGCATGTAGTAACCACTGGGTAATAGAGAGTTAATAATCTAGGAAATCTTAAGGAATTAAGGAGCAATTATGTTAGTACAAAACATCGGGCTTTATGTTCCTATGCTTCACAACCGAAAATAAACCTCTTTGAAATCCTTTCAGTAGTTCCCAAGTTACATACCGGTAAGTGGAGAAAGACGGAAAAATGTGGAAGACATAAAATAAGTTTCTCTACCCTTTTTTTGGAACGCGTTAAGGTTGAAAGTAAAACAATAGTCTGTTCCTACTAAGCACATTTATCGCATTTACAGGAACAACATTTATCATCCAACAAATAAAATTTGAAAATTATTCTTAGAATAAATGTAAAGTTTTAATCCAACTTCGCCGAGCTGCAGTGGTTTGAATTCCTGCCGTTCTGTAGCTACAGTCTGGATCATTTGTTCGTGGTGGGTGTGGTTGAAAAGTTTAGAAAATCTTACGATAAACAAGAAAGAATATTAGAAATTTGTTAAATGAAAAGGTAGCAGAAGTTTGTCAAAAGTCATATTTTATTCTGCAATAATAATAGGAAACTATTTTTTTTTTCTGTTTCAATATTTTGCATTAGGAGATCTGTTGAAAAGAAGTTAAATTACAAAATTTCCGGTCTGTAAGAACTATAAGTAATAAATTTCTGTTGAGTCGCCAGTGCACATTTCCAGGTATGTGGCTGCTAACACCAGGTTTTCTGCAGTACACAGCCTTCATGTTACTTGTCAAGCTTTATCTTCTATTTATCATTTCTCTTCATACGTTTTACTGTATAAGACTGAGATATGCTGATTTATACAGATATAAAATTTCTGTCAACGATAATGTTTTTCTTAACTTTTCATGTAAAATTAGCAAAGTTATATATATATATATATATATACATACATTTCAGCTGCCTAGGCCATTCCTGTTTAATTGATACTTCTCGTCTTTGGATTACGACACCACCTGCCCTCTTACGAGATTTTGGGATATAATTGGTACTACCAATCAGATTAAAGATATTAAGATGCGAAGTCTTATATTTTCTGTCCACAATATTAAGGACGTCAGGAGCCGTTTACAATCTTATACAAAAAATACAGTGTTTTGCTGACGATAAACAAGCGTTTGTGACTTTAATGTTATTTTAGGTTGTACAAAATGTGAGCTCGTCTTATTGCTACAGATCCCGAGAAAGGCACAGGCTCTTTGCCCATTGCGTGACTGAAGAGGGAGGAAAGAAAGAAGGAACTGGTGTGCCCCTTTGTCACATCAAATTTATCCAAACAAATACTCTCCTCACAAAAAAGGAGAATTGTAGGTGCTTTCTTAAAATTGTGAAGAGTGACTGTTAACTTTATGTATGTCTGTCTGTCAGCAAGAAACAACTCGACTTCCAATAGAAGGATTTAAAAGAAGTTTGATATTTTAGTATTTTTAAAAAATAAATTAATTTCTAGTCTCACTATACTCTGACAACAGTAACCGGTAGTTGACATGAAAACCTATCTGCCTTGGAGACAATATGGAGCTGAATTTTTCTTGGAATGAGAAATGTTCCAGAAAAAATGTATAGGAAATCAAAACACAAGTTGTATATTTGAAAGCGTTTTTTCGATAAAATGTGCCGTTTTTCACGTAGTCTTGAAAAATGTTGTAGAGCCGGACAGGACACATATGACATAAGACATATGGTTTTGCATGCTAAACAACTGACTACAAACACACACTCACAATATGTAACACTTACTGTTTTACCACATCAGCAGCAGTTACACTATAGCGCCTCATTACGTACATTGCTGTCTTTCCAACAAAGTTCACAAGCAACCCCCCCCCCAATTATCTGTGTCATCATCTTTGTACAGATTATTATTTTATTCCCTTTGTTTCTCACTTATACAGAGCGAAAAACGAACATTTTATCTGTTTGAAATAACATTAAATAAGATGGAAATAGAAGACGGAATTCAAGTTTCAGTTGGTGTTAACTAAGTCGTTTACGAAAATGAAAGAAATTAACAATAATAGCATAACCAATATAGGAAGTTCGGCCATGGAGTAAGATTATATTGGGTACAGTGCTGTGACTAAACGACCCACAGCTACTGCTATCATGTCATGAGAATTCATCACCGAGCGATCCTCATCCAATTCTAGCGCTGAAGGAAGCTTTTGATGACCACAAAATAAAAACAAGTTGGACGGTGGAAATAGGTGTCACTCTGTTATGGATAACACAGGAGACGGACTGATATTAACAAGAAAATGGAAAGCTCGTCCCGCAGGGTCATAAGTGCCTCGATTCTGGCGAGGATTTTTCAAAAGGAGTGGGACAGCGATACAATTAAACATTAATCATGTTTAACGTTGTCGAGAATAACGGAAGTACTTTAAATATTTTGTGAAGAAATGTATTAACAAAGGGGCAACATTTCTTTTAAGTTCTACCCAGAAACCATTTGTAATTAAGATATTAAAATCGGAAGATATATATCAGGTGATAACGGCGACATTGCACATGATTTGTGTTGGTCTGTCCCTGGCAGGACAGGTCGCAAATTCGTCTACCGTGAAGAGGCATCCATTTGATTTGGGTCCCATGTCGGAGAATTCAGACAAATTGCTTTTTCCGCTTCCTTGGTGCAGCCAATGGGTTTGTGCGCAATTATAGATTCTAGGCACTTGGCCAGGTGTTTTTAAACTTTCTTCTTTATTGGTAATTTACTTAACGACCCTGTAATGAACGGGAAGTGTGGGGGCGCAGTAGCTTGAGGCACTGCGATACAAGCCGTTTCCCGATGGTGTCAGTGGAATTTTTCATTGACATAAACCTTCGGGCCGCACTGTTCTTGGGGTCGACTCAACCTGTAACAGAAATAAGTAAAAAAAAAAAGGTAAACTGATCCCGTCACTGGCCCGGTGTGGCCCAGAGGGTGGGTAGAGGTATAGCTCTACTTTTCCATGACCGCGGCACTAGAAGGTGGTGAGTGGTCAGCAGCACGCCCGGCCGTACTTTACTCCCGGTAAAGACCCGGTACCCATTTTACAGGAGGCTGGGTGGGCCCCAGGGCCGTTCTGGACGGGCAGAAAATCTCGTCCCCACCGGGATTCGATCCCGGACCGTCCAGCCCATAGTCAGTCGCTATAACGACTGAGCTACCGGGCCCACATAACAGAAATAAGTACCAGCTATATTTCCTCAGGATTAAAGGCGGCCGGTGCTTTGAGCTGACGATCTTACCAACTTCATATGCCGATTGTTTTCAAATCTGGAAGCTTCAAACTCTAGGAAAACTCAGGTCCTCTCCAGGCCTGTACAAAGAGTGCTTTACCTTTACCTTACCTCTCGCATGAAAACGAGCTAATTAGAGTCGAATATATGAATAATAATTAATTACGAGTTGGAAGACACGCCGTTTTGAATAGAGTTAAGTTGCGTCTGTCATCGTGTTGTCTTGTCCTCTAACACACTAGCTTTCTGTCACAGAAGCTTTCATCAGCCGAGACATCGCGAGTGAAGACACACACAAACGCCGTAAAATGGGCACATTTTATACACTCCTTGATGGACTAAGAAAAGTATCAACAATGAAAATCTACACCCAGTTTGATGTTCGAAAATAACAAAAACCATATTCCTCAGTGACGGCTTCGTATCTCACACAACAAAAAATATTTTCTTTTCTGAGAAGCTACGTACTGTCGTCTGTCTGTAAGCAGTATCGTGACGTGTGCGTTACATTCACAGTCAAAAGTATAAAAAGCCTGCGTGCATTTCAAACCAAATCAGTTGTGCCCGTCATTTCCAGTTCATGACTTTTCTGAAACTTTTATATTTTGCGAATTAAACGCAGAAAGTGAAACTGAAATTTACACCAGTAGTTGTTTCTGCCGTTGTGACTTTTGCAATCTATAATAAAAGCTTAGGTCTAAAATATTGAACTGTTCTGCAGGATTTCAAGTTTTAGAGGGAGAGACGAATAGTAAATTATTGTATATTAAATCTGCAGTTCCCTTGAATACTCGATTACTTCCCCTTGCCTCCTTTTTACTGTATAGTAACATAACTTTATCATCGTTATTTTCAAAAATCTAATTTCAAGCCACAATTATTATTCATTCTACAGTGAAACGGAATCTTACGTCATATATCCTTCGGTTAATAAAATAAAAAAACATGCGAGAATTATGCAGCACTTGTATTCAAGGGAAGAAATTCATACAGCGATTTTGGAGAAAAGTGAAGAGAGTGCGGTTCAGAACTGTACCTTCGTGGGAGAGTAATTTTACAATATAACTTACAGGGAAAGTTTGGGGAACGTTTCGTGCTACATCTGGTTCAATGTGGGAAGTAATTCTTAACTAATAAGAAAAATCACAAATGTCACCCTCCCGATATACCTCATCTAACAGACACAATACGCACAATGCTCTTAATGGTTACGATTGGTCGAATGAGTAAAAGGAAATTTTGGAACGATATGGACAAGAGGAAACCGAAGTACTCGGGTATAAACCGTTCCGAGTACCAGTGTGTCCATATTAATATCCACCTCGATAGGCCTGGATTTGAAGATAGGGCAAGCGCGTTGAAAGGTCAATGCTTGCTCTTCCATGGCAAGAAAATCTGCGTGAAACGAAGTCAGTGTCACGTAATAATTGCGTTGTTTGTCTTGTTATTATATGGTGTAGTGAGGTTACTGCAGTGCAGTAAGGTTACTGTAGTGCAGTACCTTATAAAGGCAGTAAGATTACTGCAATGTAATAAGATTACTGCAGTGTAGTACGTTTATTGCAGTGTAGTACCTTATATAGGGCAGTAAGGTTACTGAAGTGCAGTAAGTTTACTGCAATGCAGTTTCTTATATATGTCAGTAAGCTTACTGCAGTGCAGTAAGGTTACTGCAGTGCAGTACCTTATATAGGACATTAAGGTTACTGCAGTGCAGTAAGGATACTGCGGTGCAGTAACTTTTATAGGGCAATAAGCTTACTGCAGTGCAGTAAGGTTACTTCAGTGCAATACCTTATATCGGACAGTAAGGTTACTGCAGTGCTATACCTTATATGGGACAGTAAACTTACTGCAGTGCTATACTTTATATAGGACAGTAAGCTTACTGCAGTGCTATACCTTATATAGGATAGTAAACTTACTGCATTGCTATATTTTATATAGGGCAGTAAGCTTACTGCAGTGCAGTAAAGTTACTTCATTGCAATATCTTATATAGGACAGTAAGCTTACTTCAGTGTTATACCTTATACAGACAAGGTAAAAATTAATTCCTTGGAGCGGAGTCCTTTTTGAGATAGAGGCATTAATTAGACTAGTAAAGAATTTTTCCCCATTTTATAAAAATCAAAGCGCCCTCCTTCCATTAAGATTTCTCAACAACGTTGCACATTTTGAGTTCAATAACAGTGTCTACACAATCTGCTGTCTACACAATCTGCTGTCTACACAAACTGCTGTCTACACATCCTGCTGTCTACACAATCTGCTGTCTACACAATTTGCTGTCTACACAACCTGCTGTCTACACAATCTGCTGTCTACACAACCTGCTGTTTACATTTAACCTTTTTATAACCGCCATTTTACCGTCTCCCAAATATTCAGTTTGAACTTATTACGATATACAAGTATTTTTTTAATTCATTTCCGCTCACATTTATTCAAAGTCAACAAGCAAGTACACACTTTTCAAATTAATGTTATAATTCAATTCTTGGTCTGTTCTACGTGAATGTTTCGAAAATCGTGTGTTCATCGTCGGAAAGACAGTTTGTACATGCACTTTTGTAGAGTACGTTCTATATACATTTATGTCAGCAGTCTAGCAGGTGGAATAATGTGTTCGCTATGTTGAGCATTAACGAATTTTATGTTGTTCTTACTGTCTATTGTGACAAAATTATGT
>Ga0123357_10014629_pt1 | contig 10251 bp, 12 predicted proteins | sample TergutEmb28metaG_FD_89873 | JGI IMG/M metagenome (GOLD analysis project Ga0123357, IMG submission 89873) | Embiratermes neotenicus P4 segment gut microbial communities from Petit-Saut dam, French Guiana - Emb289 P4 | ecosystem: Host-associated > Arthropoda: Insects > Digestive system > Gut ... | reverse complement strand
GGCGCCGTCAGCAACAAACCAAATTTGTCAAACTCCTCCCTGAAGTCCTGCAAACCAGTATTCTGTATTATGGATTGAATGACACTGATGCTGTATCAACTGCAGATGTCTTCTGCGATATATTGCTGGTTTAGTGGTTCCTGCCTCATCAAAGGACCACAATACCTTCAGAATATTAGGAACAACTAACGCCATCACAAAGCCTCACATCCCACAAGACCCCAATCCTCAGACACATCTCTGTGTGAACCTCAAATTCCACAAATATTTTATTCTCTATTTACATGACACAATCAACCACAGGACTGTGGTGTGGATACACCTCATTTAAGATGGGATTATTGTCACATACCCTGTAATGATAACTCAAATTCCCCATTATCCCTCTTTCCCAAACACTATGTACAAAATGCACACATAAATCCACTACAAGACACCCCCATGTCAGTGAATCACTAGGATTGGTTTTGTGGCAAGACACTATCCTGCCTAGAATCATGATTTTTATAAACTAATATTCAGTATCTGTAAGAAGGTGATGGAATTTACTGCTGTCAAACTACTGGCAAAGTGCAGCCACAAAACTCACCCAATAACAGCAGAAGTATGAAGTTGGTAGTCAATTGAGATTCTACCTTTGTGTCACCTGACATCAACATTTATAGCTGGTAGAAATTGAAAAAACTGTCTTGATATCTAAGTTCAGTTACTTTCATAGTTTTGTGGGTTATGACATGATGTGACAGGGGTGCAAAAGAAATTGGCTGATATAATGACTGCATCTATAGCCAATTAAAGTGAATACAAGGCATGTACAAAAAGAGACAGAACTATAAAAATTTTATTGCATATTTTACAGCATTTTAAGCACTCTCCCCTACAAAGTAGTCCCCTCTACTGGCAATACACCGTTCACAACATTTCTTCCACTGTTGGAATGCTTCCTGGAACGCACTTTCTGTGATGGTGCACAGTTCTCATATCACACTTTCCTGAAACTCCTCTTTGTCATTAATCCGATGAACAGACCTTGCACGTGTTCAGTTCAGCTGATGTAGCTCGATAATTCATGCTCACAGCGAAACGGGACAAATGGCAGTTTGTTGTCAAAACCTGACCCTAGGTGTGCTCAGTAGCCGCAGTATGTTCTCTGTGCTGGTTGGCGTGCTATTTAAATAGTTCAGTCTCTTTTCGAACACGCCTCGTACAAAGGCAGGTGTCCACTTGTTTGTGACTACAGCAAAGGGCCAGTAACTATCAAACTGCAAACAGTTACAGTACTTATTGAAAAAATGTGTAATAATTAAACAGTGAGTAAGGACGGCATTTAACAATAAACATAAATGGTAACTTGGTCTTTACAACATTTTGTTTCAAACCCAAGAACATGATAAAATAAATACAGATTGTAAGAGTTAAAATTTTATTTGATGGTTTAAAATGAATCACTGCATCGGAAATGTATGTACAGTAATAGTAGTGTAACTGTGTTAGTGGGTCCGTCACCACGGCATGGCGCGTCCTCAGGATGTGGATAGAGGAACGGGTTCCGATAAGGAGAGTAGCTGTGAATAAATTGAATAAGCAGTCGCAGATAGCCGACGAGGGGTGGGACTCCAGCTTGGGAGTTGGTCGAGGGGCTAACAAACCCTCTCTGTTAAAACTAATGTTCAGAAACACTCTCAGGAGAGTTTATTCCTCTGGAGACAAAACAATCCAGAAGTAAACTACTCCACCACTTGGATAACCGGGAGGGAGTGTTTGTAGGGGAATCATCGCGCAGCATACAAAGAGGTATGAAACTAGATATGTGGAATTTTAGGAGTCTTTAAAGGGCAGGATCCCTTAAGGCAGCGGCGAGGGAATTAGGGATATAAAATAGATGTAGCCGGTGTACAGGAGGTCAGGTGGGACAAAGGGGCCACAGTAAGAGAATGGGATTATGATTTTTTCTATGGGAAAGGAAATGATAATCATCAACTGGGAACAGGTTTTTTTGTACATTATAGAATAGAATCAGCAGTGAAGATAGTAGAGTTTGTTAGCGACAGGTTGTCATATATAGTGCTGAGAGGTCGCTGGCTTAATATCATTATTGTAAATGTGCATGCACCAAGCGAGGAAAAAAGTGAAGAGTAAAACGATAGTTTTTATGAGCAATTACAGCAGGTTTTAGATCATTTCCCTTAAGTACCATATGAAAATTCTATTAGGAGATTTTAATGCAAAAGTGGCGAGAGAGATTATTTTCAAGCCTACAAGTGGACAGGAGAGTCTCCATCAGGATAGTAAGGATAATGGAATTAGACTAGTTAACTTTGCCACATCGAAAAATCTGGTGGTTAACAGCACGATGTTCCCTCACCGGAACATTCATAAATAAAACTGGACCTCCCTTGATGGTAAGACTCACAACCAGATTGAAAACGTATTGATAGGTAGGAGATGGCATTCAAGTATACTGGATGTGCGAAGCTTTAGGGGAGCTGACTGTAATACAGATCACTATCTGGTGATTGCAAAGGTTAGGGAAAGATTAGCAGTGGGTAAACAGGCCGCACAGAGGTTTGATAGACAAAGATTTAACTTGAGGAAACTTAAAGAGCCAGAGGTTAGGGAACAGTATCAGATTGAAATTACAAACAGGTTTGCAGCTTAGGAGAACGTTAACGATGATGAGGATGTAAATAGGACTTGGGAGAACATTAAAGAGATGTTCCATACCGCAGCGGAAGAGAGTCTGGGTCCGCATGAATTGAACCAGAATAAACCCTGGTTTGATGAAGAATGTTTAGGTTTTTTGGATGAAAGGAAGCGGGCTAAAATGCAGTGGATATAGGATTCAAGCCAAAGCAACGTAGATATTATGAATGTAAGACGTGAAGTTACCAGACATTTCAGGGACAAAAAGAAGGCATTTCTGAGAGCTAAAGATGAACTTGAAACTAACAGTAAGATCCAAATCATTAGGGACTTGTACAGGGGCATCAATGACTTTAAGAAGGGGTACCAGCCTAAATGTAATATAGAGAAGGATGAAAAAGCTGACTTTGTGGCAGACTCCCATAGTTTCGTGGCTGGGTGGAGAAACTATTTCTCTCAGCTATTCAACGTGCATGGAATTAAGGACGTTGGGCTGGCAGAAGTACACACAGCTGAACTACTAGTACCTGAGCCAAGTGCCGCTGAGATTGAGCTGGCAATCGATAAGCTAAAAAGCCACAATTCGGCAGGTATTGATCAAATACCGGCAGAACTAATTAAAGGAGGAGGTAGAAAAATTTGTTTGGAGATTCATAATCTTATTACTTCTATTTAGAAGAAGGAGAAACTGCCTGAAGAGTGAAAGGAATCGATCATAATACCTATTCACAAGAAGGGGGATAAAACAGATTGCAATAATTATAGAGGCATATCACTTTTGCCAAACACTTACAAAGTTTTATCCAACATCCTGCTGTCAAGTTTAATTCCATACGCAAAGGAAATTATCGGGGATCATCAATTTGGCTCTCGAACCAACAAGTCGACAAATGATCATATATTCTGCATTCGCCAAATGCTTGAGAAAAAATGGGAATACAATGAACCAGTTCATCAGCTCTTTATAGACTTCAAGAACGCTTACGATTCAGTTAGGAGGGAGGTCTTATATAAGATTCTCATTGAGTTTGGTATCCCTAGGTAAATTGAAATTTTAATAAAGATGAGTCTGAATGGAACATATAGCACTGTACGGGTGGGCAAGAATGTGTGTGACAGGTTCCCTATTAGGAATGGTTTGAAACAAGGAGACTCTCTATCACCATTGCTTTTTAACTTTGCTTTAGAGTACGCCATTAGGAGGGTTCAGGTAAACCAGGATGGCTTTAAACTACCTGGTACACAACATCTTCTGGCTTATGCCGATTATGTCAATATACTGGGAGGAAGCATACATACTCTAAAGGAAAATGTAGAAGCTCTAGTAGCTGCTACTAGAGATTTAGACTGGAAGTAAGAGCTGATAAAACTAAGTACATGGTCATGTCTAGAGATCAGAATGCAGGACATTTTCACAGTGTGAGGACTGATAATAGTACCTTCGAGAGGGTGGAGGAGGAATGGAGGAGACTGCATAACGAGGAGCTAAATGATTTGTACTGCTCACCCAATATTGTGCGGGTAATAAAATCGAGAAGAATGAGATGGGCTGGGTATGTGGCACGTATGGGTGAGGAGAGGGGTTGTATAGGGTCTTGGTGGGGAAACCGGAGGGAAGGAGACGACTGGGGAGACCTAGGCGTAGATGGGCGGACAATATTAGAACGGATCTCCAGGAGGTCGGATGTGAGTACATGGACTGGATTGGGTTGGCCCAGGATAGAGACAGGTGGCGGACACTTATGAGTGCGGTAATGAACTTTCGGGCTCCGTGAAATTTGGGGAAATTCTTGACTCGCTGCAAACCAGTTAGTTTCTCAAGAAGGACTCTGCACCATGGAGTAAGTAAATAAGTAATAGTACAGTAATGTGCATGTCAACTGCAATGCAGAATAACAATGATTTCACATTAGCCCTGTCAAGAAACATTCCTGTGTACAAAGTATAATTTGTTGAATTTTTCCAAAAGTGTCTTAAAGACAGTGTCACTGTGTATGACAATAAGATACAGTAAATCAGCTTGAAACAACAAGATTGTACAGCTGCTCTACCAATTGCTGTCCTTCATAATCGGACTATACATTGTTTTGAGAACAGAAACAGACTGTGTGGTCGCCCAGTTAAAATTTTCAAGCCTACTGGATTCGTACAATAACAGATTTAAAACTTAACAGTCATACGTTCTGCCCACACTGTATTTGTTTGATTTTCATTTATCTGAGCACAAACAGTGACTTGTGCCACTTACAGCATAAACTGATTGGTTTTTACAACCCAGATGAAAAGTGTTTACAGTGCGGTATGGACTGGGGCTTTATATAAAGCGGTCATTTTTAACAGGTTAAAATACAGTAAGTCAGGACACCTGCTAGCTGCAATAAGCTTACCTTCAAAAGGGACACAAAGTTCTCCTTGTCTGCAGGAACATCATTCTGCAAATTTGGGCAATTCCAGTGCAGGTCAAGTCCATCAAAGTTATATTTTCTGCAACAAGCATCATCTTGCCAGCACAATTGAATTAATAAAAACACATTCTCTACCTATGAAAATATTTGCGGTGAAATTTAAATGGATCAGATGTATCCTAGAAACATCTTGTTCCCTCTCCAACACATCACTAAGACTTTCGCAGTGGTGTTGCTGATTCGTGCCTTCTAGGATGTGACACTGTACTGATGGGTAAGTGTTTATGAAGAGTTTCAAAGGACCACAGTGCCTTCAAAACATAAGGAAGACTGCCCCCATCACAGCATCACATTCCGTAACCCCTGAATCCCCGGATCACCCAATCTCTACAAAACCTATACACACCGTGTGTCTACTTAAACCTAAACAATAAAGGTGAATTTATGTGCAGACTGTATGTAGCTAAGTTTGAAGGGAAAATCTACAAGATATTCCAGTGCCAAAGGGTTATTTTACACAGATATTCATCGCTTAACGACAGGATACATTCGGAGAAATGTGTCGTTAGGCGATATTGTCACTGTGCGTACGTCATAGTGTGTATTTAGACAAATCTAGATACTACAGTATAGCCTACTGCACACTTAGACTATATGGTATAGCCTATTGCTCCCAGGTTACAAACCTGTACAGCATGTTACTGTACTGAATACTGTAGGCAACTGTAACACAGTGGTAAGGATTGTAATATTATATTATAATATTATAACAGTATATTTTAATAATATATTATGGGACCAATGTCGTACATGTGGTGTGTAGTTGACCGAAACATCATTATGCAGAGCATAACGGTACTCGCAAATTTTTTGTACTTTGTATTTGGTTTTATGTTACAAATAAATGTCCATCTTGCTTTTCTTGTTCTCTAGGGTTACTGTAAACTTTATTACTGGTATTTTGTACGTCTCTGCAACTAGATAAGGGTTGGCATCAAAAACAAATTCCGCTGTTTGTAATGGATTAGGTTAGGTTAGTCACAAGGACGGAGACTACGCTGGACTGTATTCTGGCCTGTGCTCTACTGTACTCAAAAGATATGGGCTGAATTAGTGGCAGTTGCATCACCAAGAAAGATGTACTGTTTAACAGCAAGTACTGTATGGCAGGTGGCTGGGATAGCACAATTGGTACTGTAACTTGCTATGGGCTGGATGGTCCAAGCACCAAATCCAGATGGGGGCACAGACCGGGCAGGACAACCCACCCAGCCTCCTGCACAATGAGGTACCAAATCTTTCCTGGACGTAAAGTAGCAAGGTTTTGGTGCTGACCACACTACACCCTACTAAAGCCAAGTTCTAAAAGTGACAGCTTTGTTTCCATCCTACACCTGCAAAGGCATGTAATGGGGTTACCTTTACCTTTACTACATGGTAACAACTCACCTGAGAAATTCTGAGACACTACTAACAAGAGTCTTTCTTCCGGACGGTGATTCCGCCACCCTTGAATAGTTCTTGCCCATTCTATCTCTCCAGCCACCCATACTAAGCAATACTTTAAGGTGTGGATAATCTTCTTTCAGGAAGGTTATCTTCCTGTAGGCCCCTGCAGCAAAGCAACAAGTTAACATAATTTGTCCAGGGGTACATAAGATTGTGAGATTTCATGGCAGCCAGTATTCAGAATGCGGTATCTGAATTGAAACACCATTTTGTCCCACAGGCAGTTACCGAATTTCTGGATGAACCAGTTGTGTTCAAGCATACGGTATACAGGATAACTACAATTGTATAATTCTAAAAATGCACTACTCTGGTCTGGGGTCATGCGGTGGCACATTTGGTTGAGGCACTGCGCTACAAACCGGAAGGTCGTGGGTTCGATTCCCGATGGTGTAATTGGAATTTTTCATTGTCATAATTAATCCTTCCGGTGGTACTGTGGCATTGGGTTTTAATCAGCCTCTAACAGAAATAAGTACCAGGAATATTTCCTGGGAGGTAAATTCGGCCGGTGTGGATGGCTGACAAGCTTACAAATTTCTTGTGCTAACTCTCTTGAAATCTGGGACCCTCAACCTCCTGGAACACTCAGGGCCTGTCCAGGTCTGTCATGGGATTGCTTTACCTTTGCTACTCTGGTCTCCTCCAATAACTGTACAAGGCACTTTCATGCTTAATGTGTGGTTTTCAATATGAATCCTTTAAGAGAAAAATTATTTTTTAACATAACCTTGTAGATCAGAACTGCCATTACCAAGTCATATTAATGGATGGAATTCTGAACCACTTTTAAGATGACCCTAACCTAACCTAACCTAACATAACCTAACCCAACCTAACCTAAACTCACCCAACCTAAACTAACGTAACCTAACACAACCCAATCCAACCTAAGCTAACCTAACCCAACCTAACCTAACCCAAACTAACCCAACCTAAACTAACCCAACCCAACCCAATCTAACCGAACCTAACCTAACCCAACCTAACCTAACCTAAACCAACCTAACCAAACCCAACCCGACCTAACCTAACCTTCAACATTAAAAATACCTTTAATACCATTCTCTGACCTTATTTTTAGTCTCCAATACTCACATTAATGCAGGATTCACTACTAAAATTATGTATAAGAGCAGCCACATACTGATCGTGGTAAACATCATCTTTCAGAGTTGTAGTATGGTTCTGCCACAAGGGAAGAATGACAGATTTGCATTGGGTTCGAGACCTTACATTCCTGATGCACCTAGGCCTTATAGACGGGCCCTTTGTACCTCATAATCTAATATCAACTCAGGAGAGCCCTGTCCCTTTACCAAAGTTCCATATGGCCCTCAGATTTAATATTTTAATGTCTTCTTTGTCCAAGAAAGGAACCCTGTAATACCATCCTTTTCACTCAAAAGACCCGGCAAGTGAATCCCCTCCAGGTTCCCCAATGGGGCCCCTACAGAAAAAGATACTGGCTTACAGGGCACTTTTACATCTCTCTTAATATGTCTTTCCCTCAGAGTCTCTGGTAAGGGAGCCCCCTCCATGTTCCCTAACAGGGTCCCCACAGATAGGGGTACTGCGTCACCAGAGCCACTGGTCTATTTATTCTTGCATTCATTCATTCATTCAATCACGTGTCTGTAGGAGTCCCCAGAAGGGAGACCTCCTATGTATGGGTAAAAACATAAGGTTACCGTCCACGGAGCCCCACCCAGACCGAAGGCCTACATACAGTGGGGAGCAGTGCCACATGGGAAAGTCAAACACTAAGTATGTAGGATAAATGCAATAACCTGCAGTCAGCAAAAATGCTTTTCAACATAACAACTTGCTACGTACTTCTACCCTCTCCAGTCATCTTCAGGCAAGGAAAATTACAAAAATCAATGAGTTCATATACCTGTAGCATTGCACTAACTGGTGATCGCAGGTTTTTATCACATACATGACAATGTTAGGTTAAGTATATTTAACATATAAAATATGTCTACTTTGCCATTCATACTAGTACAATTGTGCAGCAATGTTGGCCCAAATATGTCATTGTTATGGTGGATCAATACTGAACCACCTACATTGTTGCTTTTATATGCCTGCATTTTGCGTCATATTAATGCTTATTATCTGTGTTGCGCAGTTTCATATCTACTTCGGTGTAAAGTGTTGTAACCCGTTTATGTGCTGGCCTTGTCATCTGCTCTACAGTACTCCATTATGATGCTCTTGAGAACATTGCATTAATGACAGTTATATACATTTTGGTCGGGTCAGACAAACTGAGCAGTTGGTTGTTTAGGTACGCTTCCTAGCCTATTGATGTGAAGTTACAAAGCCAAATAACAAGACTTATGCAACATTTAACCACAAAACAATACACATATAGCACAATTTTTATACACAGTAAGAAAATTAATTCTAAAAGAAAACTTTCAGGCATAAGTATGTTTCAGAAGCCACTGTCACATATGGTCGGACCTGTGTCACAATGGGCCTAACTACACCTAGGCTAGTCTAGTGACTTTGCTAAGAAAGTCAGTTCTGCAGGCAAAATTTCTGGCCCCTCCACAAAAATACATATAATATGTTACCTGAACACTGTATTCAGTTTTTACACTCCAATAATTCACAATACCTCTCTCTGTAGCAACAGCCTTGTGGCCAACCACACAGGTTTGGGTAATTTTTTGGCGGGAAGGGAGCACTGGTGGGGTCACCAGTTAATGTGAGGGCCTGGAGTTGAATCTGAGCCACATCTTATAACACATGCACTGCTGCCACAGTGGACAATGGGTGTCATCGACAGGCAAACTAATGGGACAGAATTGGCATGGCCACAGAAAGAAGGAAATGGAAATAAATATCAAGGAATGCTGGGTGTAAGCTGATTTATGGATCAGCGCTGATAGTATTGTTGGTAAGGGCAGGATTGCGGGTAAATCTAGGACCACCGGTAGAGCAGAACAAGACTAATCAAGTACTGACTTTAGGCCCCTACCATGGAAAGAACTGTACATGGCTCCCCACTACATGCTGCGCAGACATGTACTGCCACAGACAGCTTCATGAGAATTGAGGTAGATTACATAACAGCTCCCAACCAGCTGCAGCGTATTACAATGGCACAGCAACCCCAACAGTAACACAACTACCAAAGTATCTGTGCCCCCCCTTGACCCCAGTTCAGACATTAAGGTGTGTACATGACTTATGGCATGGGCTCCACACCTGGACTTCCATATAGGCACAGCAGATGGGTCCAAACATGCTTCATTTTTATGTTCTGAATGGCAACATGCAAGTTGGAAATTGCAATAAAACTGTGTGACAGCACCACAAAGATAGGAAAAAGCCTGCAGCTGAGGCAGGATCTGAATATGGCTAAGGCCATTAGGAATTAATAAGCACACAACTACAGAAGGAACTGTTGGTAAACAGAAAGGTGACCAACCGTGATTGTGTTGATGTCATTCTGAAGGTGAAGTGTCAGACATTCCACATGCAAATGTCTGCAGATCATATGTGAGAAATGAACACCTGAGAGCTGCCTTTCACATCCCCACATCACAAGAGGACCAACCAATCTTGACACATCAAACATGTTCTCAAATATAACATTACGCTATTTTACAACAACTGGTTGCCACATGTTGCTGATTCATTCCACACAATTCATTTTGCTAAGTTCCACAGACATGGC
>Ga0123357_10014627_pt1 | contig 10252 bp, 6 predicted proteins | sample TergutEmb28metaG_FD_89873 | JGI IMG/M metagenome (GOLD analysis project Ga0123357, IMG submission 89873) | Embiratermes neotenicus P4 segment gut microbial communities from Petit-Saut dam, French Guiana - Emb289 P4 | ecosystem: Host-associated > Arthropoda: Insects > Digestive system > Gut ... | reverse complement strand
CTGATAAATACCTCCAAGTCGTCAGCTCCTGAAGATGGGCACAAGGTGGCCCGAAACATGTTGAGCAACCTATAAAGGAGAAATAAACATAATACTAAAAGTGACATCTGGTTGGTCTCTTTAGCCACATGTTGTAGTAGTAATTTTAATCTAAATAATTATATTTGTGTTGGCGGAAATTTCTATGTTATTTATAATAAACTTAAGAATGATAGCTTTTATCCACATGTGTGAAAATGAATTTCTCTTTAAAAAAAGATATTATTTTTAAGTCTATCCAAACAACAAGCACAAAGTTTTGACAAAAAGATTTTGTTTTTTGTGCCTCAGAACTCTCTGAATGGTGTATCGGAAGACAGATTGATTCTTTCGTTACTTTTATGACACTCTTTCAACTGCACGAAACAGATTTGTAAGATAAGTCTCACGGAAGATACGCATTAAAACGGCCTTGCCGTATTTTGGGATAATTTTCCGCACAATTTGAGAAGGCAACAAAACAATTTCAGTACAGTAGCTAAGACACTGACTGTACAGAACGGCGTCTACACAGTCGTCTCTGCCCTTCAGCCTGTCAGAATGCAGAAAAGCTTCAATCTGATAGGCTGAAGTGTTGAGAAGCTGCAATATATTGAGCGGAATATAATGAGAAATTGATTAAACACAGGTTAAGCCCTATTGTCATAAGGTAAAGAAAATTAATTCGACATTGATCTTATGTGTGTCTTCGTGGGCCTAATCATTCAAAAACATGCGCTGAATACATTAGGTCCTCAGATAGGGTCCGCGAGATTGGACGAGGTTTATCATCATTGAAATCGTTTAAACAGAACTTTCTTTAGTCTGTGGAAAACTGAAATTAAAGAAAAGAATTCTCTGTTTTACGTTCTCCTCTACATGTTTTATAACAGCCCCCTTAAACCGAGTGCGTAATGGGATTTGCCAAAATATATTCCACTACTAACACTGTTCTACGTTTGAGAGGTGGATTAATAAACCGATATGTCATGGTATACCGCTGAGAGCACACTGGCGCTCAGGTGTTCCGTGAAATGAAAAAAGTTTGGAAGCTGGGGTTTAGGCTAAAAAAGTATGAGTGTTCAACTGTATTACGCTCATGAATTTTCGGTTAGAGAATAAATTCACCTGCTGCAATGTTTTGATGGGACTGCCAACCGTCTTGAACAGGGCACGAAAAATTCTTGATACACTATGTTGATGCAGGGTGAAAAATTTCACGGAAGTGACGTCTTTTATGGCATAGAGGAGGCAGTAACTTGGTACGCACTCTACAAAACTAAAGACTTTGTATGCTGTTCAGAAAATAAACAACAAGAAAAGCGTTGGACTGGAAAGGCGTGAAGTAAATGTCGACTAGAGGTACAAAGACAGAGGATGTTTTTGTTTGCTTCCACTACTCTAGCTAGGCTGAACCACGTTTGTCGATGAATTGGATTACACATCTTAGATTCAGAATTTCTCCATTTGCCCGAGTCGCGTGGAAGTTTATTTATCGATTTGAAAAAAAAATAAATAAATTTGAGACCTTTCTTAACCTCTTTAAAATGTAAAAAAATTAATGACAGAAAATCCGTTATGTTTCAGTTAAAGATTCATTTTTATTCCAACAATGAAACATCTCTTTAGGAACTTTCGAAAAATTGCGAAAAATAACTGTTAGCTCCGTCATGTCTGTATGTCTGGCTGGCTATACGTTGGTATAGAGCAAATCAGCTCCCACTGAGCGAATTTTCATGAAATTTGATAATTCAGGACTTTTAGAAAATCTGACGTGAAAATTCAAGTCTCATTAAAGTATGAGAAGAATAAAAGCTACTTTACATGAAAACCAATACACAATTTTTTTATCATACGTCGCTCATTTCTTCTAAGAATGAAAAATGTATGGGATAATTTTGTATAGGAAGTCGAAACCAAATTTTATGTTCAGTAACATTTTTTTTTCGTTTAGGAGGTAATGTGGAAAACTTTTATAAGGCCGGAGAGGCAACAGATAAGGATATGTCGCTTGCGCATCTCATGCCGGATACCTACGACAACAAAGAAACTCTCAGAATATGTAATACGATTCCTTTTCCACTCCAACGATGGTTGCACTGACGAGCCTCAATGTTACTTTTTACTTACATTGCGTGATTTGTCTTTTAGATGTCAATGATAGGATGAATTAGAAACGCACGGCATATTTATGTAGGTTACACAACTTCATAGAGTCTTGAATTAAAAATGTTCTTAAATAATATACATGAAATCCGACGGTAAATAAACATAAAAACAAAACATACTGCTTTTATCCCAAGCACATTCTAAAAAAAATAATAAAAATAAAACTGAAAGACAATTTTCTAGGACTATAACTTCTAGAAAATATTTTCCTGCAATTTGAGTTGAAACTAAACTGGAAAAATAACTCTAATCATCACACCAACTAATGCACTTACAAAAAATTTCACATTAAATCACTTAAAATCGCTCCAACATATTTCAATCCTTAGATCATCCTCAGGAAGCTGCATTGTTCTTACTAAATGTATTTTAAAAAACACTCATTAATTAATTCCCTTATGTTAGTAGGGTTCTGTAGCAGCATGTCGTGTGGCCTAAGGGTACGTCGCAACGTAACACACTACGCACACCTACAGTCAGGCGCATTCTCAACGACGTACCCTTACACAACACGACATGCTGCCACAGCACACTACTAATATAGTGGAATTAATTAATTATTATTATTTAAAATTATTTTAGCAAGGAACAACATAGCTCCCTGAGGACGATCTAAGGATCGAAATATTTTGGAGCGATTTTAAGTGTTTTAATGTGAAATTTTATGTAAGCGCATTAGTTGGTGTGATGATTAGGGTGATTCTATAAAATTCACGGTGCAACAATTAAGATGGAAAAATAACTTTCGTTTTTGGGATAAATTACTACGTAATCGAAGTCGCTGTTTACATACTTCACAGTATGGAAGTAATCCTTTATATCTGTAACACAAACGCCAATATAACAGCTGTTTTGCACAAGAACCGTTAATATGTTGAAACATTGATAGTACACATTAAAGACCAAAAAAGGAAATTCCATTAACATAAAGTGTTTTCTTAATTCAGAAGGCATTAGCCCAATTTATGCTAACTTCTAGACTCACACTTAAGTCAGCATCACTTAAAATTATTAAGAAAAATTCACAATTCAATGCAGCACTGACCTGCATTAGAACATTTTATAAAATAATTTATCAAAAATTTCCCTACTTTTTTGGAATCGTGGTCATACGAAGTCACCGTTACTTCCCTGTCTTCGGCCAAATTAGCCTAGTCCCCACCCTCAAACTTCGCATCTATTGAAGCCCTATGTTCAGCGCAAAATCCGTTAAAAACAGACTTTGCAATTCCTGAGCTGGACTCCTCCAATGTCAGATATCGGCGAATGCTTTATCAATGCCTTCACAGCTACCCTCCATATGCGAAAATAGAACCACGTAATACGGCGTTTTACAGGAATCTCAGTCATTGAAATGAACTGAAGTTTAGGTTCCAGTTTCTATTCCTGCGTAAAGTAAATGCCTTTTCTGGTCTCAGACATCTTCTGATTACGGACTGGAGCCACGCGACTTCAGTAAAGTTTGTAATTATTTCGTATATTCCCGTATATTTTATGTTCTGTTGACCGTGCATCCCTCTATAATCTTTTTCAAATGAAGCCACGTAGGTGCACACTATTCTTAGTATATTTATTTCAACTTCTCTACATGTTTCGGGCAACTATGGTTGTTTGGTCTGCAGACCAGTCAGCCACCCATACAGAATAACAAATACCAGTGTCGCATAGATACAGTAAGTTCTCCTGATGATGGGTACATAGTTGCCCGAAACATGTAGAGAAGTTGAAATAAATATACTAAGAATAGTGTGCACCTAGTCGGTTTCATTTGGAAAAGATTCCCATATATGTTAGCAACATTTCTCCATGACACTATTTATATGCAACGTGAAAGCAAATTCTCAAATAATTATTACAAGGAATATTAATTTTTTTACAGAATATAGCGATGTTCTGCGCCATCATTCAAGAAACACTTTTCATGTCACTTCTTTGCATTATAACACCACAAAAATCTATGAAATTTTAAACATTACGAAAAATATAATTTTATTTACAAACTTAATTTTTTACTTGTCTATCCTTATGGAAATGTCCATAAATATTACTTCTATTAACCCTTGTCCTGCTAACATGGAGAATATGGTGAGCTCCTAACAATGCCAGGAAATGGCAGATGGGATTTAATTCGGCATTTAAATGGTTAAAAACGAAGCAAATATATTTATGCATTAAAAATAGTAAATTTAGATAAAATTTCAGGTAATAATACAGCTTGTCTGAGGGCAGAAGTTGTGAACTTCAACTGTAGATACGTACAGCATAAATTCTGGCTTTCCATGGCGCAAATGCCCCTAATGGACCAGGGCTTCTTTATCATCCAGGCTTCTCGATCACACTCAAGACAGAGCACACTCGGTAGGACTCCTCTGGACGAGTGATCAGTCCGACGCAGAGAACTCTACATGACAAAACACAACACTCCCAAGAGACAAATATCCATGCCCCCTGAGGGATTCGAACCTGCAATCCCAACAAGCGGGCGGCTGCAGGTCCACGCCTCAGGCCGCGCGGCCACTGGGACCGGCTTAAGTGAATTTACAACATGGAATATCGAATATGGCTTTGTTGTTGACTGAGTCACAATCGAAATTCAATGGTTCCAGTAAACCGAGATTTCGGATCGCGAGTGACGTCGCACTCGGTTTTCATGGTTACAGTACAGCTTGCTTGTGAGTGTAGTCAGCAAACAGAATTTGATCGAGTCACAAATTAATTTCCATGGTTATTAGGTTTATATTGTTGCGATGGAAGGAACCATGTTAGCGATAGTGCTTGGTTTATGGTTTTACCAGGGTTTCATGTTTTCCACAGACAAGACAGAGCTTAGTTTATGAACGATGTGGCAATCTGGAACATAGGCCGACCTGATGAATACACCAATCACCACGGATCTAGAAACACCTGTCGAAAGATACCATAAATTTTTGCAGTCATTGCCAATAATATTTATTATCTTACTATTATTATACAAAGATGCGAACAACTCTCCCACTTCCTTCGCGCTAAGTTTTAAAAAGACAAGTTGAGTGAAGCGTCAGACTACAAGCGTACAACGTCTGTCGTATGAATATAAAACTCCACTCACCGTGTAGACACTTCATCTAAAATACTACTACAAAGTTACGGCCTTCATTTTGGTAGATATGGAGAGGTGAACTTCAAATTTCATGGAGTGAGTCTTCATTCCTTAGTAAAGTAACGCTTCCCTATCTACTAAACACGGAGAGAGATATTTAATTTACACTCCCAGTGCATTAGCAGGGCGAGGTAGCTCTCTAATCTGTGTTACTCCTCTTCCTTTTAGACAGCGTTTATCAGGTATAATGGTGTATGTATGGTGTTTAGCGTGTACAAGTGCCACTGGAGACATCATACACATTATACCCACAGAAATATTAAAAAGACGCCATGGGGTGTCGCAGGCTGCAGATTTGAGAGATTACAAACACGTAACAGCATATTCCCAACTGTTGTTGACGAATGTGTTGAGAATCCTGTTTCATAAAACAGATTCTTTGAAATAAATTCTTATAAGGAACTCGGGGCATACACAATATGGAGGTTGCGACGGGTAGATATCGACAGACCAAAAAGAAAGTTTAGTTAAAAAGTAATCACCTTTTATCAATAACGTAACGAACTGAGGAAATATCAATGCTGCTATCATAATACATCATAACTTGAATATTTGGTTAAGCTGGGCAAAATATCATTGGAAATACAGCTGATTACTTTGCATCAGTTGTAAATGGGGGTAGATCTCAGTTTCAACTGAAAGGTAGACAAAAAAAAAAACTAAAATAAAATTGAAAAACGCAGCTAGAAGTACAAGTTGAAATTAAACTGAAGGACGTAAACTACTTTTCTGACAATCTGCAATTAAAATAAAGCGGACAAGCGACGTCCCGAACAAATTGACATTAAAACAGATAAGGCAAATCTAAACTTCTGACTGACTCTAATTGAATTCAACTGGACAAAAACATATTTTGGATTACGTATAACTAAACTACATTACCTAAACTTCGGAGCAGCTGAAATAAAATAAATTAGACCCTACTAGTTTTAAGACTAGCTGTTAGCAAACGTATGCGGGGAAAAAACTACATTTTGGACTAGCCATAATTCAATTTAAGTGAGAAAAGCTACATTTTGGACAACCTAGAATTAAACAAATCTGAGGAAACTACATTTCGGACAGGTTTAATTTAGAGCAGAATAAGTAATATCACACTTCGGATTGACTGTAAGTAAATTTAAGTGGTAAAAGCAGTCCCGTTACAGGCCTGGAGTGGCTCGGAAGATTCCAGTAAGTTAAGGTTCCCAGATTTAATGACAACGGCACAGGATGGTGGTAAGATTGCCAGCCTTACGCACCGGCCGACTTTACCACCAGTAATTGCTCCTGGTACTCATTTGTGTTAGAGGTTGAGTCGACCCCAGGGCCATAGTGCGATCGGAAGGATTTTATGTCAATGAATAATTCCAATGACCCCAACTGGGATCGAACAGCGGTCCCCCAAACTTAAGTGGGTGAAACGATGTTTTGGACTAGTTGTAATTAGATTGAAGTGGGCAAAACTGCATTTCGAAATGGCTGTAAGTAGACTGACGTAAAAAAGCTATATGTTTCTACACCTATAATGAGAGTGTACTGGCGAAACAACTATCTGGACAAGCCGTATGTAACAGAGACAGAGTAGACAAGACTGCACTGTGGACTAGCTGTAATTACATTTAAATGGGTAATACCATAATGTTGACAAGTTGTAATGGAACTGAAGTGAGCAGAATACTTTTTCTGACAGGTTTCAATTAAAGGTGAACCTTGTAATGCATATTAACCTAAGATTCAGGATTTTTTTTTAATGCACCAGTAGATATCCAATCTACAAAACAAACGGCCAAATATTCTGTAAACAGCCTTAAAGAGGAACCGTTGCTATAGTCTACATTTCTCTTTATTTCTCATCAGTATCGAATTCTATTTTACCTGTGTTGCACATAAAATACTTAGCTCGCCGTACAATATCACATGCAGTAAGTGCTTTGATAAATGATCGTCACGAATTTGACGTGTCATATGACCGTTCATTCTTAACATGAAATGACGTGTGAGACCAACTAGATGCAATAATTATGATTTATTAATAATCCATACTGGCTTTCACACTTGCAAAGAATGCCACAAAACCGAATCCCTTTGAAATCATACCACTACAGACCACAAGGAAGGAGAGCAATTGGAAAACCGAAGAAACGTTGGCGCGAGCAGCTGTAACTCTGGAGACGGAACGGATCAAAGGGTCAAAACCTTGATGTTTATGATGATGATGATGATGATGATAATCCATTAACTCTACATGTTTCGAACATCATTATGCCATCTTAAGGAGCGCTGGACCGTACATTACTGCATATGGTTTTCAGTACTTAATGTGCGGTCTGGTGTCTAGGGGAGCGGGGAAGCAGGCCGTGTGCACTGTGTCGACACAGTGCACACGGCCTGCTTTCCGGCTACCCTAGACACCAGCCAGCACATAAATTGTTGAAAACCCTATGCAGTAATATACGGTCTAGCGCTCCTGAAGATGGGCGTAATGATGCCCAAAACATGTTCAGTTAATTGTTTATTAATAAATCATAATTGTTGCATCTAGTTGTTCTCGCACGTCATTGCAGATCGTCACGAAATTTATCTTGATTCTGGCCAACCTAATGTCCAGTAGAAAATCAATGTAAATATTTCACGTACAAAATGAGACTAATATGTAGACAATTGAACAGACACGTGTACTTAATATAAGAACTTGCCGCACATGAGGAGGACCTAGTATGTTGCTCTGCACGATATCAGTTCGATTAGAGTTAAAGGTAGATAATATTTGATTGGAAACCTTAATAAGACAAAACTTAAGTTCCAACCAGGCCCCTACCTATAAGTTACCTAATTACTTACTTATTTATTTACTTACTTACTTACTTACTTACTTACTTACTCCAAGGAACAGAGTCGTTCTTGAGAAGCTAACCGGTTCTCAGTTAGTCAAGAAATTCCCCGTATTTTATGGAAACCGAAGGTTCATTACCGCGTTGACAAGTGCCGCCACCTTTTCACTGTCCTGAGCCAGATCTATCAGTCCATGAACGCCATTCCACTTCCAGAATATCCTTCTTAATATTATCCTTCCTTCCACACTAGGGTCTTCCAAGTAATCTCTTTCCTTCTGGTTTCCCCACAGAAACCACGTATGCACCCCTCCCCTCTTCCATGCGTGTTACATGCCCCTCCCATCTCATTATTCTCGCTTTTATCACCCGAAAAATATTCGGTGTGGGTACAGATCATTAAGCCCTTCATCATGCAGTTTACTGCACTCCCCTGTAACTTCGTCTTTCTTAGGCCAAAATATCCTCCTCAGCACCCTGTTATCAAATAACCTTAGACTAGGTCCCTCCCTCAATGTGAGCGAACAAGTTACACCCATACGGAACAACAAGTAAAATTATAGTTCTGTATAACTTAATCTTTACATTTTTACAGCAAACTGGAAGGCAAAAGATTCTGCACTGAATGATAGCAAGTATTCCTTGGCTTCAGTGTTCCCTTAATTTCATCCTTAACAGAATTTTCATTCGATAAGCTTGTTCCCAAATATTTGAACCCTTCCACTCTTTCAAAGGAACTATTATCAATCTGTACATTGTGACTTCGTCCTGTTTTATGGTTTCGAGACAAGACCATGTACTTAGTTGTATCAGCTGTTACTTCTATTCCAGTTACCTTACTAGCAACTTCAATAGCTTCTGTGTGTTTTTCATAGCATATTTGTCCCCAAATATTTGAACTTCTCCATCTTTTCAAAGGAACTATTATCAATCTGTACATTGCGACTTCGTCCTGTGTTGTGATCTCGAGACATGACCATGTACTTAGTTTTATCAGCATTTACCTCTAGGCCAATCTACTTACTAGCAACTTCTAAAGCTTCCTAGTGTTTCTTTATCGTATGCTTGTTCCTAAATATAAGAGGAATTTCTTCATTAGCTGAGAAACTATTAGCTTCTCGAGAAGGAAGCTGCTTTACGGATTTCCTTACATTACTGTCTATGGTGAAAAGACAGCTGTTACTGCGGAGCGCTGAGCGAGAAAAGGAGAAAAAGGAGAAAGGAAGTCTGTGAATGAAGAATGAGGGGGTTACAGCGGGTAATTTAGGAACGGCTTGGCTTGAGACTTTGTAAAGGCTCTAAAATGCATGGGAAATTAGTTGTGCAAGTGGGCTGTAGCTCTGCATCCCGAGCGTGTCACAAGTCGGACATTATTGTTCGAGCTGCAGTTTCAAGACTCCGTATAATACAGAAAGTGTTATCACGGTCATTAGCTGACAGTTAAAATAGTGTTGTGACATTATCTCATAATTGGCGTTTTTGTTTACCAAAATACAGATACACAATTTAAAGTTTCGTGTTCAGGAGTAAAGCGGGATGCAACCTTGGAAGATGGGACTAACAGGCTGTCCCAAAATGTTGGTCACTTAATACGATCACACGCTGCTTAACATTCCAGAGAGCTGAGGCCCCTGACACATCGCGATTTAATCCTAAAACCTCGCATTATTGCTGTTTTACCTCTTTTCTTTGTTGAAATCTTTAACTATTACGAAGACAGATGGCATTAAGTTATAAACCCTTTCTACCACACATTCTACAGGAAAGGTTTCTCAGAGGTCTTAGCAACTGACCAATTTAATGCATAAATTCTTGTTTTATAATACGCTTATTATGTTCCTCTACATGTTTCAAGCACTGTTGTGTTCATCATCAGGAGGTCAAATTGCATTATACAGCATCTGGTATCGTCACACTCTGTAAGGGGCCGTCTGGTGCGCAGCTGCGCACCAGACGGTCACCTAGGATGTTGAGTTGGAACTCAACAACGAGAGCGGATGGTAGTAGATCCGGTTAATCAATACCAGAAGCTGTAATTACAGTTGTACGAGCTCCTGATGATGGGCGTCAACACCCGAAACATGTAGAGCTGCCTACAGAAATGTAATAAACT
>Ga0123357_10014626_pt1 | contig 10252 bp, 8 predicted proteins | sample TergutEmb28metaG_FD_89873 | JGI IMG/M metagenome (GOLD analysis project Ga0123357, IMG submission 89873) | Embiratermes neotenicus P4 segment gut microbial communities from Petit-Saut dam, French Guiana - Emb289 P4 | ecosystem: Host-associated > Arthropoda: Insects > Digestive system > Gut ... | reverse complement strand
TAATAATAATAATAATAATAATAATATGCGACCAACTCTTTTGATCAGTTAATAGCTTTAAAATATGCATTTATCCCAAGCACTGTGACATACATTCAGAATCACACACGCTGTGAGTAACATCATATAGTTCGCAGTATTATTCCCCACTTTAAGAAAATTAAATAGTAGAAATCGTGTAAAATTTACATCCTTCGAACCTAACAGACAGGCGGTATTCAAACTACGCTTCGCGGAAACTTGGGGTTTATCAAGTATGTTTCCTTTACTATGAAATTTCTAAATAAAATCTTAATAATATTGTTTTTTTTTATTTTAATCTCTGTGCCTACTCGACTCTTCTTTCTTTGTGCGTGTGTGTGTGTGTGTGTGTGTGTGTGTGTGTGTGTGTGTGTGAACTACAAAGTTGAAAATTTTATTTTTCATATGTGTTCAATATTTTATTTTAAAAAATATTTTATTTAGCACCCCAAAGTACACGTTTACCTTACACGATTCCTCGAAATTTTAGAACTGCAGCAAGCTAATTAGTTTAATAATTATCGATATAATGCAATGACTGGAATAAAAGAAGAAACCAACGAGCACAACAAATATTTATTAATAACTGGAGGAAATACTATAGTTTGATTATCTTACTGCTCCCATACCCTTCATAAGCTGCATATTGTTACACAAGTCACGATAAAAAAAAATCACTTTTTTTTTTCTGGAACTCATTTTCGTCAAGAATTTACACAATTAATCTGTTACGGCAGCAGAAGTAATTTTTAATATTAATTCCTCTACAGTAAGAGTGAAATCATTACAAATTGTCTAATTTTAGGATTTTAAAAGTCAAAATTACAAAAATTTAAATCAACATCCCACGAATTTTCCACATCTCTCTTTCCTTGCTAGTTACATTCAGTAGTGTTAAGATGTGACAATCTTCCGGTCTTCCGGAACGTTCCAACCGCCGTCATATTTTTCCTTCCTGTCGCGCAACAGCCCAAATCGGGCCAAGGCCACCTCATTGTTGAGGGTCCTAGGTCACACACAATTGGACACACACACACACACACACCCGATAGGACTCCTCTGAACGAGTGATCACCTTGTTGCAGATACCGTTACCTGTACAGGGGTGGTGATAAGTCCTTAGCCCGACCAGAAAGGAAACAAGTCAATGTTTCTGTCAGAATTGCGTGAATTTCCTTGGACACCTTGCCTTGCAGGGGGGAAAAACATGATGACAGCTCGTGTCTCGATGTTGTTGAAATCGCGCGCGTCCCTGATATGCTTCCAGGCTTGTTTCCTTCCTGGTCGGTCTAAATACTTATCAGTACCCCGGTACAACACACAAGAAACACAAGAGACAAATGTTCATGCTTTCAGCGGAATTCGAACCTGCGATCGCAGCAATTGAGTGTCCGCAGACGTAAGCTACCAGGAGCAGCCATTTTATTATTAACATTTCCTTTCTTTTAACTGCAATCAAACTAAAATCTTCATATCCAACCATTGCTCTCACAAACGTGTATTTGTTGACGTTCATAGAGTCGTGCATCGTAATATATTTCTATAGTAAATCCAACAAGATGCACCATTGTTTCAATTCATTTTATTTTTGAAAAACACTCTACATGTTTCGGACGGTCTTACCGTCCATCATCAGGAGATCAAGACTGTACATATGCCTGTTGCTGTATGTACAGTCTTGATCTCCTGGTGATGGACGGAAAGACCGTCCGAAACATGTAGAGTGTTTTTCAAAAATAAAATAAATTGAAACATTGGTGCATCTTGTTGGATTTACTATAGAAAAAATGTAATTGTTGCTTATGTTCTGATTTTAAAACTTGTTGTGATAATGCACTATGTTGCTCTAAATTACGGACTTGATATTGCTACAATTTTTACAAAGTTCAGTATACATATTTTAAGCGGTTTTCTTATTATACCTGCATTTGGATTTCCTACAATAACATTATCAATAAGCGCTGAACAATGTTCTGTGTTTATTACAGAAGATTAATAAAGCCTATTTACAGAATTTTCCTTCAGTCACACACGGGGGAAGCACGGTGAAAAGGATTAGGATTTGACCCATTTCTGCAAATTTATCCTCAAATACGACAAAAAGATGTAATATCTTAAAACTGTATGGTATTAAGGGATAGGCGAAAAGCTTGGCGCAGGAGATGTGATGTGAACAAAACCGCAGCCAGATGTGAATGGACCGCGAAACAGTTGGCGCATTCCCCGCGGACGTCTTGTTCACAAGGAGGTATGTTCTGAACAGGGAGGGACGACACTGCTAACACCCCACTAACAATTTCATGCATAGACCTTCAACAAAAAGCTCATCTCAATAGCCCATATTAAATATTTTTCTGTATATTATATTTCCCACTGGACTGTGTGTATATTAAAGGGATGACTACAAGTACATTCATCGATTTTCAATAGGACCTTGATCCACAGCTGGTGCCCATATGTAGCCATTCTTATGCCTCCCGTTCTGTCGATACACTTGTCCTAGAGTCCCATTGAGTACATTTAGGTGTAAATTGGAATATCATATCGAGTGTGTCGAATGATTTGGTAGTTACTGTTGGGCGTGTTGAATCGTTGACTCTCTGCACATAGTACGAATATGATAGTTCACAAGTGATTACAAAGCTAGTAGGCTACGTTGGAATATATCAGACCGCTTCGTTGTTGATCGTTACCCACTCATTGTCCATGATAATTTTACCCTGTCATTTGATATTTTACAATTTCAACTTTTTAAAGAAATCCTTTAACCCTACAGCCACAGTGACAAGTATGAATATTTGTGTTTGTGTCATCTGTTTGAAAGCGGTTTGTTTTCTTTGAGGTTGCAAATGGATAAATTACTACTTTGATTACTTTCGTATTTCATACAGTTCAGTAATATGGGAATTTATTGTGAATAGTTGTACACGAGATACTGAGGTTAGCAATTGAAATATCAGGTGAGCATAGTGGCCAAATATAAAGTAGCGAAACATAAAATCTCTTAGGAGAGCCTAAACACTCTTTTTTTTTTTTTAAAAAAAAAAGACTCTAAGCGTGTACACAATATTCCATTCATAAACAAAGTAAATTAAATGTACTTTGGAAATTAGAGTTTCATTTGTTTAAGAGCAACCCTCTTTATAATCCGATGGCCAATGAAAAGACACGCAGGTGTGTACATGTAAATTACCGTAACATTTTCATTTTGCCCAAACCGGTCAATTATTAAAGAAGAACAAAATGTACGCGTTTATTGTTTCCAGCATTTTAAATCTCTTCGTCTCTCACATTCTTAAACGCAATGCACATTCTTGCAAGTCATACGAGACTCTCTGTATACCCCTTGTTTTAAATTATTCCACATATCTTATATGTGAACTCAGTATTGCGATGGGAAGAGCAGAACAGACGTCATGGGGTTAATTTTTGTTTGCCTGTGTTCTCAAGCGTACTTCTTTGATCATTTGTCGTTGGGTTGCTTTAAAAACTGAAGACAGGTACATGCTAGTGGAAGACTGTTATAAGAAAAAGAATACTGTAGTTACAACTCATTAAATATGGAGTCTTTTTTAGAATGTTGTGTTGCGTTGTAACTAATGAAGGTGTGTCAAGTCGGTTTTCTTAAGTTGTCCTTTGGGAATGAGGTTTCTTCTTTGTATAACAAAGTTCAGCCCCGTCGCATGGCTGTCGATTACAAAGCTAAATCACATTTTCTTCCTCACGTTAATGTGTAGTAGACCTATGGGGTTATATGGCACCTGTGGAAAATGTCCGTTGGAAAATCAGCGAGGAGTGTCTAGTAAATGAAAGGAGGTACTTGACGAAGCAGTTCGACAAACCCTCTGTTACATACTGCGAATGACTAGTTCGCTTGTACCCCAAGTTAACGTACACATTTTCAGTTAATCACAAACCGTATATTACTTTATATACGAACATATGTGGCTGTATGTATAATAGGAACGCCACGAGAAGTCGCTAGACCTGTAAAAGCAAGGCGGAAAGAATTTTCTCTGTCTTAGTTCAAGAATAAAAGACTAGCTTGATGTCACTTGCTACTCTTCAACTATCACAATGATGCACGGTCCAATAAACATTAAGATTTCGCTGCCTTGTTTGCGAAAAAATAATTCCACTTAGCAACGCTAATATAAGGTATAAATGTTAGATTTCCTGTCCACGCCATCAAGGGGCTACAGAGGGAGTATAGCGCCACTCATTCTTGACCTCTGCTCTGAATGGAGGTGAGTGGCTAACTTCACGCTTCGGCTGTTTATGCCCGGGAAAACTACGGTACCCATTGAAAAGAAGGCTGGATGGTTTCTGGAGAAGAGAAAATCCCTTGCCTACCCCGGGATATGAGCCCTGGACCAAGCAGCCTGTAGCTAGTCGCTATACCTACTGTGCCATTCCGACCTCCCTCTTATCTGAATTTTTTTATGGTGCGACAATCCCTGGCAGGCTTCTTTGTCGAGGCTTTAAGATCACACCCTGGCATACCACATTCGGTAGGACTCCTCTGGATGGGTGATCACCCCGAAGCAGAGACGTCTACCTGACAACACACAACACTCTCAAGAGACAAATATCCTTGCACCCGGATGGATTTGAGCCCGCAAACCCAGCAAGCGACGGCCGAAAACTCCAGAAATGCGCTTCTACTAGGATCGGCCTTTCCTGCATTATAGGGGAAAGAAATGCGATAAAAATGATATTTATAATCATAAGGTTATTTGTAAGACAAGAATATTGTTCAGTAAGAGCGTAGTGCGCATGCGCATAGTTACCCTCCCGTCCTGCCTACATGTACCCCGCGCCTGCTCGGGGCGTACCCAAAATGTGTACAACCACAATGTATTGACACATCCAGGAGGACGAGACGGGCGAAGCTTTTGGTGTGCACGGAATAGATCCTGAGGACATGTAACATTTAGACGGTAACTCTACACAAAAACAACCACTTGCGGGACCAAGACCTACATCACGAGGCAGGGAGCGGGAATTCTCCATCGTCCCCGCACCCCCCCCCCCCCCGCCACCCATGCATGAGACTACTTGAAGTGGCCTCAGCATAGCGTAGCGAATGTTCACTCCCAAAGAATTCCCCTGCTGCGTGGAATTAGCAAAGCTCTTGAAGAACCCTTTGTTTCGAGATTATGTCCCTAGTGACTCTGATAGCTACACTGAGAGAAGGAACAGGTGAACGACATGTGAGCGGATGTGTTGCGATGCAGGTAGTGCTGCTGGGTGCTGGGAGGCGACACACACAAGAATGTGTAGAATAAGTCCCTAATTGGCCCTGCCATACCAGCAGTGCTGATGGGGGAAAGATCAAAACAGGAGACTGCTAGACTCTACTAGCTTTTAATTTTGAAAGACCTCAATACATCTGACAGCCAAACAAAAAACTTCAGGTAATAAAAACAGGATTTACAAGTAAAGGCGCTTGAATTTAATGAGCAGTGATACAGAACTGGGTTTGATAGAGGAAATTTGTTGTAGAAACGGACAGAAACATAAATAAATAAGCAGTACAGTAGTGTACATCAAATTCGTTTATTAACTAGTGTTATGACACGGAAGAATCAAACATCAGCTACAACGTGTAGAGGGATTTACAGAAATGATCAAACGAAACGGCACGTATTAATGAGATCTATTACTTACACAGTAAGTAACATAGCCTACGAACCTTAAATGCGGGCAACCGTCTTCAAGCAAATTAACACTTTAAGTGCACATCATTTTATTCTGGATATCCACATTGTATTGTGGTGGTTAAAACCTTTCGAAAGACCATGCTGACCCCACCTTCAATATTACTCTGAAAATAGAAACAGCAGCTTCCATTCGAAACTTCGGTAATCACGATACCATTCAGCGTCACAACCAAGAACACAACAATGTTCACCCCATGATATCTCAAACTTCTTTTGAAACTGATAACATTTGCTCTCAGTTACGTATATAGTGGGGTTTGGGCTGGCCGGCAAATAGGCGTACCAGAATCAAATTCCTTGAACAAATTTTGAATGGAGGCATCACGATGTGCTTCGATACGTATTATGATATTAATAATGTACGTCAGCACAACTGTATTTTATTACACAAGGTAATTACATAGGCTACATGTTTCGACTATTGAACAGTCATCTTGAGACCTATTCTTTACAGGTTAAGTCACAGGATGCTGTGCACACATCGGGATCCTAGTATGTTTACATTAGTGAAATACTTAAGCCATATTCACTGATGTAAACACACTGGGATCCCGATGTGTTCACAGCATCCTGTGACTTAACCTGCAAAGAATAGGCCTGAAGATGACTGTTCAATAGTCGTAACACGTAGCCTATGTAATTACCTTGTGTAATAAAAAACAGTAGTGCTGACGTACACTATTAATATCATAATACGCTGAACAAATACTGACGCACACATTGACACACCACTAGCATATCGCCAGTTTTGAAAAAGGGGCTAATTGACAATTTGAGCTAAATTTATTTATTGTAGTGAATCATTCGTCTCATAGTTCCTCTACAGTAAGTAAGTAAAAAGATGAAAAATCCATCTTCAAGAAGAGTCAAGGTAGCATTTGTAACACGTAAAACGGTGTCACCTCATTGCTCTTCCTGTAAATTTTATGTTTTGTGCGTTGTCCCCTTTTTACAAAATAGGGGCGATGTGAATGCATATTTTGATTTGTTATATAAGCTATTCCTATACGGCGCTGGACAGGAACAAAGGGCTCTAGGGACTCCCAGAATTTCTGGATAGTCGGAGTGTGAAGGTGGCAAGGTTGTCAGCCCTAGACACCGGCCACCTTTAACCCCAGGAGGCGTCCGTCCTACTCATTTTTGTTTGAGTCTGAGTCGATCCCAGGGCCATAGTGCTGTCGGAAGAATTAAGAAAATGAAAAATCTCAGTGACCCCAATGGAGATCGAAACGGCGACCTTCCGGGTTTTGTTATGTGCTGACATTATTGGACCTACTGATTTTAGTCATAACAGATTATTAGCAAGTAGAAGAGTCCTGTGCGGCCATGACCGCTGAAGAACTGTGAGGAAGAGCAGATGCTGTTCTTCATTTCTGCACCTTCAACTGTCATTAGTCTTGCGGTAAGACTGAACGCTTCTAGTCCACAAACACAGTACAACCAACATCTTTAATTTTCAATTACGTCTTTAAGCCGCAAGCTATGAAGAAGCCCGTTGTGGTTAGATCACCCTGCAGATATAGGAGCAGTTTGGCGAACAAAGCAGAACGCAACGGTGCCGAGTAACATTACACTTCTAATTTCGTCCTCCCTCCTGTGTTACTGTGTGTTATGTAGCATCGGTGTCATGTCATGTCATGTCATGTCACATCATGTTCCTTCTGCTCCTGGCCATCCAGTACCCGCTGTAACGTTTGCTGGTGTCACAGAATAAGAAGAGTGTCGAATAGTGTCAGTAGAACACAAACCACACTGGAAAATATGGCTTTAATGCAAAATTACAATAAGTTCCGAAAGTGTTATTATCATCATTGTCGTTTACCCTTAAATACAATGTCATCAGTATATTATAATTTTCATCACCACCACTTAAACGACATAATAATAATGATAATAATAATAACAATAATAATCTCCACTTAATCAAGGTATATCATCATCATCATCGTCATCTTCACTGGTCATTGGGTCCGTTACAAAAGGGCACTTTTCATCCAGACCAGGCAGTGAACTCAGGTCGCAAAACTTGAAGATTATTATTGTGTGTATAAACTGTTACAAAATGCTTGATGAGTTTGTTTCTGCAATTTACTACAGTGATTCTGCTTTTGCGTGTGGTCGAACGAAAAGTACTAATGAGGGAAATGTACTCGTATGTTCTGCGTACATAAATATTACACTGGTTTGACTTTATAAACAAGTATCCATGATACACGTGTGAATGATCATCAAAAGAAAAAAGAAGAAAATATTTTGTGCCCTTTTTAAGTCTTTCATGATGTCACAGAGATCAGTACACAATATCGTTTGCGACGTTTCTGAGCATTGCTCCCTGGCTATTCTCATAAGCCAATCAGACACTGAAAAATAATAATGTTTTGTTGACCTGCATCGTGATATATCCTTACAATAAGAACCAACAGGATGCACTTTTTAATTTCAATTTATTTCAATAATTAGCCTCTACGTGTTTCGTGCAGTCTTACTGCACATCATCAGGAGATACTACTCTGTATATACAGCAACTGTTACATCGTAAGTTTATGTTGACTGGTTGTTGGCAAGATAAAACCAGTCAACATAAACGCATGACATATACCAATTATCTTCATATTTGCACCGTGCATCAAAAATAATTAAACACTTCATTATCCAACTAGTGCACAATATATTATATGCAGATAAAATTAAAATTATAAAACATTTAAAAGTGCTCCAACATGTTTCGGATCACAGTGAATCCATCATCAGGGAGCCTTGTACAGAGCTTGGCTAAAAATTACAAGAATGATTCTATCGTGTCCGTTGATATGGAAAAGTCCGTGTTATGGCAGCATATTCTGACCCGTTGTGCGTGTGTGTAGTTCACTGTATATGAAAGCACTGGAGTGCCTTCATTTACAGACCTTGTCAGCGGATACGATAGAATCATTCTTGTAATTTTTAGCCAAGCATTGTACTAGGCTCCGTGATGATGGATACTCTGTGATCCGAAACATGTTGGAGCACTTTTAAATGTTTTATAATTGAAATTGTATCTACATATTATATATTTGCATAGGTTGGATAATAAAGTGTTTAATATATCAATTCTGTGTATACAGAGTAGTACCTCCTGATAAAGAGCAGTAAGCCTGCTCGAAACACGCAGAAGTTAATTACTGAAATAAATTGAAAGTAAACAGTGCATCCTGTTGGTTCTTATTGTACAGACTTCGAACGTAACGTCAGTTAACTCTTTTAAGACTGGGATTCATCTAAACTGTATATAAAATGCCAATTTTAACCTCACATAAAATCCAGTCCGTCTCCATTACGAAGACCAGTAGGCCAAATGTGTTGAGGGAAATTATCTATATTTATTTAGACAATAGTATGAAACCGAAATATAATATGTGGCAAAATGCAATATTTTTTAATGATACAGCAGGGGTACCTACAATTATCGCTGGACTTTAAATGATTAATCACCCATACAAAACGCAACATTAAAATCATGTGCAATGTACACACCATGACAAAGTGAAATAGGTTACAGAATATTCAGAGAGTTGGTGCACTGGCAAGCTGTGTGCAAATAACAATCCGACTGTTCTGTAACGAAGATAAATCATTCTCCTTGTCCACTAATAGCTTAGGGGCGATGGGAAAGGATTCTTCCATAATGATGGCATTAAAATGAAAGGTCGAACGACGGTAACCAACAGTACTGGTGGTAAACTACTTCTATTACCCACCAGTTAGTTTCTTCTTGTTTTACATCATCCTTAAACAAATCGCCTACAGAAAATTTATTTTCAATCGGTAACGCCACTTACCTGACTTAACATAACACTATTAGTATTTATCGTCATAATCTTCCTTTTTCTAAGCGATCTTCAACCTTCTTTCTGTATTGAAATGAAACCCTCAAAGGCAACTCCGATTTCCTACAGGCTTTTGTCGTTCCGGCTCCTGAGCCTACGATCTCTTCCCTATGTGTAAGTAATTATGATAATGCTAAGTGACCAATTTATCTAGTAACGGTTTTATCATCCTTAACATTGAAGATGAAGTTGCGACGTTCCTTCGAAACGTTTGGATGTGTTTATCCCATGACGCAACGTCTTACTACCGAATAACGGAATCCTCAGCTACACCGCTGCGCAAACTCCAAAACCCGCATACATAAAGAACAAGCCCCGTAAGATAAACATATGCCTTGGCCTTTTATATTTGGCGACAAAATACTCTAACGTCAATAAAGAGTAAACTACAAATTCCTTTTGACGGACGAATAAAGGAAGGGAGCAAGAAATAAGGGAAGAATGATACAAACGTAATGAATCTTATGTTTATTGGACCGTGCATCATGATGATAGTTGAAGAATAAAAGACCAACTTGTTGTCACTTGCTATTTTATTTCACTTCTTATGTGTTCAACATGTTTCGGACATTAATATATCCATCATCAGGAGCTTGCGACTATTCTGTTGAATTACCACATTGGTCGTATTGTTCTTGGTTC
>Ga0123357_10014625_pt1 | contig 10252 bp, 7 predicted proteins | sample TergutEmb28metaG_FD_89873 | JGI IMG/M metagenome (GOLD analysis project Ga0123357, IMG submission 89873) | Embiratermes neotenicus P4 segment gut microbial communities from Petit-Saut dam, French Guiana - Emb289 P4 | ecosystem: Host-associated > Arthropoda: Insects > Digestive system > Gut ... | reverse complement strand
GGATAATATTAGGATGGATCTCCAGGAGGTGGGATGTGTGTATATGGACTGGATTGGGCTGGCCCAGGATAGAGACAGGTGGCGGACGCTTGTGAGTGCGGTAATGAACCTTCAGGTTCCGTGAAATGCGGAGAGTTTCTTGACTAGCTGCAGACCAGTTAGCTTCTCGAGAAGGACTTTTGTCTGAGAGGCGACTTGTTGAATATTGATTGGCTATCCTGATGTTCATTGTCCTCATTCCCTCCGACCAGCTGCCTGCTGGGATACATCAGATTATGCCATGACTATCTTCTTTCGTGTTCTTTTCATTCATTACCACCAGTCCTGTCATTGGATACTTTGTGCTGTTACTAGTGATATCATTATTACAGAAACTGTAAACCTGTTTAGGAAGTTTTTTGGTGGATCAGTGAAAAAGAACTTACTAAGGAGAAAACTTCTTTTCTAAAATATGAAGTATCCAAGTACATGCGTTGAATGACATAGGGGGCCACTTTATGCTTGGGGAAAGAACTCCAGATATCCATTGGATAGGGGGCTGGGTGGGTTCCAGAGCCATTCTGGACATTTTGCAGAAGAGACAAATCTCTGTCTCTGCCACAGTTTGACCTTCAGAACATCCAGCCAGGTCAGTCTGCTGACTATGCTGTCATGTCTGCACCAAATTCTTATAAAGAAAATGTAAAAACCAGGTTCTTTTTCTGGATTTAGTTCTGTATTTTGATGGTGAGCAACTGTTTGATATTCAAATATAGAGGTCTTAAATGTATATTGCCAGGGCAACTTGGATATACAGTTACTTTAGTGCTGAAGAAAAGTTATTGAAAAATAGGTCATAATTGACTACCCAAAAATAGAAGTCCAAATTAATTTTTTGTTGGCACAAGTGTACTTTCTTGATTTGCCTCACTTGTATTGTAACCCTCATGGCTATCATTACACACGTCTTCAAGCCAGACTGTTATTGTCTACTGCAACAAAATGCTTAATATCACACTTTCAGTTCATACCTTGCTCCAACATCTCTGTGATGTGCTTCATACAAAAATTGCATACTTGGCAACTAATTGTCATTAAGTTGCCTACATTTGATAAAGTGTTTCACATTCCGTTATGGACTGTGGTACAGTTTGTCTAACAAGAAGTGAATAATGGTTGTAAAATCTTTTAAACTTATCAAATGGAAAAATTTTGTTTAAAAGTCTGAAAAATGACCTTCTAAAGCAGGAAAAGCTTTAAATGAGAATTATATGCAGGGAAATTGAACATTATTTTTATGGGAGGTTTGGTTTGACTTCAGAAATTCCACTTCTGACACTGGGAAACTTTATATTTGGGAAATGTTAAATTAATTCATATTCTGGTGAGAAAATAAACATTCTGGCATAATGCTTTGTTTAATAGATGGCAGGAGCAGGTGAGAATAATCTGAAATCCTGACAGTAATATGAACAAGAAAGTTTGTTGTTAATACTTTATTGAATTAATGCAGGATTACCTTATTATAGGTATTATGCTGTACAACTAACAGGGGAACCTGGTGGTGGTAAAAACAATCCCTGTACCAGGCTTGGACAGGCCCTGAGGGTTCCAGGAGGTTGAGGCCCCCAGATTTTATGACAGCACATGAAGATTCTAAGGTTGTAGCCCTACACACTGGCTGCCTTTACCCCCCAGGAAATATTCCTGGTACTCATTTCTGTTTAGAGGCCAAGTCGACCCCAGGGTGATAGTACAGCTGGAAGGATTATGCCAATGAAAAATTCCAGTTATACCATTGGGAATCAAACCTGTGACCATCCAGCTTGCAGCACAGTGCCTCAACCAAATGTGCCACCGTGTACCTGTGGTGGTATTGGGGCAAAATTCTGAACTCTCGGGAGGTTCTGATTTTGTTTTCTGGTAATATTGTTACATGGAATTTTCTGATCACAGTGTGAGTCTCTATCTGTGCCATAGATATAATTCCTGCCACTCCCTTTAGGATTGGTTTCATACTTTTATTTTATGACAGAAGTAGAACCAGCATCCAAAATACTGTATATTAAGTGACACGGTGATGGAAAATGTTCAGTACATGTGCCAGCTTGTATGTTTATTGTGTTGTATTTATACCCTGAATATTATGAATATCTATGTTCCATTAAATCAGATGACACACATGCACCCTTACAGGTATGAGTCGTTTGACTTCCATGCAGAATGTAGGCATTTACGTTGGGATCGGTTGAGTATATTGACTGACAGATTGGCTCATGAACAGGATGAATTTGGCTACTTTCTGCTCACAAGGGATGGAACTTTAGTTTCACTTCAAGATGGCATTTTCCGGATCAATTGTGTGGACTGTCTTGATCGAACTAATGTAGTACAAAGCTTGTTGGCCAGACGGAGTTTGACACAGATAATGCAGGTATGTGATGATGTTAATATGAGGATTCTAAAGTTCTGTTTGCTTTAGTAGCGTTTAGTCCATATTTGATTGATTTGGAGTAGGATAATGAGAAGAGGCGATTTCTGATGTGAGCAATGAATGCTGTTTATGCGTATGTAGTGTATGAGAATATTTCTTAAAATGTAGGTAGCAAATGTCCTTGTTGAATAGGTAGCACTTCTGCTTCATATTCTTTAGGTCACAGATTGGAATCTCAGTCTAGAGACCAGCTATTGTGAGTGTGATTGATGTCTTTCTGTTCTTCCTCAGTCCCTGCAGGTAAATGTGAGGATAGTTAGTTAGGTCATGACCACTTTCTTCCGCATCTTTTCATATCCATTATTCACTAGTTATTCTGCCATTAAACACTGATTAATAGTATGTGCTACTGAGAGCATCATTATTTCAACCATAGATTGAACCTTATATATCCGTAGATAGAAGTTCCAATTTCTCTATGATCGTTATGCATTAGATTTCTGAGCAACCAAGCTCTGATTTTACCCAGTTCCAAGAACAAACAATACAAAGGATAAAACAGAAATATTTAACTCAGTATATTGCAGTGTAAGAAGACATATTAATATAATAATTTATAACACATTACAGAATCATTTTACTCCATGACTTATAACAACAAACAAATAACTGAACAGTAGTCTTCATTTGGTTGTGTTGCTGTGCAAGTGCATGAAGTGAAATGATAATTCTTGCAGTTACCAAAACGGTGAATTGTGAGGAAAAATTTTAACACCTGCCACTGACTCCTATACCTTCCAGTCAACAAGGCTTCCTTCCTCTCCAACATGATCACTCTTCCATCATGACTTACTGGACGGTGGGCACAGAAACTTAAAAACCTGAAAATGTAATAAGCATATATAATGAAGTAATAAAGAGCCCTAACTAAACAACTACATACTAGTGTGTTCCGACCAACTGCTTCTCGTGTCTAGAAGACAGCTGGTGCAAGAGTGGTGAATTTTTCGTAAGGACCAATTCACCCTGTACCTCATTGCCCTTTCCAAGTCTCTCACTTCTGACATCATACACTCATGTGCACTAAGGATAGGTTTGGAGATGAAGTGTAGATAAGTCTGTCAGCATAACTTTTGCTCCTGGTGCCAGTGAGGATAGCTTGATAAGCTCAAATATTTCAAAACACCATCAGGGTACAAGACATAAGTTTTAACATAATTTAATTATACTCCTACATATTTTGGTATAAATTGATCATTTTGAGGTAAAAAAATTTGTGGTTGTCATCCTCAAGCCTTCACACTGTATAATGTTTCCTTTTTAAGGGACAAAAGTTATTCTTCAAATTTCAGAAATGATTTTGAATCTATTAATAATTTTCCTGCGTAGCTTTTGAGCTGCCTCACTCTGGAACGTTGCGGTGATCTGTCCGGTACCTACTAACTGTGAAGTTGAATTCTGTGAAAAATCACCCGTTATTTGTAGAGGAGGTCCAGTTAATGTTGTGACTTAATTTGTTCATTGTTTCACCCACAGAAATTAAGTTAGTCACTTTTTTCTATGCACATTTTTTTTTTATTTTTGTTTGTCTGTTTCTTCCTTCCTTCCTTTCTATATTTCTTTTTCTTTCTTTCTTTCTTTCAGTCCTCTATCAAGCTCTGGCACTACACTACTTTTCAGTGTTATCTCTCTTTCTTTTCCAGTCACGAATAGTGACATAACTTTAACACCATAATTTCTGCCACCTTTTTCATATTTTCACTTTTATCTGCTCTGCGGAAGGCTTTATGTTTTTGTTCCATGGAGATAACCATTTCCTTTCTATTTTCACATGAAATTTTAATGAAACAAATCACTTACTAGAAATGAATTACTTCTCTCAACAAGATAAAGCACGACATCCTCGTGTAACTGGAAGCCAGTAAAATATCACATTACAGCAAGTGACAGTGAGTACATACACGACACTTCACACAATAAAGAGTGTACACACATAAACATAACTAACTAACTAACTTGATGGAGCAGAGTCCTTCCTGTGGAGCTAACAGTTCTTCATTGCTTTGTATGGAATCCAAAAGTTCATTACTGTGTTCACAAGTGTCAGACAACTCTCCCAATCCTGAGGCAGACCAGTTAAGTCTATGCCTCCCCATCCCACTTCTTCAATATCCATTTGACTGCTGTCATCCCATCTTCACCTAGATCTTCCAAGCACTCACTTTCCTTTAGGTTTCTCCACCAAAACCCTATATGTACCTCTCATGTCTCCCATACATGCCACATGCCCCACCCATCTTATTGATTTGATCACCCAAATAGTAGTTGATGAGGATTACAGATCATAAAGTTTTCTGATATGAAGTATTGTCCACCCCTCGTTACCTCATTCCGTTTAGGCCCAAATGTCTTTCTCAGCGTCCTCTTCTACACACCATCAGCCAATTCTCCTCCCTTAGTATGTGAGACCAAGCTTCACACCCATATGAAACAGCGTACAAAATTAAACGTCTGTATACCTTGATGTTTATATTTTTGAGTAGCAACTCAAAGACAAGGTTCTGCATCAAATAGTAGCAGGCATTCCCTAACTTCAGTTTGCTATTAAAAATCTTAATGAATGGAATTCTGATTTGTTAGGGTTGTTACCAAATATCTGAACATGCAATTTTTTCCATCACACACTGAGGAGGTTGTTGAATAAGACTTGCAGAAGAGGTTTATTTAGTGTACATTGTTTCAGTTTTCTTACAAGCTTTGTTTGAAATTTTTTTTGTCCCAGTGTACATTTAGACAGTTATTTCAGGAATATTTTAAGAAATATATGCAGGTCCTCATTCAAAGTGTCTCTTATGTATGTGTGATTTAAACCTTAGTCAGAATGTATTGATAGAATTTATTAAAACTCTGCAATATGAAATTCCACAAAATTCCATAGAGCCTTTCTTACCTTGTTAAATGAGGACAGAGGGAAAGTTATGGTGATTTGATGGGTGCATTTTTGCAACATTTCAGTGTTGACACAACATCATTGTTTGCTTAGCTGATTTGCTTCTACTTTACTGTGCATTTCTCAGAAGACAAATTGTCTCTTCACAGCTGTGGTGATATCTTCTGCAAATAAAGTATTTTGCTATTGAAGGACGTACAACTGATATCTTTTCTCACCTGTCATTAATTAATTATGTATGTGTGTGCATCTACGTTTGCGTGAGCGGGTGGCTTAGTGATGCTGTCAGTAACTCAGACTATGTAGTACTGAATGATGGGATGGTTGGGGAAAAATGGATTAGGATGTGTAAGGAAGTGATCACGGCCACATTTGAAGTTTTATTCTGGCATGTGCCTGGAGATACTTAGGAAAACCATAAACAACTTCAGTCTGGGTAGACATTTTCATGGGTCAGTATGGTTTAAAAAAATATATATTGCTTGTCAGCTGTAGTGAATATCTTCTTAGGCACATTCACAAAATTGTGAGAAGTGACTGTCAGCTTCATCATATCTGTTTGTGCATACATCTGTCTGCATGGAACAGCTTGGCTCTCGGATGGATTTTCATGAAATTTGATGTTTGGGGGGATTTTTCGAAAATGTATGTAGAAAATTCGGTTTTCATTAAAATATGACAATAATAATAGGTACTTTGCATGAAGAACTATTTGCATTATGATGATAACTCGCTGAATTCTTCTTAGAATAAGAAGTGTTACAGACAATAGTTGCAGAGAAAATCAAAACACAATTTGTGTTCAATAAATTGTTACCAAAAATCATGTCAAATATGAGCTAATGTGGAAAATTGTGGTAGAACCAGACTGGCAGCAGATGATGATGTAATGTGGTGCATGGTATATGTGCTTTGCATGCCGGATAACTGTGGCAAGAATACAGACACACACTTATATTATTTAATACTTATTGCTTCATAAGTAATTATTTCCCTTTGATCTCGTAAAATTTTTTCCAGTAACACTTACAAGAACTGAGAAATTGTGCAGTGACTTACCTGTCATTATGATCTCTTTAGCCAAATTGTATATGTAAAGAAAGCCATGCGCAAACAAATATTCTTTTGTTTGAATAAGGAGTTTATATGAATTGTGTTAAGAGCATACAGATTGGTTGAAATATAATTTATTTTAAAATTAGTACATATAATTTGCATAATTCTGTTGCCTATTAATTTACATTGTGAGTTAACAGAGATATTAAGTATAATTCCTGTAAGCCCGTATAGTTGATTGTGGTTAGTGTATGTAATTTATTAATCACCTCGATGTTACTAGGAAGTGAACACAGAATTGCTGAGTTTCCACTGCAACACTGGTTATATGAACGTGCCACAATATTATGTCATAAGTATCTTGCCTGTCTTGTGTATGTTTCTAAGCACCAAACACAATTATGGATTTAGACATTTTTGAGTTTCAGTTGTAACTATTGCACACTAAGGACAGAATGATGTGGTGTTATGTTTTGCAGAAACTTGGAGTTCTGAGGGCTGGACAGAGAGTAGAAGACCAGTTATATTTTGAATCTCTCTTCAAAAGTGTTTGGGCAGACAATGCAGATGTCATAAGTATCCAGTATTCTGGAACAGGAGCACTGAAAACTGACTATACTCGTACTGGAAAACGTACTAAGTGGGGGCTTGTACGTGATGGAATCAACTCTCTTACTCGATTCTATAAGAATAACTTCACGGATGGTTTCCGCCAGGTAAGCAGATTTTGATGTTGCATGATAGTCATAGTAGTAGTTGAGCTAACGTGACTGGGAACAAAATGAATTCAGAGTTGGTTGCCAAAGTAGATCACTTGCAGATGTCTCGGAATGTAATTAATGAAGTTGGCAAAATATTTACTGCATAACATCTAAATTATGCATTTTGTCTTTTCCTTCTGATATTCATTTTTTCCCTATCCCATACTTAGGCAAGACTAATGCAAAAGTGACTATTGGTTTTGCCATGTGTGTTCATACAATAACTCATCTTACACAGAACAGATTTTGAAGAAATTATATATTCAGATGTGGAGAAAATCAAAACACATATTTTATGTCAAATGCGTAGTCCAATATATGATGCCATTATTGAAGTAATTACAAAAATATGGAATATGCAAGATAAGCTTAAGGAAGAGTTGATGGCCAGGAACATAATAGTGCATCACACAGGTGCAATTTGCATGTTAACTAATTAGGGCAAAAATACAAACATAAGATTATGAAGTGTAATATTTATGGCTTTATTCATGATTATAATTACTTAATGTGGCAGGACATAGATGTGATTTGTTGTAGTGTGACATCATATTGCAGTGTAATGTTACGCCATTTTCCATTGTAGTTATTGATTTTCATCTTTATGTGACTAGCATGCTCTAAAATTCAAGAAAATTCAATCATAATGTTTAATGTTTATTGCTTATAACTGGGAGTATGAAATTTGGCATGTAAGTTGGTTGTGAATTATGCTTTTATCTGGGGACATGAAATTTTGTATGTAGGTGGTTTATAAATATGCCTACAAATTTTGTGTGAAATTTTGTTTGTGGGTCACCAGTTACAAAATACTGTTTTAAAGGGTGAAACATTGAGGTTATGACCAATGAATTCAATACAGGCATATAAATAATAAGTTCATCAAAGAAGTAATAACAAATGTTGAGAGTCCTTAAAAATAGTAATAACATTCTCTTAACATATCTGCTGTTTTTAACAATAACTGATTGTGTGACCCAAATGGATTAAATTATATGGTGACCTGAGAAGTGCTCAGGATGCAAAGATCTGAATGTTACATAGTATGTACATTTCTTGTATTGTTTAACCTATTTAAAGCAAAACAGTATGCATTGATGACCACTGTACCATCTGCGTGTGTGTATGCATGCTTGTGTGTGTGTGTGCACGTGCATGTGGGGGGGAGAAAGAGAGACTGATTTACACAGGACATGGTGTGAAAATTATGCTATTAGACAATACCTGAATACTACTGTTTTTAAATTTCCCATAATCAGTGATGATAAGAGCATGATAGACACAAGAACTTGTGTTGTGGGAGTGACACTAGTGCACCTTACTTTAGGGTCCAAAAATTATGGATGGGAAAAAATTTACAACTTTTGTTGAAGTTATGTTTGTTTAAGACTGTAAAATACAGTGAAATCCCTACATAATGGATCCATAAGGGGGCTTGCTTTTGTTATGACAAATTAAAGTCATGTCAAATTAAAGTTTTCTCTAAATAGGGGATTGTGCAAAAGCTTTTGTTCTGCAGCACTTATTGTATATGATTGTGATAAATTACTTCTTTACATAAATAGCCAAAGAAACTTTTCTAATGTTACAAATATAGTTATATAGGCAGTAATACTAAATTCATCCGAGTAGTAGTCACTGGTGTAAAGTATTAGTTTCTCTTAGTGGTGGGGAGGAATTCCCAGTCACCTGGGTTATGATGCCATGTAAATTGGTGTATAGTTACCATCATTTTGTAGAAGTTTGCCTGCATCTTCAGGGCAGTGCAAGAAGAGTGACAAGGGCTACTGTAAAATGAGGCAGCAATCTCCTTGGAAATATTAGTGTGTGTATGCGCGTGCACGTGCAAGTGTGTGTGCGTGCGCGTGTGCGTCACATTGCAAAGTCTCATAATCTTCAAAAGTTGACAGGAAATGAATCCTGAAACAACTTTAGTTGTGAGTGGAACCAACTAGTTACTACATGCTACATGGTGTTATTGTGTGTACAGTATGTGACATTGCACACCAACAGGGTTTGTATGTGGGAACATTTGGTGTACGAATTCCAGAAAGTCAGAACTTTCTAACACTAGATGTGGGTTCTTAATAAGTTCTTGACATTCACTAATTGTGGGAAAATAATTAAGTGGTTTATAATGCTATAGTTTGTGTCTAAACCTGCTAGACACTATAGTCGTAATGCAGCATTGTGTGGTGTCTGTCACAGGTGTTAATGTCTTGCCACATGAACAGAAAACTTGCCTGCAAGCATGAAGGTGGTATCCCTCAAAGAGTCAAACTGCTAGTGATACCAGGTATCAGCCACCACCACCAAATGTAATTAGCATAACTAAGTGGGTCCCTTTCAGTAGACCCATTCCATAAATCAGTTCATACCACCGGACGTCTCACAGCTGTGGTATGGACGGAGAGTAGGATGCAGGGAAATAACTTAGCCTACTAAAATAGCACTTCTTCTTCAATTGGCGCTACAACCCTTGGTGGGTTTTGGCCTGCTATACGATTTTGTTCCACAATCTTCTATCTTTACACTTCTCTCTCCAGTTTGTCACTTTCATCTTCTTTAAATCATCTTCTACCTGTTTGAGCCATCTCAGTCTTGGTCTTCCTACTGGTCTTGATGAACATGGTTCCCATTCACTTAGTTTTTTGACAGTTCTTATTGTGTCCATTCTGATTACATGTGCTGCCCAGCGTAATCTTTGTGATTTTATAAATCTTATGATAGTTTCTTTCTTAATTAGAATTCTTAATTCTTCATTTGTTTATATTCTCCGTGTTCCATCATTATTTTGTGTTGGTCTGTATATTTTTCTAAGTACCCTTCTCTCAAATATCAGTAGGCAATTTTGTTCTGTGACTGTCATAGCCCATGTTTCACAACCGTATGTTACAGTAGGTTGTATGACAGATTTATATATATGCAGTGTACTGGCAGCATTAAGATCTTTGTTTTTCAGAAGTTTTTTGTTTGCAAACAGACTTCTATTTCCCGCTTGTATTCTTAGTCTAATTTCTTCTTTTATTAAATTTTTGCTATTTATTTGTGATCCCAAATATATAAACTAGT
>Ga0123357_10014623_pt1 | contig 10253 bp, 3 predicted proteins | sample TergutEmb28metaG_FD_89873 | JGI IMG/M metagenome (GOLD analysis project Ga0123357, IMG submission 89873) | Embiratermes neotenicus P4 segment gut microbial communities from Petit-Saut dam, French Guiana - Emb289 P4 | ecosystem: Host-associated > Arthropoda: Insects > Digestive system > Gut ... | reverse complement strand
TGGGCAGCAAAGACTCAGTTTCTCCTCCTCTACTACATGGTAAGCTTGATATTATTCCATATGGGACCCACACTCATGATATGATAAACTCAAGACCATTCGTAACACTCCAAGACTTGTAACAATGTGACCAAAGTTATTATTGTGCCTGTTTACATAGCAGCTGTTGAAAAACATGCTACCTTTTATGAGCAATCCTTGCTCTATGTAACATGATTTGTATTGCAGTACAACTATGTCCAACAGCTAATAAAAAAAATTGGCCACCATGCAAACTAATACATTAGAAAATGGCATTAACATTATGCCTATTTCTTGTGTAAGTGTATCTAAGCCTTTATATTAATAATACACATCTCTTGGCTGGAGCCACAGAATTTCTGAGAACCTTCTTGAAGTTCATATTTTGCAAACAAACTACCACTTCCACTGAGACTCTTCTCATGGAGGCAGATGTATCTACATTATCCCACTAAATGAACATCCTTCCATCTCTAGCAAATGTTTCAACAACTACATTGTCACAGTTTTTAAGAATAATTAATCATATTTGCTCCCTATATCTTACTGCCATGATAAACATCTTAACACTGAATTTCTTTCATTTTCATATACATATATTTAAAATTCTTTCTGGACAAACTTACCCTCTTCTGTGATTCTGTTGAAGGGTCACGTTCTCTGTCACGTGGCTTCCTACTGGTTACAGGACTATCCAAAGGACAGTAAGGCAACACAGGCAGTCGGTCAGGACTTTGCTTCAACTGCTGTACGATATCTTTTATCAAGTCAACAAAAAGATCAGAGTGGTGTTCTGGCAGGAGTTTTTCAGCCACCTGAAACAAGGGGTCAATCACACCACTCATTCACTCACTCACCAGTCTTAAAATAGGAACATGCTGCAAAATATTAAGTGGAATAAAATAATGCAATTTTCTGCAGGTGTGTATTAAATAAGATACAATTCTTAGTCATAAATTATGTATTATTTATATAAGAAATTGCTCTTACCATGAACCTTTGAGAAACTCTAAAATTTATTCATAAAAATGAAACTTTGACATGTTAGAACTGGTGAAACTGCATATAACATCCAGCACAATATAGTCATGTTGCTGAAGCAAAGACTCAGTAATTTGATAAATCACACCAAAATGTAGCATAAATTCATACTGTCCTGCTTGGTACCATAAAAAAAAGTGACAACCAAATGATGAACAGCTATGAGCTATTCATACACAGCTCCATCCACTAATGCAAATTCTAAAAATAAAATGGACATGAGAGTGGCTGTGCTGCCATCATACAACTGCACTAGTGTGTGTAATAAGCTCCTCTATGGACAACAGAACTGAAACAACAGTACAACAGCGTGTGTTCTATGCTTCTCTGATGATACAGACAGGACAGGAAAAGCCAATTATAAATGCAGTTTTTTTAAACTAGGTTATTTTGTATTTCAGAATCTCACAAAATGTGCCTGCATGATCCCACTCACCAACTTGGTTGCAATATCCTGTGGAATAACATCCTGTATACTGAAGGTGAAAGTTACTGTCCTGTGTTTACTGGACTCCAGCTGGCATTCCACAACTCCACCACCATTACCCAAAGAAAGTACTATCAATCGAGGTCCACGTTCACTAACTGTCTTACGTCGCTTTGTTCCTGGCCTTTTAGAACGTTTCTCTGGAAGTGTTTCTGTAGTAGGAACAGGCACAGCACTCTGTGTCTCAGTAGAACGTTCCAGGTCACCTGACGTACTTTAGGAAAATAAGAGTTTACTATGAAAGAAAAAGCTCAATGGTGAAATAAAAGTTCAACTCTCTCTTTTCTTCCACTTCAGTCAGAGACTTCAGCATTTAAAAACAAAGATGATAACCTTCAGATATATTACACACTAATCAGATCAACATCCAAAAAATGCTAGTACTTTAAAATATGGAAGTGTGACAGAATAAAAATATACCCTTACTGTACTGATTTAAATAACAACATAAATCCTCATAAATTCTTTAAGTCACACAGGTAATCATTTTACTTTGCATAGCACTCCCAATTCATGTTTCTCTGCAGGGAAATACAATTCAAATATAAAATTATGTAAAATATAAAATACACAGACTTTAATATCATAACAATAGGGCAACGACTGCAACAACAGAACACTAAGGGCAAAAATATTGTAATTAGGAAACATTAAATAGGGTTTCTATTACACTCAAAATGTAATATTCAGCAAAATGACCATGACAAGAGATTCACAGATTATGAAATTAACAAAAATGTAACAGACCTACTAAAACAACCAATTACTATACCACATTTCTACTCTACACAAGATCTTTAAATGCTTGTCTGGTGTCCAGACATAATCATAACTACTTGTCATATTCTTGTGAAATTTTACTACAGAAATTAGTCAAAACTTACATTTCTAGTAAAGTAGTTCCCACAAAGTGTGAAGAAACCTGATCTGATAAGGCTTCAGGACATTCACTAACTGATAATACAGTTTGGTTTCCATGCTGAAGGCTGTCTTCTTCATTTGGCTAGAAATGTTGGAAAAATATTCTGTACAGATTCAATACAAATACACTCAAACAAAGATCAATTAACACATACTGCTTGCCTTAAATCAACATCAAATAGGTAATGACTACATACATAAAGCTAAGAATATATATGGCCAAAACAGGCTTCAACTCAGCACTAAAATACAGCAAATAATGAAACCATTGCAGCATATTTGCAAAACTGAAAAATTATGTACATAATCCATGCATTATTCTTTCATTCTTGACATGTCAGATGAAGCAGAGACATGGCTGTAATGTCCAATTAGACTAACTCAAGTATTAGAATGTAATCAGATAATTAACAAACATGTAGGCAGCAAGCAGCATATGATCCTATGACCTACTAACCAAAATGATTAGTACCTTCTAATTTCAAAAACTTTCGTAGGGAAGAAGTCGTATTATGCGAACACAAAGAATCTATTTAATATGCCTTAAAAATGTTCTTCAGCAACTTGAAAGGACTGATTTCTACCTACACCTGAGCATCCTGAACCCTCAATACATGTGTTTCTGTGGGAACTAGTTCTTGTCGATATTTACAACTCACCAGTACCAATCTTTATGAAAAGCTGCTGCTCAATCATACATCTCATGGCAAATGTGTGAGAATTCAGACCTCAAGACAAAATGATCTGAGCAAACAGAACCTTGCGTCACCACAGTACTGAATACAATATGTTTGTCAACTGCAAACGTCTCATCATCTGATTGGCAAGTTACATAGTGATCAAAGCCAAAACATACACTATATACATGGTGTTGGTACTCTCCTTCTCATATGTACTCTCCAGCAAATAAGATTCAAAATGTCCATTGCCCCAGCATACCCAAAAAGCCAAAAGAATGACATGATAAAATGCATCATATGGACTGCAAATTTAAACAAATTATAAAACCGAATGATGGATATTTGTGGAACATTTCTCATAAATATATGTGTAAAAATGTTGCATTTCTTGTCTCCATTCAACCTAGTTATAGACCAGAACCATACATTACCCAGCCTACTAACTCTGCAAATGGGGGGGGGGGTTCTCCATAAAATTTGCACCCATCCATCAAACTAAATGCAATTAAATCCTAGAACACCACGATGCAAATTACATACAGCCTGTTCCATGACAAGTTTGCCAAACTTCAGGATCATGTCAACTGGAGCAAAAATGTCCTATAAAACATAGGCTGATTCTACACTATTATCCAGGTAAGTGATTTGTCAACTTGATTCAGTTGAGTGCCAGCAACTGGAGATGGTACCTCTGTAAGCTTTTGTTCTCTGCAGTCACGCTACAAGTACTGACATTCTTTTTATAGAAAGAGCTCAATTTACATGTAATGGCAATAATAACACAAACAATAATCAATTCAGGGTGCAGCAAAGTCAACATAAAGTATTAAGTAATTGTAATCCTTACAATTTTATGGTTGGGATTCAATAAGCTGAATCAACTTTCTGAATTAGGTTGTACAAAGGAAGGAAAATTTTTCATGGTTCGGGCAAACAATGCCATTGTCATCATCAGGGTGAATAAATTTTGGGTTTATATATAACTGGCAGTGAGCATGGTGTGGCAGGTGACTGCTTCCTTGGTCAGAGAGCACCACAGACTCAAGTAAGGGAAACTGCTGCAAAAATGAAAACAGACAAAAGATTTTCCTGAAGAGCTTTGGGGGTGGGGGTCATGATAAGCAGCCAAAAAAAGATGTGAGGCAGGGTCAGGTTGTAAAAAAGTAATTGTGCAGGAGAGCTGAAACATTTCACAGATCTCAGTGATCACAAAAAGAATTTGGGAAAGTTCCTCTCACTGACAGCAGTTCTACGTGTGGTCTGTAGGGGAGGAATTCAGCTGCTGTTCAGTGAAGGTGGTGAGCGCAGGGAAGCAGTGTGCCAGGTTTTGCTCAGCCTGTATTCATCCTCCTGGTTGAAGCTGTGAAGGTGTTCAGATCTATTTCACAACTTCCAACTGGGAGGACAGACACAGAATACGAGAAGCCTCTTCCTCCACACTCTCCATTCTCCCTCTTCACCTGAACAAGAGCTTAATTCTTCGTGTGTAGATCACACACAAATCTTCCAACACTAGGCAGAACTCTCTTACTTTCTTCAAATGACTCATCATGGAACACCCTGTGTATAATACAAGAGAATGTTTATGACTGACATGTGTGTTATTCACTCAGAGGACAGTCTCAGTGTCTAACAGACAGTGTTAATCATCACAAGGCCTAGGTACGTAAATATTATCAACACAAAAAGGCCTTGCAGTGAATTATTTATAGGGCTAATTTTGTGTACTAATCAAAATATGGATTCAGAATTTAACAGCCAAATAAAAATGCAACACAAAAGTACCTACCTTTTCATTTATCTAGTGAAAATCATGTAACATTTAATTAGTGTTAAAACATAAGATATCTTAGTAAGAAAAGAATTTCTAGATGCATGATACATCCTACTGCACACAGTCACACATGTACACTGCCCCAATGACACACACACACACACCCATTCCAAGTTCCATACCATTGACCCACAAATATTACATGCCAATGTATAAAATTTGGGCACCCAGGTGACCTGGCAACCAGGGTTTGTGCTTCTCTGTCTTAAATATTGTTCCAATTCTTTACACAAAGAAAGAAAATGAACAAGTCCTTAGTACTTCATATACAACAAGTTCAGTGATTCACACCATTGTTAGGAATGTAGCTACAAATCAACAATAACATCCTCAAATTTCGCACCCTGAAAGTGCTTTAGATCTCTTATTTACTACTTTTTGTTTAGTGGCAGATTAACAGAATTTAATATGTTCTGCGCAGTGTGAAGTAGTGAACATTATATATAAACACAGCATTTTTAGTACATCTGTCCAGTAATTGCAGCTACACTACTGAACCAGCAGTTTTTCGGCATGCTACCTACTAACTGGTATTCTGTCACTAACTTCCTTCTTGCATTTCCTTATTTTTACTCCATACAAGTATGTCAAAATAAAGCAAATTTACAAAAACATGCTTTTTATTATTCATTCAGCCCCTTAACCAATTACATAGTCAATTACTATAATGTTCAACTACCACAGCATGTTATGAAAAACAATTAGTTTCCAAAATATGGCTACATCCACAACAAAGTGGTATAGTCACTTTATATGTAATAAAAAAATTTTCCTTACCAGAGATCAGCTGTTACTACATTGAGGCCAACAACCCACATAAAAAATTACAACTGCGCAGGCTGGTGTAACTCTCACGCTCTAGACATATATTCAAGAAGTATCTGGTTTGAGTATAATTGAGATGTTTAGTGATTCTTCACAATCCCTGAGAAAAATATGGCAATAGTACCTCAATTAGGCCAAGACTGATCCCTCCCAAATTCCTTCTATGTCATCATTCACCAGTGTTCCTACCACATACACTGTACAGTCTGAGATTTGAAAATACCACAAAATATTCCACAAAGCAACTGTATCTTGCAAATTTCGGCAGCTCAACCACATGCGTGCATCACTGCAATTATGCAACAAATGGCTGGTTAAAGGTCATATTAACATTACTTCAACATGCAAAAGTAAAACACTACAAAGCAAGAGAAAGAAGGCTATAACTTATATGTTTATGACACATAAGGGACGATAAAATTCTTCACATGACAAGCAACATGTCTGGTGAAACTTTTCATGCCAAAGTGACTAAAAACAGAACCAACAAAACAAGATGTTTAGCCCTTTAACGACCAGTGGTTACTTTATGTACCATTAGGTTTAACACTTAAAAATTCTGCATTCTATCCATAGTGCATTTACATGTTGTGCATGGTTTGCAGAACAGCAATTATTACTTATACAACACTAAGTGATTGGTTTTTTTTACCCCAGATGGAGTGGGTTTATAGCGCAGTATGAGCTTTGTATACATCTCACATTAGATGTCATCCTTACTGGATTAAAATTCAGTGAAAAATTTAAACTTAATGAAATTACTCAGGGTGCTTACATTTATGGGGCACAGCAGATAGCAAATTGTGACAATACACATTAAGACCATATCCACAATAGGGCAATGCATAATTATGTTCATGTTCTACATACCATGAGTTTCTTTTAATTTTATATTCCATTAACCAAATATAGACAAGTGATCACCAATCCAGTTTTGCCCACAGGTCACAGGCTCAAACCTTATTCCAGAGGTCAGCTATCCCAAATGATATTTTGTGGCCTCTTGGTCCCTCCAGGTAAATGCCAACATATTCCACAAACCAGGGTCTGACCACTTTCTACCACATCTTTTCCACTTCCTAATTTCATTGATAACAATACTGTGTAATACTAATCTGCACAAAATGTAGTCCGATCTACTGACAGTAAGCCATAAATAAATAAATGATTGTATGAATGAAAGAACGAATGAATAAACAAACAAGTGAATGAATAAATAAAGAAATAATTATAACACATTATGTTTTTTTGTTAAAATTCCTAATACTGTGAGAAGATGAGCTCTGCCAGGAGACAATCAAATCATTCTTAATGAGAACTTTCACAAAAATCTGTACAAATAAACGCAACACCTTATAAGAAGTGTCCGTCATTTCAGTATATATCATGTTCACGTTTATTTAATCGAAAATCTGCAGCTAGAAGTTGGGATTTAAATTAAGGTACTTAACTTTTGAGGTATATTAAAAAAAAAAAAAAAACAACAATAAATTACGCAGAGATGTCAATATACTAAAATTAAAGATTTCTTTTAAATGTCCATTCATCTTAAAAAACACAATTCAAGAATTCAGTAAATGTCAATTCTAAATGTTTTAATATGTGGGTGATTGCACTATTTGTTCACTAACAACCATTATGTAATTTTCTTGCATAAAATTTTACCTTTCAAATGTTACAACATCAACACTACAAAAGGTATTACAATATCAATGCTGCAAAGGCAAAAAACAGGGAAACTAATTTCCATAAAAACGAAGTAACTTTCAAATAATAAGGAAGCCTTGACAGACATTATAACTGCAGTTCTATTTTAATTAAGTTCCATGATCTATTGAAGAAAAATGCAACTTCTACCTTTGTAGTGGATTTTGCTGGGGATCCTCGAACACTGGACAATTGTGAAGAATTTCTTCTGTGGTCCTGCATGTTACCCTGGGCTGCCATCTCATCAGAAAGTGAACATGACAATGTTAAATTTTGCACCATTTGCTCCACTTTTGAAGTCTGCATATGCTCTCCCGTACCACCCAGTACTGAGCAACATATTGAGTGATCAGTATCGGTTTCCTTATTTGTTGAAGAATTCACCACAGCTGACTCACAGTCCAACGAAGGTGTTGTCTGTGTACCAATTTCTTCTTGGTCTTTTTTGGAACATTCACATATTTCATCCTGAGTGTGAACTGGCTGTGTGGGTTTTGTACTGCTCACTTCATGGTTTACACAGGCTTGTTCATCTAGTGCACTGGCTACATTCTGTTCTTCACTGCATAAGCTTGCTTCAAGCATTTCTCCTGTGCTGTGTATTTCCTTGTGTGATAAATGGTGGATACCCATCACCTTGTTTATATTCTCGGTTTCAGCTGAGAAAGAATACAGCACCTGCTGCTCTTTTAGAGCATCAAATTTCTTATGTTGTGGTGGTTCAATAATTTGGATATTTATTAACTGATCATTAATATGACTGACATCTGTGACAGACTGGTACCTCTGTGTTCCAGACACGGTTACACTTGATTCTGGGGTCTGATAATTCACTGTATGATCACCTTTACCAGAACAGACACTACCCTGACACTGACTCAGTTCTACTTGCAAGTTTTTCATCTGATTCACTGTACATGTTTGTTCAACATTTTGCAAAATTTGAGAGGTTTTACTTACGCACTGCACATTTTCTGTTGGGATTTGAGGTTGACGGTTTAAGAGCGGAAGTGTGTTATGAGCCCCTAGAACGGGAGTTGAAGGTGGGTTTGGTGTTGGAAGCGGAGTCACAACAGGTGACAGAGCAAAGTTCTCATTACTGGTTGGCCTGAACCCTGACATATGCTGCTGCAAATGGTACTGCAGCACAGATGGACTGTTTAGTGTATAATTTTCATGAACAGGAAATGTATCTCCAGTGATGACAAAGGCTGTAGGGCTAGGCTGTTGCAGAAATATGACTGGAGCAGTATGCTGTAAAGGCAAAGGGTCTACTTCTGAAAACTGGCACTGTGTATGTGTCTGTGCATTAGAACTTTGCTGGCATGAAGCATATGGGTTTGTTAAAGTTACTGGCTGTACAAGGTTAGTGTTAGCACTAGCATTAGGCTTTGAAACCATACTGGAATCAAAAGAAGCTTGATTACAACTTGAATTATGTGCCACATCTTGTTGAAAACTTACATTTGATATGTCACCAGAAGTCACCTGGGATCCTAAGGTAGGTGCTGTACTGTCACTTGTTGCAGCCGTCTGTAGTTCGTGCTGTGGAATGCTTGGCTGAGAATGATACTGCGCAGTAATACTGACTTCCAATGTTTTAGTCTGAGGAGACGGAGAATGTGACAGAACAGAAAGGCTTTCTGTAGGGGGATTTGGTTGTTGGAAATTTTCCATCACTGACTGCTGTTGAGCAAGGTTTGGCAGCTGATAATTCTGTTGGTAACCCTGAGGATGCTGTGTAGATTTTGAAATGCTCTGGCTGGAGGGATGATGTACAGGATCAGCGATGGATGAAGATGGCAGAGGTTGCTGAGAGTAACTTGACTGTGTCTTCAAAGCACTTGTGGATTTCACAACACTATCAGATAGTGGTGCAGATGATGATAAAACATCTACAACTGATGAACACTGAGAGACCATCACTGTGACAAAATTAGTGTCTGTAACATTTGCTAGTGGTGCGTCAGTGCCTGCTGTCACTTGTAACCCTGACATCACTGGATTCTGCTGCTGAACCTGTGGTACAAAACTTGGGAGTTCCTGCAATTGTGCAGTTTGCTGGGTGATAAAGCTACTTAATGAAGGATGAAAGTTGGGAATATTCTGCATAGGAACAGCAGCCATATTTCCCAAGGACTGGGAGCTGGAATATGATGCTGGGATGGACTGTGCTGGAGGTATTTGCTGAACCACATTCACTGGTACCACACTGCCAGTGCCTGAACTGGCATCAGAGGGATTGACTAGGCAGGACAGGTGATGCACAGAATACATGGGTGGTAGAATGGGTGCTGAGGCCGACAATGACAGCTCAGTATTGCCAACCTGAAACAACAGTAATATGGGTGTTAGGATCATATTCTCTTAAGATTTTCTCAAATTCTATAAGATTTCAGATTCTGAAGGTGTTAAGTATCAAGAGTAAATTCGCAACATTTTGCAATCTGTGTTTCATTCCAGGTGAAAAGACAGTTTCAGGACCTTTCACAAACACAAGAACTATTATCACCTGTTGGCTTGCTAAAGGTTGCAGAAGCACAGCTGGGACACTGGGTTGCTGATAGTTGGTTGTTATGTACAGCTGTTGTGTCTGCTGTTGTTGCTGTGCTGCTGGTAGAGGTGGCTGCTGGTATGTTGAAGTGAATGGAGTAATGTAACTTCCTTGACCTACTCCAGGCTGTTGCTGCAAAAGCAGGAGCTTTATATATATATATATATATATATATATATATAT
>Ga0123357_10014622_pt1 | contig 10254 bp, 7 predicted proteins | sample TergutEmb28metaG_FD_89873 | JGI IMG/M metagenome (GOLD analysis project Ga0123357, IMG submission 89873) | Embiratermes neotenicus P4 segment gut microbial communities from Petit-Saut dam, French Guiana - Emb289 P4 | ecosystem: Host-associated > Arthropoda: Insects > Digestive system > Gut ... | reverse complement strand
CTCCGAAGGAAGGCGTGCTGAGGATTTTTTCGCCCTAAAAATCCGACGGCTTTGGCCGGGTTTGAACCCGCAAACTTGGGTACTAAAGGCCAGCACGCTACCCCTAGACCACCGAAGCCAGTACAAACTTCATCGTATGTTAAAGTATTTTATTGTACATTTCCATTCTTATCACCTAAATGTATATTTACTGTAGTTGGGCGGTGGTTTTTGAATATCTTGTTTTTGCTGCATGGGTTGTGTAGTGTTCATTGAGGTGGTAAAAGAATCATGAATGTCTCTAGCCATTCTTGTGGATGTGGAAGGAGGCAGATGAGACATGTTTTGGGGTGCCATAGTGGTATTTATGTATAGGTGCGTATGTATGTTCGGAAAGGCAACAAGTGGTATAGTAACTACATAAGAATGGAACACAACATGCAGATCCTGTTGATGTAGCGTGCAAGTTCTGATCAAAGAGTTGCTCGGGACAGATGTAGCGGATTAATTTTATAAACAAGTTGTAGTGCCTGTTAAGTCAGTTATAATGTTTTTGACCATTTCTGACATTGCATGTTGTAGGGACTTTCCAAAGAATTAAGAAACATCAAATTATTCCATACTCGTAATATAATGTAATTGTTATTCATCTGCGATAAAATTGTATTTACTCGGTGAACTTACCTTTTGTAGGGATGAATATGCATCCAGGAGCTGCGATGAGTGGACCTTCCCCTCAGAGTCCAGGTTTCTATCCTCCCCCACCCCCTGGCTGTGGAATGCAGGGACCTCCGCAGCATGCACATATGGCAAGCTCTGTTCCTGTGCCTGGGGACCGCCGGTCACCACTGCATTCCCCCACTCCAAGCTCATGGAACAACTTGGGCTCTCTGGGGTCAGCACCTGCCAAAGCTTCAGGCACCCATGATGGAAGTGGAAGAGGTCCACCTCCACCATCTTCCCATCCACAGCAAAACAACTCTGGTAGCAGTGCTTGTGGAATTGGTGGCAATCCCTTATTCAGCCTTCAGATGCTGGTAAACCAAGACATAAATCGTAATGCTCCAGCTGCATCCACGGCAGTGGCCCAGGCAAATTCGTATAGGTCATCTACTCCCTCAGCCACTCATCAACAGGAAACAGTTGATCTGTCTGCAGCAGGAAGTGGTACAGAAGTCTATTCAAGGGTTTTGCCACAACAGTCAGGACCCATTCCTTTGACATGCACTGATAAGCAGACTTCTCAGGTTCCTGAATATGCATCATTACGGAATGGAAGCATCATCACATGCACCTCTGCTGCGTCATCTGTCGTGAGCAACACAAATGTGACCTCTCCTCCCACACCTTTGAATGGGGAAGTTAGTTCAGACAGTGGTATTGGTGGTAGTGCAACCCCTACCCCTGGTTCCCAAGCTGAAATGCCCAGTTCATCTGCAGAAAATCCTGGCACAGATGTTAATAGGTCAAAAACTGCTGCATCAGTGATAGATAACAAGACAGTGACAAAGGAGCCTGTGAGTGTTATAGCAAAAACTCCACTTCAGGAGAAATCTAAAGTCTCAGCACACATTCCTGCTTCAGGTTCTCATCAGAGTACTGAAAGCAAGCCAGAAAGTCCTGCACAAGCATGTGAATCAGGAATTGGTAAGGATGACAATACAGATATTGACAAGGATTCAGCTACTCAGGAGAAAGAAAGAACGGTAAGAACTGCATCTGAAGAGAGCTTGGAGAGGTGCAATCCTGTGCTTACGTCCAGCACAGGTGATGTGACCTCAGCACCTAGGGAACCAGCATGTGACATAGTATTGTCAAGTATTGGTGGCAGTTCTGTGTCCAAGCCATCCGATGAGGGTTTGTCTGTGCCATCTCCCTCTTCTGGATCCAAAGATTCAGTATCACCAGTCCGGTCACCAAAGAGTGGAAACCTAAAACGGACAAAGAAAGTAGATTCGATCTTGGAAAATTTAGTGGAGAGTGGTGCAAAGAAGCTTGGAGGAGGAAGTATTGGCACTGTGGTGGTTGAGCAGCCACCACAAACTGTTCTTGTAGCTGCTGCTGCATCAGTGATTGTGTCCCCAGTAGCTGCTAGTGAAGATAGTGGTAGTGGCCTTGGTCAAGATGTTCGTACTCCATCACCAGGACCCCAGCAGAAGCAACAAGTTTCCGGTCAACACAAGTCACCAGTACATGAAGAGGATGCTGTGTCACCTACCTCTGGAGGAGGTGATGACTCAGAAAATGGCAAGCCTAGACGTAAGAGAAAGCTTGACAAACCTATCCGAGTGTCCAAGGTCTTAGGTGAAGGTGAAGGTGAAGGAGAAGCTGATGGTGATGGTGAGGGTGAGAAGGAAACCAAAGTTGATGGAGATGCAGTAGGGAAAAATGAGAGTAAGAAGTTAGAAGATGGGCCTGTAACTGATAAAAGCAGTGAAACTAAAGAAGTTACTGTTGTTGAAGGCACTACCACTACAATAAATGTCGAGCAAGAAGCATGCACCAAGCCCATAGAAGCTGTAACTGTGGATGTCGTCAGCAGCCAGGATTTGATGGAAAAGCAGGAACCTTCTCGAAGACGCAGATCTAGTGAGAGCTCAGCAGCATCTCCTTCATCTGCATGGCCTGCAGGTGCCCAGAGGACACGAAGAAAATCTGCCAGTGATCAGCAGGAAGATAATGGATTCAAGAGTGCAGGAGATCTCCTTTCTGTGCTGGTGTCAAATCAGCACGATAAGAACACGGTGGCAGATTCGAAACCTGAAGTGAAAAATGCCTTTATTGAGGTAGAGACAGAATTAGAGAAGATGTTTGCAGGGATTGTCGAACCAGAAGAGTGCGTAGATCCACTAAAGCTAGACACTGCTTCTCCAATACCAATGGAAGTATCTCCGTCAAGTAAAGCTCTGGAAAATTTGACCAACCTTGATCCTGCTGTATCTGCTGAGCCGAAACTTGCTTCAGGTCTGAAGTCACGTGGAAGACCAAAGGGCTCTAGGAATGGAGCTAGGAGGTCATCTGAGAGCATATTTGGGCAGTCTTCAGCAGATAGCACACCAAAAAAGAAGAAAAAGAAGCAAAGCAAGAGGTCAGCAGATGATTCAGTCAGTTCCAACTTGTTACAGAAGAAGGCAAAGAGGACAAAACTGTTTCAAGCGGAAAATGGCAATGATAGTCCTGTACCTCGAAAAAAGGGCATCATCAAAGGAGAGAATGTTTGTCGTGATGGTACCTTACAGTTTATATCTGTGTATGACAGTAACAGTAACACCAGCAGTAGTCGTTCTAGAGGACCTATGGTACATATTGAGGGCCCTAGAGATAGTCCATATCTTGTGTCTGTTGTTAATATACCATTACGTGGTGAGGATGAGGATGGTGGTGAGAGGGGAGGAAACAAAAAACAGCCTGGTTCTGCTGGCAGAAGGAAGACCCCAAGTTATCACAATGATCTGGATTATAGAGGTGAGTGAAATGTTCAAAATTTATGTTAGTAGAACAGAGGTCTGGCTCACTAGGTCACACTGGTGACTAAATATTGTATGGTGGCATCCAATGTATGTGGGTCCTTATCATGGAATCTGTGTCATTACATCCTTCTGGCACCTTTAATTTTGAGATGTCTCCTACATTGTTAGAAATTGTGAAGTGGTATTTTGAAGATACAAATTTGTAATGGACTGAATGTAATGTTTTATGTTTCCTGTGTCCATAGCAGCATATTAAGTTAGAACACAGTTGTTATATGATACCTTATTTTTCCGAATGCAAGATGACTCTAATCTAAGATGACCCCCAAAAAATACATGTCTGTGAAGGGAAAATGCATTTATCCATTTCTAAGACAACTCCCCAGAAATAAAATACCTGCTAAGAAAAAATATTGTACTATTAATTTCATACACTTAATACACAAAACATGTCATTCTGTGTTCTTTTACCAGTCAGTGCTGCCGTCTCCATCTTCACAGTCAGTGCCTTCATTTTCCTCACACTCACTCCTAACATTCCCATCATCTTTACTGTCATTCCACACCATATCATCAGTCACATCTACTGCGTTTTATATACACCACTTATTAAAAGCTGTTAAAATCACTTCTGCTGAGGTATGCTACCATGCTGTTATGGTCCATATTGACTAAATAATACATTTATATTCTTTGGTTTATAAACTTACATGAACCCATGAAGATGCACATTTTTCTCCATTGATAGCGTTGTTTTAAGAATTTAAATATGTGTGTTTTGGATTTTTGTGATGTGTCTGGTCTGATCAGTTTGAGTTCATGGCTTTTTTTTTTTTTTTTTTTTTTTATGGTTTTTAATTTGTGGATTGGTCCAAGTTTTAATTTTGAGTCATGTAGTTAATTTTTCAATAGCCATTTTCTTGTTGCTGCTCTCAAACTAGATTTGTTCTCAGGTACATACGTAAACAAGTTACTATTTCTGAGTTGCCAGATTACTGAGTTGAGAATAACTTAATCTAAGGAGTCCACCTGGTTAGATGCTTCTTTCCCTGAAAAGAGAAATGGAGCCGGTTTCCAAAACGTCATGCATCTTTAAGAAATTAGTTGACAGACAAAGTCCCAACAAAGAAGATTGTGTCATTTAACTTTCATTGTGCTCCATTGTCTCTTTCGGATTGCTTGACCCTTGAAGCTGAGACAGACAGGTTGTCGTGAAATGTCTGTATGGAATTACCATTCGGTGCTGTGTAATGTCTCAGAAGAGTGCAGATTGCACATGATTCGGCAATGCAGGCCTTGGTTTGGCTCTGCATGGTCCGGTTCAGAGTGGTCCAGTTTGCCGTGGTTGGATTCGGTGTTTCATACATGATTTTAAGGTGGCCTGACGTGAAGCACCAAGTTTAAGGAAGAAACCTCATCTTGCATTCGATAAATATGGTACGTTGTTTGTAGCATGTTTGTACAGAAGTTTATTTCTGTGCTTTCCAGGTGACTTACTGTAGCAGATTTGTTTGTTATCTGTGTATGTTTTGGACTCAAACTCTAAATATACTTAGAGCCTTGAAGTTATATTCTAACTATCACACTACTATAGTCATTGCCTGGTTCAAGCATTGATGTATAATTTAGGCTGCTCAGTGTTCTTGTGTGTGTTTGTGTTTTTTTATTTACATTCCATAATTGACCTTACAGACATTACACATCTGGCATATAAGTGTAACTACCGTTTTGTTAAGCTTTGGTGTTACAGTTTCTGATCTGTTTGTTTCTTCACTTACGCCATGGGTGCACAGATTTTCCAGAAATCTAGCAGCCACTTCAGAATTCTAGGTGCCAGAAGGGTGACATGAACCAAGTTCCATACTGAGGATCCACAGATATTAGGTGCCACCATACAAAATCCAGTAACCACAGTGACTTGATGGATGGGATTTGTTCACCCCTGACTTAAACTGTAAATTGGGTACTGGCCTTTTTACCGCTTCAGTAGCAGTGCATTAATAACAATAACTTCATGTAAGTGTAAGTTGTTTATTCGTTGGTTTATTATCAGGGAAGGTGACCAGCAGTGGTGGAAGTGCTTCTGGCATGTTTAGCAGTACGCTGTCATCACGCTATGATGCACACACTACAGATCGAACATGGATTTGTGTTTTCTGCAAAAATGGGCCACACTGTAGTGTGGGAGGTGGGGGTACAAGTGGAGACTTGTTTGGTCCATACCTGTTGACTCCACCAGACAAGTTGGATGTAAATGGTGATGGATCTGCTGATGAACGAGACATAACAGAGGAACAGAAGCGTAGTGGAGGGAGGAATAAACGCAGCCTTCGTGGCGCGCAGATGGTTGAGCAATTCTGCCAGAAGATGTCAAGAAAGGTAGCATATCAGATGCACATTACATTACTGACATATATAGCATTACAGTCTTCTCCAGCCTGTTCGTGCGCACTAAACATGTGGCAATATGGGAAGATTGGGTCACACTTCTTGTACATAATACTGTGTTCACAAGAAGCTTCAGAAGTACGTATGCCATGCATGAGAGGCAGTCAGACAGAATGTTTTATAGGTGAGAGAGCAGTGTAATTTAGTGTTTCCAGCATACGTGTTTTTCAAAAAACCATTGAAAAAGAACTTTTTATAAGGGAAGTGTAAAAATTAGGTTCTTTTTTTGGGGGGGGTCTGTTTATATATTTTGGTGTCAAATTATTTCATATCTCAGTTATAAAGATTGCATATGTTGGGCACAACGTGCTACGTACTCCCCAATGGACACAACCAGCCAACCGGATCTGACTGCCTACACAGTCACGGCACTACACCACACGCGGCAAAAATACCACTAAGTCGTCAGCTCCTGAGGATGGGCACAAGCTAGCCCGAAACATGTTGAGCAACTTATAAAGGAGAAATAAATATAATACTAAGTGACATCTAGTTGGTTTCTTATTCCACATTAATTAAAGTGCTTGGAGGAGAAATTTTTTTCTGCAACTGGCTGAATGGTTGTAGAAAAAAATATATTGTTTTCATATAAATTTAATTTGTTCCATATTCCACACATTAATGACATGCATAAAATATATTAAAAGACAGACAAATACGCTCGTTTTTGTGGATGTAATTTTATTGCATAACGATAACTAAAAAAAATACAAATATAATTCATATGTTTCTGGTCACTCCACAGTGTCTTGTAAGTTTGATTTTGTGGAATTGGTGCTTTTGTCATTTAATAATAATGTAGAAAAGTTATTTGAAAAGTACTTAAGCTTCTGCGTCACCTAAAAGCCTGAATATTTTAAGTAATTGGTGTTTCTTTACTTGGGGTGTTGTGTGCTGCAGGTCCAACGGTCACACTCTATGGACAATGCACCAGTAGTTGGAATGGTTCCTGTGTCCTCCAGTGGTGGTGATGGAAAGGAGGAGGATTGTTATGAAGTTTGGGTGCATGAGGAATGTGCAGTGTGGGCTGCAGGGGTCCATGTTGTTGGGTCACGCATTGTTGGGCTCCGAGAGGCTGTTTGGAGTGCAGTGCATACGGTCAGTATAAGAATAGAAATTCTCTGTTTATTTGTGCATGTCAGTATTTTATAGTGAGAAGTTTTGCCCCTTCTCTACTCTGCAGGCTGGAGAAGGAGCTCCTGCCGCATGTTGATGATTGCTGAATGACTCTACTTACAACATATTTTCTTTAACCACACCAACGAAATGCATGTACAACATACACACAGTAGTATAGTCTTTTATCATTCCAACATATTGTGGCAGTATTGTGCCATCCTGAGGGAGTTCTTCCAAGTTTTAAAACTAGCTAAAATATTATAGATTACATTCATGAATACTTGTCCTAGGAGGCCATATCCTCCCTCCACAACCCACAGATTCTTATTTTGGTGACAAGGGATTTGCTTGGCATTGAAAAACAGTATGAATATAGTTTACCATCCTAATGTTGTTTATATGAGATTCATCTGTGAAAGGAAGTCTGCTAGCGTTACTAAGAAATCTCCAAAACTTAATGGTAATCGTGAGAAGTGTACCTGCAGGAAAATAAAATTATAATTTAATGAAGTGTCAAATGAGAAGACAGCATTGCCCTGAAATAATTTCTAGACATTGTTTACAAAGTAAAGAGTGCATTGTGTGGAGACCATGTCTGTCAGTGTTCGTCCACGAATCTGTTTGTGACAGAGAGTAAATGATTAAGCTGTAAGATTGTCATGAAATTTGGTATTGGGGTTGTCTACAAAAAGTTGTTATGCAAGTATGGTTTCATGAAAATTTCTCATTGACAGTCATACTTCAGGGTGTAAATAAATGTTTACCAGTACTTTCCATATTTTGTGGCCATTTTGTCTGAAATGCTATACAGCTCTCCACTTAAGCCGTTGAGTAATTTTGGGGTTCATAACAATTGGTGCAGTGAAAGTCATTTGTTAGTTGGAGGCATCAGTGAAATTTTGCCTGTCTCTGTTTTTATCCAGTTTGGAAAAAATTTGGTGCAGGAAATGTCCATGAAGATGTACTGAGTGAGAACCTGGAAACCAGCACAGTGAAAGCCACACTGTACATAGGGGTGTAAATGAATTCATGTCAGTACCGGCCGCATTTATTATCTGATGCGGATGGAAATCAATTGCAGGGAAGGCCATATTTTTCTTGTGGTCATAAGTGAAATTTGTGTGTGTTCATTCGAACTGTATGGCATTCTGACATTAAAGAATACCTTGGCAAACTCTGTACTATGTCAGTAGCACATTGTTTGCAGTTTTATTTTCTGTACCACAGTAAATGATTTTAGTCCACTTGGCAAAACACATCCACGTATGTGTGTATGTTTGTTTCTCCTCTGTATGAAACTGTCCGTGTACTTATTGTACTGATTTTGGCCTGTTAGTGTGGTGTCATAGGGTTTAATTTATTGCAGGTGTGTAGCAAATGTGGTGAAGGGGGAGCAAATGTTTGCTGTATCCAGAGGGGTTGTGAGTGGCGTCTGCACTATGGGTGTGCAAGGCAGCAGGGCTGGGAATTGGATGAAGAGGCATATATTGCACGTTGTGGTCAGCATAAGGTAAGTTACTGAAGGGTTGAATGAAGTAAGTTGTATAGTCTTTTGTATAGGAATTGGAAAGGTGTTTCAGGGCACTGAATTAAGACATATATGAATGCACCCTTTTTTTGTGGAATGTGACTCAAGCATATTTTGAACAATGAAGTGGCATAGAGAAATTGCATTTTCAAAGATTTTTACTGACAGAATTCAGATTCATGTTGTAAATTGTTTCCTGATACTCTGCAACATGTTTTTACATCTGTGTGTTATGAATTGAAAAGAAATTTGAATTTGAAGGTACAAAATTTCAGCAAACTGAAATTAAAAATGACATGATGTGCTCTTTCTTTTGGGTGATTCTCCAGCGTCTGAATTGTACGTGCCGACGTTTCATAACACCGTGTCTGTTCTGAAACATCGGCGCACAAAATTCAGATGCCGGGGTATCATCCAAATGAAGAAACAACATTTGGAATATGGCCAGAGTTTGAAATCAAGAATAAAAATGGCATGCCCTTGACGCATGCTTGTTCAGTTTCTGTGATATTGAATGGCAATGTGGATGACAGGAGGGTCTGTTCTTTTTCCTTATACAGTGAAACCCCTTTGTTATGAATGCGAACGTAATGAACAGCTGCAGTGTATTTATAGTGTATGATGTTTGCAAAATACGACATGGTCACACTTTGATCTTACTGTGTTTTATAACATAATCGACAGATATTGTTTCCCTTGAATGTCACTGTATGCAGGTTTTACTCTCTTCAGTTCAGCGTACAGTATAGTGATTGTTTTCCAACTTCAAGAAGAGGAACTGATAGCATATGCTTTAGTTCTGTAATGAGAGTGCTGTCATGAAATTGGGTAACCCTGTAGCTGTTAGGGTTTGTCATGTTTGAACAACTCCAAGGCTGACTTGTATACTTGCTTGTGTACGTGTAGATATGCGTGCATAATCTTTCCCAGTTTAAGGTGAATGGAATCAGTGACTTTTATATCATTCTACAATTGTAAATCTGGACCAGCCTCGTGGTCTAGTGGTCAGAGTATCAGCCTACTAATCATGAGGTCCCGGGTTCGATTCCCGGTTCTACCGTGGGAATTTTCCCTGAGGGGGAGGATTCCCGCGGTGACCGTGGTCTGGGTAGGTTAGTAGAATTTAGGTTTAAGGGCCCTCCTGGCACTACATCCTCCTATATCACCACTCACATCGTCGGGACAACGTAACTGCACCTCATGGACGTCCCAACATCAGAAGTTGGTTACACTTCTGTCATGCCCAGGAGGGAAGACCACGAAGTCCACAAGGATGTGGGGGGAGGGGGGAATATACAGGGTGTCCCAGGAGGAATGTGCCAGACTTCGGGAGGGTGTTCCTTATGTTAAAGTATACCGATATAACCCAAAACACCTATGTTCAAAGTTGAACAGTTACGGAGATAATGGCCAGAGAAAAGTGTAGTGTTCTTGCGGGTCCACGCACTGTACCTGTCGGCTGACAATCTTATCCATTTCAGTCCTTGAGTGTGGTGTCATATGGTGGCATTCCAGCTCACGCTAGCCACTGAACTGCACTGCACATGTAGTGCAGGTTATGGCTGCTTTGTGAATGGTTGGCAGGTTAGTTGTACAGTGTTGCTAAAATGCCTTTTGTGTTTTCCCACGTGGAATACTGTGACATGCATTTTGTGTATGGATTTTGCGATGGCAATGCACGTGCTGCTGTTCAAGAATACCAAAGGCATT
>Ga0123357_10014619_pt1 | contig 10255 bp, 7 predicted proteins | sample TergutEmb28metaG_FD_89873 | JGI IMG/M metagenome (GOLD analysis project Ga0123357, IMG submission 89873) | Embiratermes neotenicus P4 segment gut microbial communities from Petit-Saut dam, French Guiana - Emb289 P4 | ecosystem: Host-associated > Arthropoda: Insects > Digestive system > Gut ... | reverse complement strand
CCATTGGCAGTAATGATTGTCGGCGGTATTCTGATATGTCTTGTGCTTTCGTTTACGGTGTTGCCGCAGGTGTTTTATTATTCGTATCGGAAGAGTAAATATAATCAGAAATCCTGATTTCTTGCATTTTTCATCCTATACTCATTTTTTTGTCATCTTTCATAAAATTTTTTTCCAATTCATCCGTTTTTTATGCAAGTTTAATTATCAATTAATCGTTTTAAAAAATTTCGTATGAAAACAATCAGCAAAACAATGGGATTTATCGTTTGCCTCCTTGCAGTATGCTTCTATGCAAACGCTCAACAAAACATGAAAGTAGTCGCTACCTATCCGGTAAGCGGAAATGGTCGTTACGATTACTTAGCTCTTTCAAACGCAGGGAAATTATACATTTCACATGGCGATCAGGTAAACATTCTTGACGAAAAAACAGGAAAAGAAATTGGTGTAATTCAGGGACTTTCAGGCGTTCACGGTATTGCTTTCGACTACGAAAACAACAAAGGATTTATCAGCAACGGCGCAGCAAACAATGTTTCCGTATTTGATTTGAATACCGATAAAGTAACCGGTACCATTGCTACCGACAAAAATCCGGATTGTATCGTTTATGAACCTTTTACTAAAACGATTATTACGGCAAATGGAAGGGGACAGAATCTTTCTTTTATCGACCCGAAAACAGAACAGGTCATCAAAACCGTTTCGTTAGACGGCGCTAAACCGGAAACCGTAATTTCCGACGGCAAAGGACTGCTCTTTGTCAACCTCGAAAATAAAAACGCAATTGCACAAATCGACCTGAAAAGTTTTAAAGTAGTAAAAACCATTTCGCTTGAACCCAAAGGCGAAGCTCCTTCAGGACTTGCTATCGACGTAAAAAATAAATTACTTTTTGCCGGATGCGACAACAAAACGTTGGTTGTGGTGAATTATGAAAAAGGAACTATCGTAAACACCTACCCTATCGGCGACGGTTGCGACGGAGTTGCATTTAATCCGAACACGGAAACAGTTTTTTCTTCCAATGGCGGCGACGGCACTTTGACCGTTTTGAAACGCACGGGAAATACCTACAACGTAAGTAATGTTGCCACCAAAGCAGGCGCAAGGACAATCACTTTGAACGCAAAAACGAATACCGTTTACATGTCGGCTCCTGAATTCAGTTCAACTCCGGATGCTAACGGGCGGAAAAATATTGTGCCGGACAGCTTTAAAGTGCTTGTGGTTAAATGATTTCTATCATATATTTATCCAAATAAATATGAGAATTACATTGAGATACAAAATAATATCTATAATTTTTTTTGTATTCCTGACAAAACTCAAGCCTTATCAGGGATACAATAGCAAAAATAAAGTGTAATTTAAAGTATATTCTCAACAGCCAAATACTTTTCGATATATTCCCGTTGCTGGAAAAAGAATTCGGCTTGCAAGATTTCGTTGGATTGCGAGATAAGAGCTGATTGCCGCTTCAAAGAATTAAGCCATTTCAGTTGCATGGAGGCAAATTCCGTATTCTGAATGACAACCGGATTAACCGTAAATATCCAGAAAAGCGGTTCTGTCTTATCGTCATACTTGTAATAAACCGTATTGGAATTAACGCAAAGCGACGACAGATAAAGCTGGATTTTAGTAGATCCGTAAACTCCTGTTTGTACCATTTCTTCGTATTGTTCAATCAAATACAGCGTTTCTTTTTTAAGTAACAGTAATTCTTCATTGGTTAATAATTTTCGGTGGTAAAAATATTGTATTTCTTTTATAAAATTCAGAAAAATTTCCATATCTAAAATAAGAGTCACGCCGGTGCCTTTTATCAAGTTTCCTTTCATCTTCCGTTGTAGATGGATAACTTCGTCAGGTATAGCTATTTCCGAAAACGATACATTTCGGTTAATTTCATTATCCTGATACAACCATTTATAATATGCGAATTTGAACAGATTGAGATAATTCACATAGAAAGGCGGAGGAAAAGTGTTAAATGCCATCATTACCTCTAATTTTTTTGCATAACTCAACTTTTCAAGCAATTCGTTGTACTTTTTAAGCATTAATACAAAAAAATTGGCAGCGCCTTTTTCCAATCTCGAAAAATCAAGAAAAGCATGATTCTGTTTCTCCTGATCGTACGCATTATCAATGGAAAATTCCAATTTGGTAGCTAACGTTATTAATTCCGCCACCGTAACCGGAATATCGCCCCGCAGCCGGCGATAGGCAGATTCACGGCTTATATTTAACGTATTAACCAAATAAACCACCGGCTTTTTATTTTTTGGAATATGCTTTAATACGTTTTCCACTAATCTTTTATTAAAATCTAACTCCATGACTGTTTTTTTTATATGTTCTTAGTTATGTGTTTTATATATTCAAGTCTCCAAATCATTAAACAAATTTGTTTGCCGGAATGTTTTTCTCTTTCAAAAAAAATAGCTTAACTTTGTACCGGAAATAGGTCGGAAAACCTGATAAAATAAAAAAATAACAGCTTATATTTTTATGGCTCAACAAGAAGATGTTTTCAAAAAATTAGTTTCACATTGCAAAGAGTATGGTTTTGTATTCCCTTCGTCGGAGATTTATGATGGATTAGGCGCGGTTTATGATTACGGACAGTATGGAGTTGAACTCAAAAATAATATCAAAAAATATTGGTGGGACAGCATGACTTTATTGAACGAGAATATAGTCGGCATTGATTCTGCCATTTTCATGCACCCAACCATTTGGAAAGCGTCTGGACACGTAGATGCTTTTAATGACCCTTTAATTGATAATAAGGATTCTAAAAAGCGTTATCGCGCCGATGTGCTGATTGAAGAGCATTTGGCAAAATACGACGATAAGATTGACAAAGAAATAGAAAAGGCAGCCAAACGTTTTGGAGATGCTTTCGACGAGCAAAAATTCCGCGAAACAAATCCTCGCGTTTTGGAAAATCAGGCGAAAAGAGACGAATTGCATACACGATATGCTAAGGCTTTGAACGAAGTTAATTTGGAGGAGTTACGACAAATAATCCTCGATTATGAGATTGTTTGTCCGATTTCGGGAACCCGCAACTGGACGGAAGTGCGGCAATTCAACCTGATGTTCTCTACCGATATGGGTTCTACAGCCGACGGCGCTATGAAAATTTACCTCCGTCCGGAAACGGCGCAGGGTATTTTCGTCAATTTCCTGAACGTGCAGAAAAGCGGACGGATGAAAATTCCATTCGGTATCGCTCAAATCGGAAAAGCTTTCCGGAACGAGATAGTCGCCCGTCAATTTATTTTCCGCATGCGCGAATTTGAACAGATGGAAATGCAGTTCTTTGTTCGTCCAGGCGAAGAATTGCAGTGGTTTAACCAATGGAAACAGACGCGGATACGCTGGCACAAGGCGTTGGGTCTGGGCGACAAAAAATACCGCTTCCACGACCACGACAAGTTGGCGCACTATGCAAACGCCGCTACCGACATTGAATTTGAGATGCCTTTCGGATTTAAGGAAGTGGAAGGGATTCACTCCCGCACCGACTTCGATTTAAGCAGTCACGAAAAATATTCGGGCAAAAGGATTCAATATTTCGATCCCGAATTGAACCAATCCTATACGCCTTATGTTATAGAAACATCTATTGGCGTTGACCGCATGTTTTTGAGCATTTTGGCAGGATCCTATATGGAAGAACAGTTGGAAGATGGCGAAACGCGAGTCGTTCTGAAGATTCCACCGGTATTGGCTCCGGTGAAAATAGCCGTTCTACCTTTGGTGAAAAAAGACGGTCTTCCCGAAAAAGCGCGTGAAATTATGGATATTCTGAAATTTGACTATCCCAGCCAGTACGACGAAAAAGATTCCATCGGAAAACGGTATCGCCGTCAGGACGCCATCGGCACGCCTTATTGCATCACTATCGACCATGATACGCTGGTTGACAATCGGGTAACTATCCGTTTCCGCGATACGATGGAGCAAGAGCGTGTCCCCATCGCCGATTTGGGAAATATTATCGCAGATAAGGTAAGTATGAAAAATTTATTAAAACAAATAGCAGAAAAATGAAAAAGTCTCTTATTGCAATTATTGTACTGATTGTCCTTGTAGGAATCGTTTTCCTCTGGTATCAAGGAGCTTACAATAACATGGTGAAAACCGATGAAAATGTAAAATCCGCTTGGGGAAACGTGGAAAGTCAATACCAGCGCCGTTCCGACTTAGTGCCAAATTTGGTAGCTACCGTTAAAGGATATGCCACGCACGAACAAACAACATTGGAAAATGTAACCAATGCCCGGGCGAAAGCAACGCAAATGACGATAGACCCGACTAAGCTGACAGAAGAAAATATGGCTCAATTCCAAGCGAATCAAGGGGAATTAACTTCGGCTCTGAATCGTTTATTAGTCAGTGTTGAAGCATACCCCGATTTGAAAGCCAATGAAAATTTTCTTGATTTACAAGGACAAGTAGAAATTACCGAGAACCGGATTTCTACCGCACGTATTAGGTTTAACGATGCCGCTCAACAATACAATACGTTGATTCGCCGTTTTCCAAACAACATTATTGCCGGTATGTCGGGATTTACCGTCAAACCCTATTTCAAATCGGAAGCCGGAGCTGAAAAAGCGCCGGAAGTCAAATTTTAAAAATGTTTTAGATTATAAGTTTTAAATTATAAATTATATATGAAGAATTTATTTTTTTTATTAATAATTGCCGCATTGACCGTATCGTTCAATGCGTGTAACAAAAATAACGGTACGGATCTTTGGCGCGAAGCAAACACAAACTACTATAATGATTCGATTGTTAAAAATTCTGCTTATACGGAAATTCAAACAGAAACAGGTCCTTTAGGGGTGTATAAAAAGATTACGAATAACGGTACAGGAACCGAACATCCGATTCAAACAAGCAAAGTAAAAGTACTTTACAGTGGAACTTACTATGATAAGACCGTTTTTGACGTGGGTTCCAGCCAAAATAATACTCCTGTGGAATTTTCCGTAAGCAGCACAGTCAGAGGATTTTCTTATGCTTTGCAGCAAATGGTGGTTGGCGATAAGTGGACAATCTGTATTCCGTATTATTTAGGATATGGTGCCAGCGATTATCTCGATCCCAATACTTATCAGGTTCTTGTTAAAGGTTATTCCATGTTGATTTTTGATGTTGAATTGGTGAGTATAACGCAATATCCGTAATGGATAAATTGGTGAAATACTGCATTGGACTTACGCTTATATGTTTATTCTTCCTGTTTACAAATTGTAAAGAAGAAAAAGAAGTTAAGCCTGTCGATGTGTCTTATACATACTTGTTGGTTGATTTGGAAGCGCTTCTTCCACTCGACCTTAATTTTGATGGCATAGAAAATGTGGATTTATCGAAAGAGATAGATGTTATCCAGTACAATAATCCCCTCAGTTGTTCCATTTCTTTTTCAACGCGCAACGATACGTTGACCATTGCATGGGCTGAACCGCAAGAATATCGTGATCCGTTCTTAACGCCGGAACTTATGTATGCTTACACCGGTGAAAATATCAAATATTCTATTGTTTCAAGACATTATACTTATTGGATAAACCATGATGGATCGATAATTTATTTAAAAGAAATTGAAGAAGAAGCGCATCGAAGTTTTTACAGACTTGAGATGCTAACTGCATTGATAGTCGATAAAGAACAAAATATTATTAAATTTGGGACTCCTTTTTCTTCTGCCTCACAAAATTTTCTGACCAGAGACGGTATAAAAACGCGATCGTTATCTGCCGTATTCAAGCCCTATCCTGATGATAATTAATTATATATCTTCGATTTTTTTTTCAACATATCAAATTATGACCCGTCATTTCTTCGGGTTGATTCAATCCCATAATATGCAAAATGCTCGGAGCCACATCCGCTAATTTTCCATTATCCACTTGAACATTTTTATTTTCAGATACATAGATAAAAGGAACAGGATTCAGGGAATGAGCCGTGTTAGGACTTCCGTCGTCGTTCAACGCATAATCGGCATTCCCATGGTCGGCAATAATAATCGCTTCGTAACCGTTGGCTTTTGCCGCTTCAACCGTATCGTGCAAACAAGCGTCAACGGCGATGACCGCTTTTTCGATGGCTTCATAAATACCCGTGTGACCAACCATGTCGCCGTTAGCATAGTTAACAACGATGAAGTCAAACCGCAGGGAATTGATGGCTTCCACTAACTTGTCTTTTACTTCAAAAGCCGACATCTCAGGTTTTAAATCATAAGTAGCCACTTTGGGAGAAGCAACCAGTATTCGTTCTTCGCCGACAAAAGGCGCTTCACGACCGCCATTGAAGAAGAAAGTGACGTGCGCATATTTTTCCGTTTCAGCAATATGCAATTGATGCAATCCCATATTAGAAAGATATTGTCCCAACGTATTGTCCACATTATCTTTATCAAACAGGATGTGAACATTTTGGAAAGTCGGGTCGTAAGGCGTCATCGTATAATACTGCAAATTCGGGACAGTCTGCATACCTGCTTCAGGCATATCTTTCTGCGTCAGGACAATGGTCAGCTCTTTGGCTCGGTCGTTACGGAAATTGAAGAAAATCACAACATCGTCCTCTTCAATTAAAGCAACCGGCGCGCCTGCTTTCGTACAGACAACCGGTTTGATAAATTCGTCGGTAACGCCGTCTTGATAGGATTGTTCCACAGCGGCTACAGGGTCTTCCGCCGGCATTCCGATACCTTTGACCAATAAATCGTAGGCTTCTTTCACTCTTTCCCAACGTTTGTCGCGATCCATGGCGTAATATCTGCCTACTACCGAAGCAATTTGTCCTGTCGATTGTTTCAAATGCGATTCCAGTTCGCGGATAAAACCGGCGCCGCTTTTCGGATCGGTATCCCGTCCGTCCATAAAACAGTGTACGAAAGTTTTATCAACGCCGTAAAGTTTACTTATATCGGTCAGTTTGAATAAATGTTCCATCGAACTGTGCACCCCGCCGTTGGAAACCAAACCCATGATGTGAATTTTTTTATCGTTGGCTTTCGCATACGAATACGCATTTTTTATTTCCGGATTTTCAAGTATTGAATTATTGCGGGCTGCAATATTGATTTTTACCAAATCCTGATAGACTACGCGACCGGCGCCAATATTCAAGTGTCCTACTTCGGAATTGCCCATTTGTCCTTCGGGCAAACCGACTTCTTCGCCCGAAGCCTGTAGCTGCGAATAAGGATACGTTTTTAAAAGATAATCCCAATAAGGGGTTGGCGTTTGATAGATTACATCTCTTTTTGTTTTGTCGCCGAATCCCCAGCCATCGAGGATTATCAGTAATGCTTTTTTATTTATCATGGAAATTTATCTTTAATTTTGGGTACAAAAGTACTTAAAAATCATAAGAATTACAATTGCAGAAATACATTAATTTAAATTGTATTGTAACATATTTGGGGTTTGTCGATAGCAACATCTTTTCTTAAGAATCAAATATTAAAAAAGGACGGTTTCGATGAGTCGATTATTTTTATTTATTTATTTTTCGCCACTTCCTTCATCAGCTCCTCTACCGCCTTCTCCAACTGCTGATCTTCTCCGCTGACAATTCTGTCTGGTGCATTGGCAACCTTGAAATCCGGCTCCAACTGCTGATTCTCTAAATAGCTGCCATCCGGCAAACGATAGCCTACAACCGGTATTCCAAACACCAAAGTCGGGTCTTGCAATGTTTCCCACGAAACGCTTGTCATCGTTCCGGGTATTGGCATACCGACTAATTTTCCGATGTTCATATTTTTATAAACCCAAGGCGAACCGTGCGCATTGGAATAATTCGCTTCCCCGACAATCATAATCGAAGGTTTGTTCCACCGGCGGCTCGGCATATCGCAAACCTCTACCCCGCGAACAACCTGCGTGAAATATTTCTTTCCGCTGAACAGGATTTCCAAATCTTCATGCAAACGCCCTCCCCCATTGAAACGTGTATCAATGACAATACCTTCCTTGTTGTTGAATTTTCCAAGAATATCGGAATAAATCGACCGAAAACTCGGATCGCCCATGCTCTGGATATGTACATAACCCAAACGACCGCCCGACAGACGCTCCACATCGGCTTCACGCATTTTAACCCATCGCTTGTAAAGCAAATCGTTCTGATCGGACTGGGAAATCGGTTTGACCACTTCGCTCCATCGTTCCTGATTAGCAGGATTATAAAAAGAAACAAGCGTGTTTTGATTTACCAGCTTATTCAGGAGCGGAAAATAATCCTGTCCGGCAATAATTTTCTCGCCGTTAATCGCTTCCAGAACACATCCTGCTTTGACTTTACTGTTGGCATTGTCGAACGGTCCTTTTTCAACGACTTCGTCAACCAATAATCCGTCTTTATTATAATTCCATGAAAATAAAAGACCTAAGGCAGCAGTTGCATCGGGATTCTGCGGTTGCGGCGAATAACGCCCTCCCGTGTGCGAAGTATTCAGTTCGCCCAGCATTTCGCTTAATAATTCGGCGAAATCAAAATTATTATTGATGTATGGCAAAAATTTGGAGTAGGTTTTTTTCATCAGGTTCCAATCCGTTCCATGCAAACTTTTTGTATAAAACCGTTTCAACTCTTGCGTCCAAACATGGTTGAACATGTATTCGCGTTCGGCGGCTAAATCCAAGTCCATTCGCGCTGCAACCGTTATGGATTCTTTTTTATTACTTGCAAGCGTAATCTTTTGAGGACTCCTGCCAAGCAAGTACAGGATTTTACCTTCCTTATCCAAAACAAGCGAAGCATTTCCGGCATCTTTTATCTCTAACTTCGTTTCACGCGTGCGCGTATTGATTGACCAAAGGTCGTATCCTTTTTCAAATGATGCAAGGTAGTATAATTTATCGCCTTCGTTGGTCAGGCTTGCATCACCCAATTGGGAAGAGTTAGGCGTAATCCGGAGAATGCGGTCTTCTATGTTTTTCAAATCGACAACAACGTCATTTGTGGATTTTTGAGTGGAATCGGCTTTTGATTCCGTTTCCTTTTTATCATCTTTTTTTACATCTTTCTTTTTCGCTTTTTCTTCTTCCTGCAACAGTTTAAAATCATCATCGCTCAGGCGGAACTTGTCAAATGCTTTCTGATTCATAAAAACAATCATTGCATCGTTCAAAGAGCCCCAAGAGGCATGATTCCGCATTCCATACATATCGGTACGAAACAAAATAGCATCGCCTCCCAGAACCCAATGCGGATTCGAGTTGATGTAACCGCTATTTGTCAAATTGGTGATTTCGCCTCCCTGAGCGCTTACGATGCCTATATCGGTATAGGGGTCGTGTTTATTTGGCGTATAAACAATGGTAAACCATTTTCCGTCGGGCGACCATTCGTAATCCACATCTCCCGAAGAATCAGGATTTCCCGAGCCGTCGGTAATCCGGCGGACTTTTTTATCGGCAATATTGTAAACCATCAATTGACTCCGGTCTTCGATAAATGCAATTTCTTTACCGTCTGGCGAATATTTGGGATATATCCGTTCCGTTTCAGACGGTTTGAACAGAGGTTCATCTTCGATCAATGTTGCATTGAAGAAATACGGTTCTTCCGTGCGAGCGATTTTGGCGATGTATAAACTCCATACGCCTGATTTTTCGGAAGCGTAAACCAACGATTTACCATCGGCGGAAAAAGACGGCATGTCGTTTTGTGTCGCTGTATTAGTGATACGTTTCGTATATTTATAATCGGTTGAAGAAACGAAAATATCTCCCCGCATGACGGAAGCGATTTGTTTTCCGTCAGCCGAAACAGTTTTTGTGCTTACGCTTTGATTATTCAGGGCTTCGATATCGTTTCTTTTATCATCTTCGATAATTCTAACAGATAATTTTTTAGGCTTTCCGTTCGGTGACAAAGTATAAATTTCTCCGTCATATCCGAAGCACAGCATACCATTGTTGGCAATGCTTAGAAAACGTACCGGATTGACTTTGAAATCCGTCACTTGCGTTACCTTTTCCGGATTATTCAAAAGGAAAGAATGAACATTGTATGTCCCTGAACGTTCGCTCAAAAAATAAACGGTTGAATTATCAGGACTTAAAACAGGATTCGTATTTTCGTTATTGTCGGACGTCAGCTTGGTGAATTTCTTCGTAGCGATGTCGTATATCCATATATCCCTTGTAACAGCCGATTTATGATGTTTGCGCAACCGGTCTTCCTGTCCCTTGCGGTCTTG
>Ga0123357_10014618_pt1 | contig 10255 bp, 5 predicted proteins | sample TergutEmb28metaG_FD_89873 | JGI IMG/M metagenome (GOLD analysis project Ga0123357, IMG submission 89873) | Embiratermes neotenicus P4 segment gut microbial communities from Petit-Saut dam, French Guiana - Emb289 P4 | ecosystem: Host-associated > Arthropoda: Insects > Digestive system > Gut ... | reverse complement strand
TATTTCTAAAGTTTTTGTCAGACTGACGGTCACAGACTGCGCAGTGGTGGGGGGGGGGGGGGGGAGTGTACATTCTGCCTACAGATTTCCAAGGGCCAGAATGTATCAACCTATAAACAATTCTGTGGTATAAAAACTCAAAGTATATGCCGCCAATCGACGCGATCGTTAAGTAATGAATCGATTTCCAGCTTTTCACTAAGAATTTTCCTACCCGAGACTTCTGTGGCCTTTCTCCACATGATCTTCTCAAAAAGCAAATCACAAATTTCTTAATCTCACATCCGATTTACGCGCCATGTCCACTCGATTTACACGTCTTTATTCCACCATTGCACCAAGAACAGGTTACCTACATAAATTATGAGCCTCGTCGTTACCTAACATCCGAACACCAAAACTGAAATCCTCATAATGTTCTTATGACCCATAATGCTCTGTTTTTAAACACATTTAAGTTCTACAATAAGAGTAAACAAATTGTGGCTCAGAACCATACAAAACTACAGGCAAAATTATTGCTTATTACCTTGTAAAGTCGACAGATTAATACCAAATTTTACCTGAGTAATCAAGAAAACTTAAAAGAATTACAACCGTACAAAAACAGAAGATTTTCAGTCCTTAGTAATTACGGGAGTTTTGTGACCATTACATGGCGTCTCTTTTCCACGTGTAGATCTATGCACCAATGCCACGACGGCCAATATGGTTCTGGTTTCTGGTACAACGACTTCATATTCACAAGACACAAAGCCGACGCAGAATATAGTACCCAGTTCACAGGCTGTTTCCTCAGCAGCTGAAGTGTGCAGTAACATAAACGAGAAACGTTTAGAAACAGCAAACTTGTAGTTACAATTTGTTTTTCGCGCAAAAGCAATAAAGTCCTACTAGATGTGTTACAAGGATGTATGAGTAACTGTTTTGGAATATGAGATGCTTCTATTTTCTTGTTGCTTGTGAAATGTAGCACATTGTGCATTTCAACGCAAAGAAAATTACAAAAATCGTGTGTCACAAAGACTCAAAGTAAGATGTAAAATGCCGTCACGTTTACAAGCACTGAAAGGCCACCTAAACAATGCCTCAACTCACGTTAATTTGATCCTTTGTTGTGGGCCGACAATGCTTTGAACCGGTTAACTCAGGTTGCCAAAACGCCCCATGCACGTTTACTAAGTCAGAGTACAGGTCAATAATAACAGTCCCCAAATAGTAGCTCGAATATTGGTGGTGCTTTACAGCAGTGGGACAAGTTACAATAAAAGTGTAAAACAAAGAGCACCATATGAAGCTGAGGAAATAAGAGGCGATTTTGTTTTTCATACCGTGCATTGTCTTATGTTCAAAATATATTAACCAAGAAATGCACCCAATAAAATACAATAAAATACAAATCGTAAAATACAATTCATGGTAAGCAGCAACTACTACATGCTTTGCGGCACAGGAGTGTCATCTGCAGGGAGTCTACGACAACAAGGAACACAAGTCCAACACGCCAATCCAGATAATGATCGCGCTCACTGTCATCACCAAATATGAAAATACTGAACGTCTAGAATACACCAAGCAGACAAACAGAAACCAACCATTCTGTGACACCGAAGCTATATGGCAGTCTATGCGAGCTCACTATCATACAGCTTTGGCGTCACAGCAAGGTGGATTTCCTTTTATCAACTTTGTGTATTCTATAATTTTTTATTTTAAAATTTTTACGACGTTTAGGGCGATCAGAACCTGGATTAGTGTGCTGGACTTGTGTTCATTGTTCTGTTAGTCACCATGAAGATGGCACTTCGGTGTCTAAACATGCAGGGACTGAAACTTACCATTAATTGTATTTTATGATAAGTATTATACTGTATTTCATTGAGTACATTTTTTTGTCAATGCACTGAAGTTAAAAAATGAGTTTTAAAGACAAGACGTGGAGTTTGGAGAAAGATTGAAATGACTCGATACAGTGTCAAATGGCCAGCTCTCCTGTGAGTGACTTAAGTACAGTGTCAAATGACTAATTCTCTTGTGAGTGGCTCAATACACTGTCAAATGACCAGCTCTCTTGTGAGTGACTTAAGTACAATGTCAATGACTAGTTCTCTTGTGAGTGACTCCATACCTGTCAAATGGCCAGCTCTCTTGTGAGTGACTTAAGTACAGTGTCAAATGACTAGTTCTGTTGTGAGTGGCTCAATACACTGTCAAATGACAAGCTCTCTTGTGAGTGGCTGAGTGTCAAAAGTTATAAATATATATATATATATATATACACATACATACATACACTGATTTCACTTCAGTGTAGATTTGTAATTTTAACTCTTTACATCACTGTACCGTTCTGTGTGTGTGTGTGTGTGTGTGTGTGTGTATACGTATGTATGTATCATACGCATAAACACAAAAAAGACCCCAATTTCATATTAAACAAAGCCACATGCAGAATATATTTATTTTTCTAAGAAGCACTAACCGACTGCCTTTGTAATAGTGAAGCAGTGTTTTATGTAAAATAACAGCCTACGTTTCATATATAATTTCAATCACCATTACATTTCAAAGCGTTAAGTTGTTGCTATTTTGTTACGTAATTGTAAAGCCAACGTTTATCAATAACCTCTGATAGATATCAGCGGAGGCGAGCTTTGTTAGTGGGACTGTCACAATTATGAAGCGACAGGTCAGTATTTTTACCATTCTGGCCGCACGATCAGAGTTCCACTCTGATCGTGCTAGCAGCTAGTCAGCGTAGATGCATGATAAATACCATAGTATATACAGTACACTACCTCCTGATGATGAAGTGTTGATGTCTTCGAAACATTTAGGGGATGATTATTGAAATAAATTAAGAGAGGAAAGTGCATCTTGTTGGTCCTTATCACGCAAACACACCATGACACAACAACCATAGCGATATTGCGGAGGCGAAAACTCTGACTGCAGCCTACGTTCCTTCGCCACTAATGAACGATACAAGAGAAGGTAAAAGCCAAGTAAACAATTAACACTGAAGAAGGAAATAGCAGGCGGTGGACACAACCTTCAGCGTTATGGAACAAGTTAACAAATTACATAAGTTAATGAAACGGCTCGGTGTAGTTTTTATTCTTGTTTGTTTATTATTTTGGTTCCAAGTATGTCACGCAATGAAACAGTTTTTCCTCCTAGTGTATATATTCTTTAACCATTGCGCATGGCTCGTATTTATTATTTGCTATTTTTAAACATTATTAGTAAGTGTCACACTTCTTAAGGACCTGTATGACTGATATACTAAGACAACGATGACATCGGTATATTAAAAACATCAGATTACAAAAGCAGAGGCCACATGCACACTTTCACAGAGACAAAACAACAAATCTTATAAACAGACCACCAGTTGCATTACACAGCCCAGGAAAAGGTGAAATACCCTTTAATCATACAACTTCTCCGCGCAGCTACACTACCAGATCTCGAAATGGCAACAGGAACTGCATCACGTTCAAAACTTAGCATAAATGAAACGAAGAATAAAAGTATGTACATAAAACCACACCTGGATTTACAGAGAGAAGGAATGCGTGAAATTAACTGAGGCGATACTGTACTGAAAACTACAAACGTCTTATGTAATTTACCACCTACGCTACACAGTAATAATAATAATAATAATAATAATAATAACTTTGCCACGATACTGAACTGTAAAGACCACTGACTACGGGCTGGGCGACAGAGGTTAGATTCCATAAACGTGCAGACTTTCTCGTTTTGTCACCACATTCAGATCTCGGAAACTGCGAGATTGCAGGCTTCAGCAGCAGTGTAAATGAGACTTCCCCTCTTCTGGAATGTCACACAGCGCTGATACCAATCAACGCTGTGTGACATCCTATAAGGGCGAATAGGTCCTCTCAGAGGTTAATTCCCTGAACACAAATCGGACGGACGATGCAGATGATTACGCCCCTCTGGCAGCGGCCTGAAACACCACAGGAGCCTCTATATTCCACTGCGAAAGGTTTGGTATCGGATCAAGTGTGTACCAACAACGATGAAATGGTGGAAGCATAGTGCAGACATTACTGAGACTCAGCTATCAGCCCTTTCCTGCTGCTGTGCATTAATCAGGATATGAGAATTAGTGTGGAACCTCAGGAGGGACCTCCTGTTAACGCGGGTTTTCGATGCGAGTTTCAGAACTCGCAGGTTCCGTCCACTGAAGATACACGGCATATACAGTACTGGAAGACAGCCTTTAGTACCACAGACCTAATTATATACGACGCATCAAACCAGCTAATGATGCTGGAGTTGTAAGAAACTTTATCAAGGTTGTATATAGCCTTATGTAAGAACAAAGAAATCCACATCACTGCATCACATTTAAAGAAAGCGCCTGCTCGTCTCCAGCTGAGTTCGAAGGTGATGAATGTGCAGTATTTTAAATATTACTTTTACAGCTTGACGCATTTTAGTTCACTCGCTACAGCGAGATGAATAAATAACTGACTTGTCCTCTTCTATCTCAACACTAAATGCAAAATTTCTGAACTTATTTTCAGAACAAAGTCATCGATTCAATATGCGAAATTCGGAGGTTGTTACAATTTACATTAAATGACGTGACATAACCAGTTAAGAGAGTCAATTAAAGACCGTAAGCGAACTGCAAAAACATATTCTGGGAGACAGCTGGGGAAAAGTGATTTGAAAATTAAGGGAACGATGTAGGAAACAAGTTTTTGGAGAGAGAAAGAATGGACAAGAGTCTGACTTGGGTCTTAACGGCCTAAGACGGTCGCACACTGCACTCATGCCTGTGTTAGGGACATTGTTTTGTTGCGACACAAAAATGAGCGACGGTATGAAGTAACCCTCAATCAGTGCAACCTAATCAACACGGACGAACAAAAATAAAAGAAAATTGGAGTGACAGTCGTACTATTCGCTAAGGAAGATGACAAACAGGGTGGTGATAGTCATACGCGCGCGCACGGGTCCCAATAAAAATCTCTTCGCAAAGGACTAACTGCCAGAGACACGCCTTCTCCGGCCAGCAGCAACATTTCTTAGCTTGAACACGTCCACGTATGCTTACTGCCCGTCAATATTCCCATCCATAAGGCACTCTGCATATCCCAGCTATGCCTTTCGTATATAGGTATGGCTTAATATAGAAATGGATGCCTAATGGGGCGATACACAGAGCAAGTCTCCGCCCCTAGTTAGCATTCTGCATTGTGGGTTGTTCGCCCTGACACCTTCGATCCTGGAGATGGAGGCAGCACGACTGACATCCTACAGGATGTCAAAACCCAGAAGAGCATCCGAATACACGCCACCGTAGAAACCAAAAACCTTACATCAGTATTATCGCAATGTTTTGCATTAAGTTTTGTGTAGAACATATGCACAGATTCTTTAACTGTATACGAAATTTCCCCAATATGTCACTTTCACACCGTCGCCATGTTTTTCTTCGTCGATTTTATAACCAGAATTTCCTACACAGTATGTGAGTGCACTGATGCTGTATGTCCATATCAAATGCCTAAAGCCTAGCGGTTCAGTACAGCTATCGCCATCAAACGGAAAGCTAATACTACAGCAATGTCTTGTTTGTTACATTCTGTAATAATATTACTTCAACAAAAGTTGCATATTCTTCCAAGTTCCATTGGCATGCATCATTTCAGGTCTCTAAAGCAAGTGGATCTAGTGTGGATCTAGTGTGGATCTGGTGTGGATCTAGTGTGGATCTAGTGTGGATCCCGCCTCATAAAGTTCGGACATTGGCCACTGGGTTATTATTGACTACTTATATAGGATAATGGGGGCACGCGATGGCGTAGTTGGTTGAGGAACTGCGCTACAAGCTGGAAGGTTGCAAGATCGATTCGCGGTGGATTGACTTAATCCTTCCGGCCGCACTATGGCCCTGAGGTTGACTCAGCCCTAACAGAAATGAGTACCAGGAATATTTCCTAGGGGTTAAAGGCGGCCGGTCCGTAGGGCTGACAACTTTACCACCTTCATGTGCCGATTTCTTTGAAATTAGTGAGCCTCAACCTCCTGGAACACTCAGGGCTTGTCCAGGCATGTACAGGGATTGCTTTACCTTTATATAGCATACATCGTTCTGTGATCTTGATGGCATGACGTTCATATCAAGTTTCGGTGAAAATCGGTCAACTGGGAACAGACAAACATATACAGAGGCTAAAAGGAGAAGGGGAGAGAAACAGAAAAGACAAAGCAATCAATGGAAGGAAGAAAGAAGCGATTACACAAACAGAAGGTTGCTAAACGAAATTACTGGAAAGTAACATCAGGGCACGAATATGTATGCAGATGAAGAGAGAAACACGAAAGCAAATAAACTCTAAATCAATTATGAAGCCCATAATTAAGGAAATGGAACGCCGTCCGGAATAATGACTGGAAACAGTACGAGGAAGGCCACAACTATTTCCTGCAGTCGGTTTATGGGGTTCCTTCTGACCTTTAATCATAAGGCAGAAAATAGACTGGAAAACTTAATTTCACTAACTGCTGGTTTAGTTGATTGAAATTATTCTCGGAACTAATTGCGCCCGTGATTTAGTTTTCGGTCACTGAAACGACGAACACTGCAACGTAAAACGCACGAACCGAACACGATCGTCATGTGGCCACCAGTACCTCACAGTTGAGTAGAGTTCAGGTACCTTCATGAAAAATCACTGTGCAAAGCCGGTGTGTATTCATTTGTATGCAACAGTAGGGAAAACCTTGTACGCTTGTCAGTCACCAGAGCACAAATGTGATGAACACTTGTTATTTTCAGGGCATGAACCCCTTCTTAGCAATGCATTGGGCGAATTCATAAAGACGCGTCCATCCCTGTTGCTAGGTGACAAAGCATGAATCTCCATTCAAATTACATATCTGCCAGATTTAGGTTGCAGTTACGTGTGTCACTGTAATGTTGAAATGCACACACTGATCAGACATCGTACAGAATGGATCAGACGTCAGGTCATCTAATTAGCTCACGAGTTCCTCATTGTCGAGTTAATTACAGTCCGCTACCACTAAACCGTCTTCTATAAAGCCCAGAATTATTCGTAAGATACACCTATTGACGACATTAATGCATTAAAACCGAACCCATCATTTCTGAGTTACATTCAAGCCTACCAGTTACTTACGTACCACCAGGTTTAACGATCACAACTCCTACATGCTGCTCACATCGCGTTTAAGTGTTTTATACGGATATCAGAACAAATAGAGACTTTTGCCTCATACATAACCGTACATGTATAACCGAGGTGGAGAGTGTGTACTGCGCGGTACGCGCTCAGTCCTCGTTGAAATCCAGAATATAAGCGCACTATAAAGCTCTAAAATCTCTGTTCGCAGGATTGCCTTGGAATACTAGTAACATAATGTGTCGTTATTCAAATCCGACAAACGGACATATTTGCCTCAATGTAATAACGTACGCCCCATAGGTTTGCTAGTTGTAATATTAAAGTTTTATGTGTGATTCAGTTTCACGCAGCAAAAGCAATCGCAAATTTTAGTAGACAAATTCCAGAGAAGTCAGCAACGGGGATCGAATCCTGCATCCATAATTTTATGGATAAAGAGTAATCGATATGCGACATATGAAGTTATCCTACAAGCTGTGTTCTTGTAAACTGAATAAAGAATCGAAAATTCTGTTATCCAACTAATGCACAATATATAATACGTATATACAATAAAAATTATAAAATATTTAAAAGTGCTCCAACATGTTCCGGGTCACAGAGGATCCGTCATCAGGGAGTCTTGTACAGCGCTTGGCTAAAAATTACAAGAATGATTATTACAAGAATGATTCTATCGTGTCCGTTGACATGGACAAAGTCGGTGTTATGGCAGCATATTCTGACCCGCTGTGCGTGTGTGTAGTTCACTGTATATGAAGGCCTTCATATACGGTGAACTACACACACGCACAGCGGGTCCGAATATGCTGCCATAACACCGACCTTGTCCATGTCAACGGACACGATAGAATCATTCTTGTAATTTTTAGCCAAGCACTGTACAAGGCTCCCTGATGACGGATCCTCTGTGACCCGAAACATGTTGGAGCACTTTTAAATATTTTATAATTTTAATTGCATCTACATATTATATATTGTGCATTAGTTGGATAACAAAGCGTTTGTCGTTGATGCACGGTGCAAAAATGAAAACTGAATAAATAATCGGTCTTTGGAAGTGAATGCCAGTAACAATGATGCAACAGAATCCTTCCTGCATTCAGAGGTGTTTAAAGGTACGAGCAGCAGCAAGTAGCACACAAGGGCTGCTTCCAACTTTCCAAACTAAACAAAAGTTTATTCTCTGCGCAACTTTGTTAATAAGAATACTCCTACGTGACCCAACTTATTATTTCACTTCTTTTTAGTTCTTCCTTGTTATTATAAAACAAACGAGGCACTTTACGAGGGTCCAGTTAACGAAATAATGGAGACCATGACCTCCGAATATTATGACTCGAAATTATATTGGAGGCAAAGGGAACAGATGATACAAGCGGCCTCCAAAATAAGAACATGATTTTGCGTAATACTGTTGATCTGATCCTTGGATATTCGGTTATTTTACAATGCAGTATCAGCTAGAATGTGAGCCGGGTAGCTCAGTCGGTATAGCGAGTGACTACGGGCTGGACGGTCCGGAATCGAATCCCGGTGGGGACAAGATTTTCCGCCTGTACAGACCGGCCCTGGGGCCCACCCAGCCTCCTGTAAAATGGGCACCGGGTCTTTCCCGGGGGTAAAGTGCGGCCAGGGAGTGCTACTGACCACTTACCCTCTTCTAGTGCCGCGGTCATGTAAGAGTAGAGCTATACCTCTACCCACCCTCTGGGCCACATCGGGCCTGTAACGGGATCACTTTACCCTTACCTTTTAGTATCAGCTAGAACAGCGTCTAAGTAGGTAAGGTAGGCGGATTGTGAATGCTGAATCCACAGGTCACTTTAAAGTTCTAACACAGTCTATGCCAGAAGAGACTGAGGAAAACACTGTATAACCTAAGACAAGCCGGCCCATCTGTGACCGTGGCTGGGACCGAGAATGTGCATCAAAACCAGACGTTTTCTCGTTGTCAAGCTGTCTGTTATTACGAAATGCTGCTAAAACAAATGGTCAGACCGAAAACGAAAAGAATACACACGGAATGCTGTTCGCGCATGCAAATTATAAAGTCAACAATATACACAGTTGTGAAAAACATTCGACTGTGTGCAATGTCTTTTTTTTTTTTTTTAATTTTTATGACTTAATAAGACACGCACGGTAGGAAAGCAACATTATGAGATTCATATCGTACATTCTACAAAGAACTGGTTGAATTATTTGCACGTTTGTACCACTGGCGCTTTATCAGCCTTCTCAGTATCGCTGTTAACAGCGCGAAAACCTAAATATTTTGAGTCAAATGATAAGGCAGTTACGATTGGAAGGTTACAATTGACACCTCTAAAAAAATAAGGAAAGGAAAACATTTCAGTCGTTCTTGGTTGTCGAAAATAAAGACAAAATAGTGAACAATTGTAGGGTCAGAAAATTATTTTCCTGTTTTATTTTGTTGTTCCAACAAAAGTACTACAAATATAGCTATGCCAGTGACAAGATAACAGAAAATATTTTATCACGGATTTTTTCTGAGGTATTTTTTCCGGGACAATGTTAATTAGTGAATCACGTTTAGGATTTAAGGAGCTCATTATAAAAGGATGGCAATCTATGTGTGTGTGTGTGTGTGTGTGTGTGAGAGAGAGAGAGAGAGAGAGAGAGAGAGAGAAACAGAGAGAGATATACGACAAGCCAAACTCACACCTAGAGTAACTAAAATTAAGTTCACAAACTGAAAATTTGGTGGTGTACGCTTTAAGGGAACACTGATGCCCACATTGAAAGAGGCAGTGGAATCGTATCTGATAATAAACAAATAAAAGAATCAGTTGTTCGGAACAAAGGTACTGTTTATTTACAACACGAATGCGTTGCTATCCAATGGTTTTTTTTTCCTTCCCTACAAAAAGGTCTTTAACACAGAGTTAGCACTGTATTCGCTTTGGGAAGCCATTACACAAGGTCAAAAATCTTAATGCGTGTTACCGGGGGGGGGGGGGGGGGGGTGGACCATAACCGCACAATGCCCGGCCCATTGCGATCGCGTCGTTATCTTCTCCCACACTATTATTGTT
>Ga0123357_10014616_pt1 | contig 10256 bp, 11 predicted proteins | sample TergutEmb28metaG_FD_89873 | JGI IMG/M metagenome (GOLD analysis project Ga0123357, IMG submission 89873) | Embiratermes neotenicus P4 segment gut microbial communities from Petit-Saut dam, French Guiana - Emb289 P4 | ecosystem: Host-associated > Arthropoda: Insects > Digestive system > Gut ... | reverse complement strand
CTTGACGGATTTCATCGTCATGGTCGCCCCGACATCGCAGATGTTCATCACCGGGCCGTCGGTCATCAAGACCGTCACCGGCGAAGATGTGACGATGGAAGACCTCGGCGGCGGGCGCACGCACTCGGTCAAGTCGGGAACGTCGGCCTATCTGGCCGCCGACGAGACGGACGCCCTGGAATATGTCCGCGAATTGATCACCTACCTTCCGCAGAACAACCTGGAAGACCCGCCGGTCTATGAGGAGGAAGAGGCCGATCTGACGATCACCGACCACGACCGCCTCCTCGACACCCTCATCCCCGACTCGCCCAACCAGCCCTATGACATGAAGGACGTCATCCGCAACGTGCTGGACGACGAAGAGTTCCTGGAAGTCTTCGCGTTGTACGCGCAGAACATCATCTGCGGTTTCGGGCGGGTCGACGGTCGTTCCGTCGGCGTTATCGCCAACCAGCCGCTGGTGTTCGCGGGCTGCCTGGACATCAAAGCGTCCGAGAAAGCGGCCCGTTTCGTCCGCACCTGCGACGCGTTCAACATTCCGGTGCTGACGTTCGAGGACGTGCCGGGCTTCCTGCCGGGCACCGACCAGGAATGGGACGGCATCATCCGCCGTGGCGCGAAACTGCTGTACGCCTACGGCGAGGCGACCGTCCCGCTGGTCACCGTCATCACGCGCAAGGCGTACGGCGGCGCGTACTGCGTCATGGGCTCCAAGCCGCTGGGCGCCGACGTGAACCTCGCCTGGCCGACGGCGCAGATCGCCGTGATGGGCGCCGAGGGCGCGGTGAACGTCTTGTACCGCAAGTCGTTGGCCGTCGACGAAAACCCGGAGGCGTTGCGCAAGAAGTTGATCGACGAGTACGACCAGGAGTTGACCAACCCGTATATGGCCGCCGAACGCGGCTACGTCGACGCGGTGATCTATCCGCACGAGACGCGCGCGGCGGTCATCCGGGCGCTGCGACCCCTGCGGACGAAGCGCCAGCAGCAGCCGCCGAAGAAGCATGGGAATATTCCGCTATGAGAGCCTCATTCACAACTCCTGGCTCGGCGAGCGGCGTCCGGGCGGTGGCTGGCAAGGCGGAGGAGGAGTCCGTGCTGGTGGCACGGGCGACGACGACAACGCGGCCAGGCGCCGATCCGGGCGACGCGCAGCAGCCAGGAGGTTTGAATCAGGCTCGCAGCGTCTTCGACGTTCCAGAACCCGAACTCGCCAAGATCAAGGGCGGTTCGGCGTCGGCGGAGGAGTTGGCGGCGTTGGCGGTCATCTTCATCTCGAAGCTGCGCCCGCCGCCCGAGCCGCACGCGCCCACGGCGTCCGTGCTGCCCACGGGCTGGGGTTCCCACTGGAAGGCGATTCGCGCCGTCCAGATCCCCGGCCCTGGCGCGTACCGCGACAGCTACCGGTAGCCGACGGTCGGCAGATGGCCGCCGCGCCGCAACGGTTCCGCGTCATTTTGGCGTCCGCGTCGTCGGGACGCCTCCAGACGCTTCGGCACGCGGGCATCGACCCGGAGGTGATCGTCTCGGGCGTCGATGAAAGCGCCATCCACGCGGACACGCCTGCCACCCTGGTGGGCAAGCTGGCTGCTGCGAAGGGCGCCGCCGTAGGCGCGTTGCTCGCGCCCAACGAGCACGCGCTGGTCATCGCCTGCGATTCGATGCTGGAACTCGACGGCCACGCCTGCGGCAAACCTGGCACCCCCGAGCGCGCCCACGTCCAGTGGCGTGCGATGCGGGGGCGCACCGGCCTCCTGCACACCGGCCACCACGTCCTCCTCCAACGCGGACGCGAGCAGGCGAGCGACACCCGCGTGGCGACCACCACCGTCGAATTCGCGGACGTGTCCGACGCCGAGATCGACGCCTACATCGCCACCGGCGAACCTCTGGGCGTCGCGGGCGCGTTCACCATCGACGGCTACGGCGGCGCGTTCGTCACACGCATGGCCGGCGACCCCCACAACGTCGTCGGCCTCAGCCTGCCCCTCCTGCGCGACCTCCTAGCCGACCTAGGCGTCGCCTACACCGACCTGTGGACGCACGGCTGACTGGACCCTGGAAGACACCCCTGGGCCACGCAGCGACTACCCTGGCGTTCATGCGCGAATTGGAGTCGGTCGACGACGTGCTGGCCTACCTGGAACACCACGGCACCCTGGAACGGGCCTACGTCCAAGACGTTGACCTGTCACCGGTCAAAGACCGCCTGCTGGACGCCGACGTGCGCCACGCGATCTTCCTGGGCTGCACCGCCGACGACGACCTGGCGCGCCACTTGGCCGACAACGGCGCGTTGATCTTCCCCCGGTTGCCCGACCTGCCGTTCGACCCCTACAAGGCTGGCCTGTACACGGCGACGCAGCTCTACGCGGGCCTGGACGACGGCTACCCCCGCACGCCGGATTCCCGCATCTACCGCTGGTGGCTGCGCATCGGACGCCACCGCGACCTGGCGAGCGAACTGGCCATGACCCTGCACGACCACGCGATCAGCGACGCGCTGGACGATCTAGTGTCCTGCGCCGTCGGCGTCATGGGCGGCCACCAAACCCCGCGCGGCAGCGACGATTACGCCGACGCCGCCCGTCTGGGACGACGCCTGGCCGCCGAGGGCCACACGGTCCTGACCGGCGGTGGTCCCGGCGCGATGGAGGCCGTCAACCTGGGCGCGGCCCTGCGCGGCTCCGACGCCGACCTCGACGCGGCGTTGGACGACCTGGCCGCACACCCCGATTTCACCGCCGACACCGACGCCTGGGCGCGGGCCGCGTTCGACGTCCGCGCTCGTTACGACCTGGGCGGCCCCAGCGTCGGCGTCCCCACCTGGTTCTACGGCCACGAGCCCGCCAACCCGTTCCCCGGCGGCATCGCCAAGTACTTCTCCAACGCGATCCGCGAGGACATCCTCCTGCGAACGTCGTCAGCCGGCCTGGTCTGCCTGCCCGGCGCAGCCGGAACCGTCCAGGAAATCTTCCAGTCCCTGACCCCCCGCTACTACGCCGACCGCGACCCGATCCCGCCCCTGATCCTGGTAGGCGCCGACTACTGGACGCGGGCCATCCCCGCTTGGCCCCTGGTGGAAGCGTTGGCCAACGGTCGCCCAATGGAAGGCTGCGTCCACCTGTGCGACAGCATCGACGACGTGCCTAGCCTCCTGGCCACGGCTTGACAACGGGATACCCCCCGTACATCTCGCGGCCAGCTTCACCGAATTCGTTCCAATGCCCGCCGCGAAAAACGACACCCTGCACGCGAGGATTACCGTCGCGGCTCCGGCGTGGAACAAGATTCCGCCATTGACGCCGAACCCCAGACATCTGCCAACATCTCGTCCAAACCCACCCCGAACACGCGCGACAGCCGCAACCAGGTGCGCACGTCACCGTGGTACTTACCCGAGGCCAGATTGAGGAGTGTCTGGCGGCTGATTCCCGACACCTCTGCCAACCGCTCAAACGTCAGCCCAGACTCGTAGCGGCGTCTGTTGAAGATCAGACGTAGCTGTGCAAGATCGGGATCTGGTGCGGGCACTGTTCACCAAACTACGACCTCTGACGGCGTTCAGGCGACGAGTTGGCCGACGCGCTGACGGGACACGCCCAGCACCGTCGCCGCATCCTCCTGCGTCATATGTTCGCCGGTGACCAACGCCGACGCCGCATAACGACGCGCCTCCACCGCCTCGCGCTCGGCACGCCGCGCCTCGGCATCCCGCTCGCCCGCACGCCGGATGGCGTCTTCCACATCGGCGGGGACCGGGAACCTCACCGTCACCTGGGCATCGTCCTCGCCTGTCCACATCGCAACGATCTCCAGCGCCGCCAACTCCACCTGAGACGCTCGGCGCGCCTGCCCCATCGCCACGATTTCGCGTCCGGAGCCAACCGGCGACGGAGAGCGCAATTCCGGAATCTCAAACGTCCACCAACGCCCGTCCCGACGGGCGATCACCTCATACACATCCGACGTGCTCACTGGCCTACCTCCATTCCTGCGGCGCATTCGCGAACACGCCAATGATCTGCCCGACGACGCCCGCGCTCGCTTCCCCATGACGTGGGACGACAAGCTTGCTGCGGCCATCCGCTGAGCCCCAGATTTCATGCGATCCATTCCCTGGCCGGACGACCGTCCACCCCTGAGCCGAGAGGAAACGGGCGACATCGCGATACTTCTGGGGCTTCGGCATCCGACAACGCTACCCGCCCTAGCGCTGACAGCGCAAGAGCGGGTAGCAGTTCTCCCCTGCGCTTGGTCAGATGCGGCGGACGTGGCCCGCTTGCCCCATTTCTGAATCCACCCCACCGTCCACCATGCGCCCACGCACGCACTACGCTGACCTCATGGCCGACGAGTTGCATAGCACTATCACGGACACCGCGTTGATATTCGAGGGCGGGGGGATGCGGGCTAGTTACACGTCGGCGGTGGTGGTCACGTTGTTGGCGCAGGGGTTGTTTTTCGACTGGGTCGGCGGCATTTCCGCAGGCGCGAGCAATACCGCCAATTATCTGGCGCGCGATCCGGCCAGGGCCGAAAAGTCGTTCACCGATTTCGTCGCCGATCCGCATTTCGGGAGCCTGTGGACGTTTGCCACCGGCAAGGGCTGGTTCAACGCGCATTACATTTACGAGCAGACCGCCGGCCCCACCCAGGTACTCCCCTATGATTTCGCGACGTTCAAGGCCAACCCAGCCAGGCGTCGTATCGGCGCATTCCAGGCCGACACGGGCCGCGAAATCTACTGGGGCAACGACGACATGCGCACCCTGCCCGCGTTCATGCGACGGGTTCGCGCGTCCTCGACGATGCCGTTGCTCATGCCACCGGTGGAAATCGACCGGCACGTCTACGTCGACGGGGCACTGGGGCCTAGCGGTGGGATCGCGTTGGACGCCGCCAAGGCCGACGGGTTCACCAAGTTTTTCGTCGTCTTGAGCCAGCCGCGCAGCTACGTCAAGAAACCGTTGTCGTCACCCTGGCTTTTCAAGAACTACTTCCGACACTACCCGGCTGCCGCTGACGCGTTGGTCGCCCGTCCGGGGAATTACAACCGCACCCGCGAAGAATTATTCGACCTGGAAAGCTCGGGCGACGCCTGCCTGTTCGTCCCCGATTTCATGCCCGTCAGCAATTCCACGACGGACCTGACGAAACTGAAGGCCGCCCACAACGCCGGCCTGGCCCAGGCCCGCCGCGAGCTCCCCCGTTGGCGCGAGTGGCTCAGTATGTGACCCGCACGCGACAATCCGGAATAATAGGAACGTGATGTGGGACCACCGCCACTAATGGAGGACACCATGAAGGGTTTCAAAGAGTTCCTGATGCGTGGGAACTTAATCGATCTCGCCGTCGCATTTATCTTGGGCGCCTCGTTCGGCGCCGTCGTGACGGCGTTCACGAAAATCGTCACGAACGTCATCGGCCTGCTCGGCGCCCAGCCGAATTTCGACGCCGTCGCCATCGGGCCGATCAACATCGGGCAGTTCATCAACGCGCTCATCGCCTTCGTAATCTTGGCGGTGATCCTGTACTTCGCCCTCGTCCGCCCGATCGCCCGCATCAACGCCAAGCGCGCCGCAGAAGAACCCGAAGCGCCCACCGCCGAAGAGCTACTGACCGAAATCCGCGACCTGCTGGCCCAACGCGACCAGCACTAGCCCTCACGCGACACTAGTTGCCGCCAACTGGCCACAGGCGCCGTCGATGTCGCGGCCTCTGGTGTCGCGGACGGTGACGGGGACGCCAGCCGCCTCTAAGTGCCTGACGAACGCGATCTCGTCGCGGGAGCGCGATGCCGTCCACTTCGAGCCGGGCGTCGGGTTGAGGCCGATGACGTTGACATGCACCCAGCCGCGCCCGCGTTGGTTGAGGACGCGTGCCAGCGCGTCGGCCCGCCAGGACTGGTCGTTCACATCGCGGATCAACGCGTATTCGATCGACACCCGCCTCCCCGTCGTCTCGAAATAGGCGCGGGCGGCGTCCAGGACCTCCGCGACGCCCCAACGGACGTTGATCGGGCACAGTTGGTTCCGCAGGGCGTCGTCGGGCGCGTGCAGGCTGACGGCCAACGTCACCGGCAGCCCCTCCTGGGCGAGTTTCCCGATGCGTGGCACCAGGCCCACCGTCGAGACCGTGACGCCGCGCGCCGACATGCCCAGGCCGTCGGGGTTGGGGGCGATGATCGTCCGGATGGCGGCGACGACGGCGCGGTAGTTGGCCAGCGGCTCCCCCATGCCCATGAACACGATGTTCGAGAGCCGTCCGGGCCCGCCGGGGAGTTCGCCGTCCTTCAGCCGACGGGCGGCGTCGATCACCTGGGACAGGATCTCCGCCGTCGACAGGTTGCGGCGCAGCCCCCCCTGCCCGGTGGCGCAGAACGGGCACCCCATCCCGCAGCCGGCCTGCGACGAGACGCATACGGTCGCCCTCCCGGCATCGACGTAGCGCATGAGCACGCTTTCGACCAGCACGCCGTCGCCTGCCCGCCACAGCGTCTTGACCGTCGTGCCGTCGTCGGCGAGCAGATCCCGTACGTTGGCCAACAACGGCGGCGCGAATTGGCGGGCCAGCGCCTCGCGGTCACCTGCCGGGATATCCGTCCACCCAGCCGGGTCATCGAAGCGGACGAACAGGTGCGCGTCCAATTGCCGCGCGCGGAATGCTGGACGCCCGGTGGCTTTCATCGCCGCAACGCGCTCGTCGGGCGTCCAATCCAGCCAATGCGCCGGGGGCTTTGCCACGCTCATAGCGGAAGCAGGAAGACGAGCCAGCCGACTGTGATTCCCACCAGCATCGAATCGAGCCGTTCCATAATGCCGCCGTGGCCGGGCAACACGCTGGACATGTCTTTGATGCCCACGTCGCGTTTGATCAACGATTCGACCAGGTCGCCCAGCGTGGCGAAAATGACGATGAGAATCGCCAGCGCGAAACCGAGCCACCAGGGCCGTTTCAGCACGAAAACCGTCATGAGAATGCCCACCGCCCCGGAAAGGATCACCGAGCCGACCATTCCCTCCCAGGTTTTCTTCGGGCTGATTTTCGGCGCCAACGGATGCTTCCCCAGCGTCGCGCCGACGAAATACCCCCCGGTGTCCGAGCCGACGACGCACAAAAACATCGTGGCGACTTTCCACGGCCCCGAATCCATCGCGATGAACGGCCCGATGAACGACGCCAGCACCCCCACATAGCCGACGATGAACAGGCTCCCCGCCACGTCCCTGGAATAGCCCTGCGCCCCTTGGGGCATGCGCCAGAACAGGCACACCAGCACCAGCACGCCCACGACGGCCCACCGGACGGCGGCCCAGGCGGTGTCCGGCCACAGCGCCGCCGCGTACGACGCGAGTATCAGCACCGGCACACCCACCGCCACCGGGACGATGGACGCGTGCATCCCGACGCGCTGCAGCGCGTGGTTGAGTTCGGTCGTGGCCAACGCCGCCAGGAGCGCCACCAGGATCACCACGGCGGGCGGCCAGAAAACCAGCCCGGCCACGACGACGACGATCAGCGCGATGCCGACGATCAGCGCCGCCGACAGGTTCCTGCCTTGGCGCGGCGCGGACGCCGCCTCCGTTTCCTGGGGTTCGGCCACCTCAGACCTCCAACAGCTCGGCTTCTTTCGCCTTCAGAATCTCGTCGATGGCGTCGATATGCTTCTTCGTCACCTGATCGAGCTGTTTTTCGGCGCCGCGGGCGTCGTCCTCACCGATTTCCTTGTCTTTGACGAGTTTGTCCGCCGCGTCGTTGGCGTGACGACGGATATTCCGGCAGGCGACCCGTGCCTCTTCGGCCTTGCGGCGGGCGAGTTTGATGTATTCCTTGCGGCGTTCCTCCGTCAATTGCGGCATCACCAGCCGGATGACCGTTCCGTCGTCGGCGGGATTGACGCCCAGGTCGGAATCGCGGATCGCTTTCATGATGCCCGGCGTCGCCGCGCGGTCGAATGGGTTGATCAGCACGGTGCGCGCGTCGGGAACCTGGAATGTCGCCAACTGCTGCAGCGGCGTCGGCGATCCGTAGTAGTCGACCATGATCTTGTTGAACATCGCCGGGTGGGCGCGTCCCGTGCGGATACCGGAGAATTCCTCCCGGGCGTGCTCGACGGTGCCCGCCATCTTATGATCGGCTTCGGCGACGATATCGGCAATCATGGCAATGCTTCCTTTCACAATCCGCACGGCTTACGCGTGCAGCGTCGTACCGATCTTCTCACCTTGGACGACCCGAGCGATATTCTCCTCGACGCCGAGATCGAAAAACACCATCGGAAGCTGGTGTTCGCGGGCCAGGCTGACGGCTGTCGCGTCGGCGACTTTGAGGTCGCGGGCCAAGAAATCGTCGTAGGTCAGCTCGTCGAATTTGTGGGCGTCCGGGTGGGTGGCCGGGTCCGCGTCATAGACGCCGTCCGTGCCCTGTTTGGCCATCAACAGCACTTCCGCGCCGATTTCCAACGCCCGTTGCGCGGCCACCGTGTCGGTGGAGAAGAACGGCATCCCCGACCCGGCGCCGAAAATAACCACCCGGCCTTTGTCGAGGTGCCGTTTGGCCCGCAGCGGGATATATGGCTCGGCCACCTGTCCCATCGCGATCGCGGTTTGCACCCGCGTGGGCACGCCCGCTTTCTCGCAGAAATCCTGCAACGCGAGCGAATTCATCACCGTGCCGAGCATCCCCATATAGTCCGCGCGGGCGCGGTCCATGCCACGAGTCTGCAATTCGGCGCCCCGGAAGAAATTGCCCCCGCCGACCACGATCGCCACCTGGACGCCGCTTTCGACGACGGCGGCTATCTGGCCGGCGATGCCCGCGATCACGTCCGGGTCGACGCCGACTGCGCCGCCCCCGAACGCCTCCCCGGACAGTTTCAGCAACACGCGGTGGTACGACACGATGACGGCCTCCTGATCGAAGTAGCGAGGGCTAGGACGCGCTACCAGTCAGCGTATCCCCACACGGCACTACGCGCCGACGGAGAACCGCACGAACCGCGTGACCGTCACGCCGCTGTTCTTCAACAACTGGCCCACCGACAGCTTGTCCTGCGACACGGACGCCTGGTCCACCAGGCACACGTCCTTGTAGAAGTCGGCGATGCGGCCGTCGACGATGCGGGGAATGATCTTCTCCGGCTTGCCGTCTTCGCGCGCGGCCAGTTCGGCGATGTGGCGCTCGTGCTCGATGACGTCGGCGGGAACGTCCTCGCGCGTCACATAGGTGGGCGACATCGCGGCGATCTGCATGGCGATGCCGCGCGCCAACTCGTCGGTGCCGCCGGTGTATTCGACCATGACGCCGACCTGCGGCGGCAGATCCTGCGAGCGACGGTGCAGGTAGACGCTGACCGTGCCGTCGAACGTGGCGGCGTTGGCCAGTTCGAGTTTCTCGCCGATTTTGGCGGCGAGCTCGGAAATCGCGGTATCGACGGTCCGGCCATCGGGCAACGTGACGGTCTTGGCCCCGGCCAGGTCGGCGGGGGCGGCAGCGTCGACGGCGGCGGCGATCTCGTCGGCCAACGTCATGAACTCGGCGTTCTTGGCGACGAAGTCGGTCTCGGCGGCCAACTGGATGACGGTCTTGCCCGACGCGGCAACCAGGCCGTTGCTGGCGTCGCGGTCGGCGCGGTTCGCCATCTTCGCCTGGCCGGCGATCCGCAGGAGTTCGGTGGCGGCGTCGAAATCGCCGTCGGCCTGCGTCAGCGCGTTCTTCGCGTCCATCATGCCGGCGCCGGTCGCGTCGCGCAGTTTCTTCACATCGGCAGCAGTGATTGCCATGGGTGGTCCCTTTTCTTCTGGTTCGTGTGCGGGTTAGTTGGCAGGGGTGGCGGACTCGGCGTCGGGAGCCGGGGCTTCCTCGACAGCCTCGACGGCCTCGGCAACCGGGGCGGGCTCGTCGGCGGCCTCGGCAACCGGGGCGGCTTCCTCCACCATCGGGGCTTCGGCGGCCACCTCGGCGGTGATCTCGGCAACGTCGGCGGCGATCTGCTCGGCGGCGGCTTCGGCCTCGACGGCCTGCGCGACCTCACGGGCTTCGGCGGCCTGCTCCACCTGCTCGTCGGACACCTCGGGCACCTGCGCGGTGGCGGGGTCGACGGCCAACGCCTCGGCGGCTTCGGCAGCTTCGGCTTCCTGACCGGCCAACAGGTCGCGCTCCCAATCGGGCATGGGCTCGGACTCCTCGCCGGTGGGCGCCATCGAACGCGCCAGCAGGCCGTCGGCGACGGCGTCGGCCATGATGCGCGT
>Ga0123357_10014615_pt1 | contig 10256 bp, 8 predicted proteins | sample TergutEmb28metaG_FD_89873 | JGI IMG/M metagenome (GOLD analysis project Ga0123357, IMG submission 89873) | Embiratermes neotenicus P4 segment gut microbial communities from Petit-Saut dam, French Guiana - Emb289 P4 | ecosystem: Host-associated > Arthropoda: Insects > Digestive system > Gut ... | reverse complement strand
ACGTCTGTGCGGTTGTACGTCTGTACGTCTGTACGGCTGTACGTCTGTACAGTTGTACGTGTGCACGGCTGTACGTCTGTACGTCTGTACGGCTGTACGGTTGTACGTCTGTACGGCTGTACGACTGTACGCCTGTACGTGTGTACGGCTGTACGTCTGTACGGCTGTACGACTGTACGTCTGTACGGTTGTACGTCTGTACGGCTGTACGGCTGTACGTCTGTGCGGTTGTACGTCTGTACGTCTGTACGGCTGTACGTCTGTACAGTTGTACGTGTGCACGGCTGTACGTCTGTACGTCTGTGCGGCGCTGCGTGAACTGTGTCACAGAAGCTGCATGAATTGTGTTATAGAAGCTGCGTACACTGTGTTAGAAATGCTGCATGAGTTGTGTTATAGAAGCTGTATGAATTGTGTTAGAGAAGCTGCGTGAATTGTGTTAGAGAAGCTGCGTGAATTGTGTTATAGAAGCTGCGTGAATTGTGTTAGAGAAGCTGCGTGAATTGTGTTAGAGAAGCTGCGTGAATTGTGTTAGAGAAGCTGCGTGAATTGTGTCATAGAAGCTGCATGAACTGTGTTAGAGAAGCTGCATAACCTGATCTCCATAACGGCGTTCAGGTCTGCAGTTTTCTTTCAGAAGACATCTGCGCTTTTGCAAAACTGGCTGGCATCGATGTTCTTTTGCTGTAAGTATTGAGCTTCCTTAAGAAGTAAAGACACATTGTGTGGGTACTGCGGCCGTCGGTCTGTCCCTGACCTGACCTGACCTGACAGTGACTAACCGTTTGTCGAATCTACAAATTTCTTTAAATTTTTCATGAACATTTTCTAGAAGGCGTAAGTTTATGAAATCTGGCGTAGTGACGCACCTCAGTTAATGAATTTATGTTCCTAATATCCCTACTGAATGGCCGATATGAAAAAATGAGATGTGCAGATCAACACTTGTTGCCTTGCCTTGAAACAGTTACGAGTGTAGTCTGCAGTTCTGTGAGAGTGTTGCAACTTGCGGAACAGCACTGCGGCATTCTGCACCTTTTCCATCGCCACACTGCAGCTTTGCTGTGTGTTTTATCGACAGTGACGATGGAAATAGTCCAGAATCTTGACAGTGATGTTTAGCAAGTTATCAATTTACTGAACAGCGGTACAGCAGAACCTCACTGCAGTCTTGGGCTTAACGTGCAGTTTTGTCCGTACTTTCTACATTTTTTTCCAGTGCGCATAAACTGTGATACGCGGAATGTGCACAGCAGTCTGTCTGCATTCAGAAGTTTCCTGATATTCTGCCCGGTGAAACTCAGTGCTTACAAGAACCGGTGTACTGCTGTCCACATGCATTATCCTATTTGGGTCAGATCTGCACGAAATACTGTTGAGGTTTCGTGAGGTTCCTGAGAGTTACTGTGGGAATGCCGTGGCTTCTACTGGGCGTCAATGTAATTCGACTGAGGCCGGTACTGTGAAACGTATGATATTTCGGAAGTAAAGAACGCCTTGCTGCCTTCTCTGCAACGTGTTATTTACTGTCGCTGTCAGTTGCTAAGTTTACGAATGTCGGTGATAGATGAATGAATATATACATACAGTATATCTGTCAGTAGTGGAATGGCACTGACAAGGGGAACCCGAATTAGACGTTCACAGGGCCGTGCATCCTAATATTACTTCTATAGTAGAACCAACTAAATCCACCAATGTATCAAGTTTATTTTATTTTGGAATGACACTCTACATGTTTCGGACTGTCTTTCCTTCCATCATCAGGAGTTCAGGACTGTACATACAGCAACAGGCACATGTCAAATAGATACTGCTGTATGTACAGTCTTGAACTCCTGATGATGGACGGAAATACCGTCGGAAACATGTAGAGTGTTATTCCAAAATAAAATAAATTTGATACAGTTGTGCATCTGGTTGGTTCTACTATATAAACCGATTTACTGGGAACGAAACTTGTCCCATTGTCACTTTGTCGACCACAAACCACACACAGGCTCCTCTGGCAATGAACCCGGGCCTTTGCTGTCGGTAAAACCGAATGAGGCACTGTACAGCTCTTTTTACTGTGTGCAGCACACAGCACAAAGTGACACATTATTTTGTGGTGTGCTCATTAAATATTCGCTATACTTAGGGACGTTTCAGCCGCACCGCCTCATGAGATTGCATGTCGCGTGTTGTGTTGGATTGTTACGAAAACTGGTAACGTTTAATTGGTACTCGATGCAGTTTCTGGTGACACGAAGCCGTATCCACCAAAATACGCAAATTCGCTGCGCCTTACCTCCAGCGTTTGGCTGAACAACGCGAAGACCTTCTTGTACATCGCGGTGGAAGTCTGAAATGTGGCGCACTGTGGAACTGCTCGTGGAAATGAGTCGTGGGCGTTCTTGGAAACTGTCCGTTGCATTTGTGCGATTGCACAAGATACCACTTATGGAGCCTGCACAGTGCCTGGTAAAATTGTGTAATATGTGAAATTTGATTATCAGTTTGGTGGTTTGCTAGTAGCGTGTTTATCGAAAGACGGACTGAGAGAGCTATTTTATTAGCTGCTCTGCAGCGACGCCAACCGCCTGGTGGGTCTGTTAGGCGCATTTTCGTACCGAAGGAAAGGACTGACGCCGGCTAGTTTGTTGTGTGTTCCCGACGGTTCCTGTGCAAGGTCGGCAGACTCTCATCGAACGACGCAGCCTCTCGCCCCGAAAGACCCGAACCCCCATCCAGTGCAGTGGGCCACTGGCCCCGTCTTCAGCTCACGTTTTCATAACCCATTTTCTTATGACCGATTTTATTTTGCTGCTTCCGCCCACGGCGCTATCAATAACTGTCGAGTGGCAGTACCAAGAGGCTGTCCGAATTTGTAACATTGCCTAGAGACGTGTTCAGCTTTACTTTCGCTTCTCTTCTGCTCAAAACATGAGGCCAGCTAACTGATTGCACACAGCAGAGTGCTGGTTGAGAAGCAAATCGTACTCTAATAGTACCCTCATAGTACCCTCATAGTAACCCCGGTTTCGCAAGTAATTTGGCGCCCTTTATAGAGCCCGGGTGTTCATGACCGTATGCACAGCAGCCCACAACTTATCACAGTCTTGAGCCAGATCAATCCATTCTACGCCCTCCCAACCAATTTCCATAAAATCCATCCTCCCTTTCACTTTTAGGTCTTCCAAGTTTTTCTTTCTCTTAGGTTTCCCCGCCCAACCCCTTTATGCATTTTATTCTCCATACATGCCACATGTCCAGCCCATCTTATTCTTTCATTTCGTAAACCTAACAATATTTGGTGAGCAGTACCAATCATGAAGTACCTCATTACACGCTTTTCTGCACTCCCCTGCTACCTCGTCCCTCTCAGGCACGGATATCACCCTCTGCACCCCATTCTCGACCACCCTCTACCTTCCATTACCCTCAGTGTTGTCACGCTGTTTCAAGCTAAATTTAACGTCTATTCATTGCTGCACATTTCACAACCTTCCCATGTTCTGCACATTTCAACTATCGCTGTGTTTTATCTGGCACTCCCTTGTTCAAATTCTCCTGCACACTCGCCCTGTTTCGTAAGAAATATGATATACCGACGCGAGAAATGCAAATACGCACTGCTGTCATTCAAGTCTCTTATCGATAAACTGTAACGAGCTGGCCGAGCTCGGTGTCACTCGGCTAACATCGGTGAGCGATGCTGAGTTCGGGCACAACTTAGCAACGGTCCCAGCAGTCTGCCGCCAGGCAACCCGGCGAAATGAGTGACTATATTGTGCCGTCTTGCACCTTCGTAGTTGTTTTGCTGCTGACATTCGGAGGCGCCGTGTGCGAAGACACCGAGACGCCTGCAACTCACTGCTACTATAAGGTCGGTCAGGCTTCATTGCTGCTGAAAATGTGTCGTTGTTTGTTGTATGTATCAGATGTATTGCGATAAAATATCTGTTGATTGTCTTAAGCTGTACACAGGAGGGGGCAACTATCAGAGTGTCTGTGTTTACAGAACGGTGTGTGTGTCGAAATTTTACTGTAAAACATGTCGAGACATTGCAGTACTGCGATGACTGTTAGGGCTATAGAACTGCAGATATCACGTCAGGCACATCGCACAGTTCTGCCAACAGGATAGGGCCAGACGCCGCGTCCTTGCGTGGGTGGGCAGCTGTAGCGTGGGGATGAATGGCCCAGGGCAGGAGCCTATGTTACCGACGGCAGTGTTAAGTCAAATAACAGGTCAAGTCGTGATGACTGCTGACCATTGAAGACGGCGGTGAGAGCCTGAAGCTTATGGCAGTGGTCAGATGCGCTACACCGCGAATTGAGCACATGGACATAGCCGGGAATTGTACCCCCACGACCAACCCCATCGGCCCAACACGATAGTGACACACACACACACTCACGCGAGGTGTCTTGTCACAACCTGGTGTTAATGTACCGTGTGGCAGTCAGTTGCTGCCCAAATTGGCCGTCCAACGCTGACATTCTGACGGCCTGCAAATGTGCAGCCACCGAATGACTGACCAGAGCAAAAACTCTAAGACACAATTAGTTGACATGCGCAGTGTACACCTTCGTATTGTCCGTGTAAACGCTATGAAGACATGTGGGGGAGTAAAGGTACAGCTCCACTCATTCATAACCTCGACTCTAGAGGGTAGTTAGTTTCACGCTACGGGGCCTTGCCCAGGGGAATGAACCGACTGATTGAAAGGCTGGGTGGGCCCTAGAAAGGCTAGGTGGGCCCTAGAGAGGCCGGGTGGGCCCTAGAAACAAACAGAACGTGACGTCACAGTAGAGGCCACTATTTATCTCACTTTTCAAAATCATGCTCACCATAATCGTCCTTCGCCAGTTAGGCCTTAATAGACTTCTGCCGGCCTCGTCTAATAGTCTCCCCAACATTTTTTATTATTCTCGTTTTAAGCGTTTCCCCGCCCATCTTTGCCGTCCTGTGCGATCGTCCATTTGGTCTAATGCAGCAGTTTGCAACCTCTTTGTGTCTGCAGACATAAATACGAAGTTTTGCGGAACTCTGTAGAGCAAATTGTGCTTTCTGTTTGCAGAAACAAGATGCAAACTTCCAAATACGTGTCACATTTAAGTAACTGAAATACTTAAGCACATTTATGAACAATACATTGTTATTGTTGTTATTTCCACTGACAATAGATTGGGCCCTGATTGTGAACTGAGGAGGGCAATACACGGTGTGGTAGCGTGTGCTTGCGGAAGGTCAGGGCTTCTCAGAACACAGTTTGGTAACCATCGGTCTAGTGGGTTAAGCTGGCACTGGTCATACCATACGGATTCTGGTTTTCTCCGTCTGCTATATACATGTGTGTTATATTGGTGGGGCCTGTTTGTGTATTTAACAATGCTGTGTTGCTTTCCACGGTGTGCACAGATCGTGCTGCTGACCGGTCAGTAGCAGGATGTGCTGCTGGTGTGTCTCGTAACTTATCCGTGTCCACTGACAGGATAAGGGAACCCTATGACAAGAACAGAAATCCACCAAACTCGCCACGCAGTAATCTGTATCATTAAGAAGCGGGTTTCAGGAGACGCTTAAAGCATTCCGGACTGAGTGACTTTGCTTGTGGTCTGTCCAACGATTCCCATTTTTGGCAAGAGCATTGGTTTATGGAAGGTTCGCAGAGTTCTTCTGTTGGCCCTTCTGGTCACGGCAACGTGTAGATGAAGGTGGGTTTAGAGGACTGGTGGAATGGTACTGACAGTGGAACGCAGAAGAACCCGAGGGCAAAACCTGTCTCACTGCCACTGCGTCCACCATAAATCTCACATGTACGGATCTGGGATCGACCCCGGTCCTCCGAGTTGAGATGTCAGCGACTAAACGCCTGAGCCAGGACACGGTTTAACGACTTCAATTAACTGAAATTTTACATACACACACACATATATATATTCAGTCCGTACCGCACAGTAAACACACTTCCTCTCTGTTATAAAACCCAGTCAGTCAACACACAACAACATGGCCCACTTGTCTGGATTGCTCCAGTGCCGAATTTTAAAGTTTGCACTGCGAATATTAAACTGGCGGCCTGCGGTCTGTTGCGGCAATGTGATCGGCCGGCCGGCCGGCCACATGCTGTAGTCACAGCTGAGTAGTTGGGCAGTTGCGGCCTGCCAGCTTCACGAAAGGAATACATTTTCTCTGAAATATGATTTACCGGGAGGGGGACACTTTCTTGTTCATCGTCAAGAAACTGTGAACGGTCTTTCGCATCTCGTTGGTTTACAAGATGCTGTTCCTAATTCCGTGACGTCACTTCAACAGAAGATGGCGAACCGCAACTGCCTGAGCTGCAATGAAAGACTGGATGTTTGTGATCAAGTTACGGTGTGACCTGATACGTGACATCGTGTAGTTATGTGGCTATTCACAGGCGTTTCGGCAAGAGCTGCCGACGTTTAGGCCTACATACAGCAATATCCATTGCGAACTGACCCACACAATGCAGTACACTCCTTCAGAAACTAATAGTTTCTCAGGTTGTCAAGAATTTCCAGCATTTTGTGGAACCCGAAGTTATATCGCCGTAAATACAACGCTCTTCACTTGTCGCTATGCTGAGCCAGATCAGTCCATTCCGTGGCCCCCACCCCACTTCTCTACATCCACCAGTTTATGCCGATATGTTCTAAATAGTCTCCTTCACTTCGGCTCCCCACCAAATCCGTGCGTGCAGCACAGCAGTGTGTTGCCACAATTTAACAACGACTGTATTATTTTATCCTCTCAGCATAGCAGTGTGTTGCCACAATTTAACAACGACTGTACTATTGTATCCTCTCAGCACAGCAGTGTGTTGCCACAATTTAACAACGACTGTACTATTGTATCCCCTCATTTCGATATCCGTATGTCGGCACCAAACGTGTACTTCACGTGTCAGAGCAGCTTAATGAAAAGTGTCTAATGCAGCCGATATGGCTTAAGGAAACGAACTGAGACATCGTTAGACCTACCATGCGGTAACAGGCCGCGATATGCAGTCAAGACGTGGTGGTTGTAGGCCGGACTGTCGGTGCTCACAGCGGGACACTAAACTGTTATTTATTGACTAACTCCGCGGAGCAGACCGCATGTAAGAGTAAATAAACAGTCGCTGAGCTAGTCAACGAATTCCTCACGTTTCTTGGAAACTGAGGTTTCATTGCCGCATTTGCAAGTGCTCGCTCGCCACCTGTCCCTATCCTGAGTCGGATCAATCCAGCCCATTCCTCACATTCCACTTCCTGAAGATCCATCCTAATATTATCCTCCCATCTACGCCTGGGTCTTCTAAGTGGTTCCTTTTCCTCAGGTTTCCCCACCTCTTCTCTCTCCCATACGTGCTACATGCCCAGCCCATCTCATTCTTGATTTGATCACCCCAATAACATTTGATGAACAGTACAGATTATTAAGCTCCTCATTATGTAGTCTTCTCCATTCCCTTGTTACCTCGTCCTTCTTAGGTCCAAATATTCTTTCAGCACCAGATTCACAAACACACTCAGCCTACGTTCCTCCCTCAACGCGAGCGACCCATTTTCACACCCATACAAAACAAGAGGCAAAATTATAGTTCTGTATATCTTAATATTTGTATGTTTAGATTGCAAACTGGGTGACAAAAGATTGCGCACCGGCTGACTGCAAACATTCCTTGACTGCTCCTAATTCCTTACTGAATAAAATTTTGATTTGTTACGGTTGTTCCCAAATATTTGGACTCTTCCACCCTTTCAAATCCAGTCCATACACCCATTCTATTTATTTAAGGTCTATTTTAATATTATCCTCCCACATAATACTGTGTCCTCCAAGTGTGCACTTTTTTCAGGTTTTCCCACCAAAATGCCATGTCTGTTCCTCTCCTTCTCCCGCGCCTGCTACATGTCCCACTCATCTCATACTCCTTCGTCTGTTGATCTGCCAAACAATTTTATGTGCAGCACAAATCGTGCAGCTCCCCCTACTTCCTCCCCTGATACCCAAATGTCTGTGTTCTCGTGTGGTCAGTCAGTAAACAAAATTAAAACCAAGACGGTCGGAACCTGTAGCTACATAAAACAATACCACAGTTTTAGTTCTGTCAGTCCATTTCTCAGCACCGGACTGGCGAACGCCCCCCGTCGCCAGGTGTCACCCTGTGCACATCAGACATCAGGCAACGTTACGATGACGCACTGTCGCTATATTTGTATCAGTGCTACTGTGCACAGAGCAAATTTCAAGCAGTAGTAGGCTCCGATAACATTGCAACCGAGCCTACTGGCTTGTCCTTTACACCGTACTGCGTTCCACAAACCATCCGTTCGTGCTTTATGGCCGGTGAAGAACCCGACAGAGTTGGCGGACGGACCGACTCTGTACGTGAGGCGTCAAAGTGTACTTGAGTTGCTTCGTCCGCCAGTCCGCTTTCGCAGTCGCTGTACACGAGACCGTCTGCCTGTCTCCATGTCTGTCTGTCAGCCAGCCTTCAGTCTGAAGATTTCATCGTCCAAAAGCAAACAAATCACCCATAGCAGGCAGATTGCAAGCTGCTATCTCATCTACCTGGAAACCATCGTCTTATCTGAGGTGGCAAATTGTAGGACTGTGATAAGTTGACTGCGTACGTGCATTACGTCCCGTCTGCTTCTCATGCAGCCCTCCCGTTTTAAATTATCAGAATTACGCCCTTGTTTCATAATTCGTCCATTCCCCTCCCCCTCCCCGGCCATCAAATTATGCAGTTTAGCATTAATCGTCAATAATAATTCCTCGGAATTATTTCAGCTCAGTGCCGTCACCATTATATAGTGTTCACCGTCATACTGCTGTACCGTGCTGCGGACTGCGGTGAGTTCTGAGACACCACCCGGTGCGGCAAGGGGGCTGTACGGGAAAGGGTTGCTGGGAGAAGAGCTGTTGCTGTCTTAAATGATAAGAACATTACCAGTTTTCTCTGGTTTCAATTTTGTCTGCCAAAGTTGATCCGCATTACTACATGTCAAAACACGTGTAACTGTACTGTATCGTATCATTTGTGACGCACACACGTGTTTGCTTAGGAAGTGTCCTGCTGCCTTCTCCAAAAATTTACAGCGCATTTTCTGCTTCACGTAGGCTAGCGTTGACACTAGTGCTGTGCTGTTCATCACGTCTTTACTGGTCATACCGCAGTAAGGACACAAGGTACCTGTTAGGTCCGTAGTTTGCCAACAGCTATATTTAGCGGCAATAATTATTGTTACAACACTGGAAAATTTCACACTTAGAACATTTTGGAATGTTACAACCCGGAGCATCCGTACGTCTGCACCTTGCGGGTCTCTGTCCCATTTATTGAAAACAGGCGCAACAAATAGGCACAGTGTTGCCTTGGCATACAGCAGTGTCAAAAGAACAAACTGTATCGGCGTCACGGGCCGGCTAAACAAGCCAACTATCTGCAGCAAAAATAAGCGATTGTGGGCTAGTACACTGTTGCCAGAAGGACAAGCGGCGATGTTTGTAAACCTAGCAGAGAGAAGCTATTTCTCCTCTCAAAAAGAAACGTCTCTTACGTCTGTCTTGATTTTTCCTGTCTTACGTATAATCTGAAAATCCTGAGCTTCTCTCTTTTTGAAGTAACACAAAGAGCGGCCTCTTTACTGTTTAAACGCTGAACATTTGTTCTGGACAGACGATGTGTTCAGTTAAGCAATGTGCTTTGATGTACACAGCCAACACTACAGTATTTGTTCTGGACTGCACGTGTGTTCACTTCAGCCCTGTGCTCTGATGCACACGGCCATCACTTAATTATTTGTTCTGGACAGACCGTGTATTCAGTTCAGCACTGTAATCTGATGTACACAACCATCAATTCAGTATTTGTTCTGGATAGACCGTGTGTTCAGTTCAGCACTGTAATCTGATGTACACAGCCATCACTTAATTATTCGTTCTGGACAGACCGTGTGTTCATTTCAGCACTGTAATCTGATGTACACAGCCATCACTTCAGTATTTGTTCTGGACAGACCGTGTATTCAGTTCAGCACTGTAATCTGATGTACACAACCATCACTTCAGTGAATCTTATGTTTATTGGACCGTGCATCATCTTTATAGTTGCGTGAAGGGAAAACCAGCTTGATGCCACTTATTTTATTATTTATTCAATACTCATTTATTACTCATTACTCAACATGTTTCGGCCGTTAATACGACCATCTTCAGGAGTCTGCGACTAACTGGATGTTATTACATGGGT
>Ga0123357_10014614_pt1 | contig 10256 bp, 6 predicted proteins | sample TergutEmb28metaG_FD_89873 | JGI IMG/M metagenome (GOLD analysis project Ga0123357, IMG submission 89873) | Embiratermes neotenicus P4 segment gut microbial communities from Petit-Saut dam, French Guiana - Emb289 P4 | ecosystem: Host-associated > Arthropoda: Insects > Digestive system > Gut ... | reverse complement strand
ATACATCCATCCTCAGGAGCTTGCGACTTATTTGTTGAGTTATTTCATGGGTTGTATTGCTCTGTAAGGATAGAGGTTATTGCATTAGCGTGCTTATTTAGTGGCGAGTGTTTAGTCGTGACGTGTGTGGTTGTTGTAGAAAGTGTGTTTCTGCAAATATTGGCTGCTGCGGTGTCTTATGGTTATTGAGTTTTCTTTGTGAATAGTATGTTTTTTGATAATGCTTCCTGAATATATTCTGATGTCATGTATTTCAGCTTACACATACCTGGTTCGATGTGTGTTGGTGTTACATTGTGGTTTGGCTGTGGTGGTGTGGTATCCATATGCAGGCTGAGGCACTTCTGGTCTGTTCATGTGGAATGTGGAGGTTGGGGGTTAATGACCATTTGGAACAGGGGGTTGGTTTCTCCTGGGCTCTGCTCCGGAATGAGTTTGCCTTCATGGTGGAGGGATTGGATATAGTATTGTTCATAAGGCAAGAGTAAGCTTGGGTTATTTAGGGGTTTGAGAAGGATCATTGTACTATTCATTTGGCCAAACCACAATATAACACCAACACGACATCAGAATATATTCAGGAAACATTATCAAAAAACATACTACACACAAAGAAAACTCAATAACCATAAGACACTGTAGCAGCCAATATTTGCTGAAACATGCTTTCTAAAACAACCACACACATCACGACTAAACACTTGCCACTAAATAAGCACGCTAATGCAATAACCTCTATCCTTACAGAGCAATATAACCCATGAAATAACTCAACAAATAAGTCGCAAGCTCCTGAGGATGCATGTATTAACATCCAAAACATGTTTATCAAGATGATGCATGGTCCAATAAACATAAGTAACAAAATATTCATAATATGGGATTTGAGGTGTTGAGATAAGATATTAATGGCACTGAAGATTTAATGTACGAGGCAGAGTCACAAAGTAAAGTAAATTGATTAATTAATTCATGTACTGAATCTGTGACAAATCCAAAGTTCATTATTTCTGAACATAATCACACCTTATTTCAGTATGTTTCATGTAGCAGTTTACAAGCCTTCTTATTCCATCTATGAAGAAAGATCTCTTTTGTGGCTGTAGCCACATGTGCCTTGCATCCTTAACTTCATCTTAGATGGTGGCAAATGCTGATCATAAATAATGCCCACATTTAATGCAATTCATCAGGTTTCTTAATCATTGCATCCACTTCGCACAGTGGTCATCTGTTCACGCTTTCGAAGGGTGGCGTGATGGTTCTTCGTCATCAGGAGTTGTCCTTACGTGTTTAAATCTGTCTACCCATTTGCATATATTTTTTTATATTGTGCTAGCATTCTCCTGTAAATTTCAGATGTTTTAAATGCCTCTGACCACAAAAATCGGATCATAGCTCACTGTTCCACAGTTGTGCTCCCATATTGAAAGATAATATGTAAACAGACACAACACTAACTAAACCTGATACTGATTCTTCATGACAGTGTCTAGTATTAGTTTTTGAGACAGCCTCTAGGTTTTGCAGTTCGTTGACTGCAGCGCGTGTACCAGCAAATTCACTTTACTTTTTGACTCACCTTTGTATGTTGTTATTGCCCTGTGTAGTCTCATGATTTGACTCCAATGTTTTGAATGAATGTAACTGCCTTCATCTTAAGGGCCAGAGTTACCCAGTTGGGAGATGTGGTTGATTGTGTGTGTGTGTGTGTGTGTGTGTGTGTGTGTGAGAGAGAGAGAGAGCAATGAATAGGAGTGGTTAATCAGAGCTGGGGATGAGGAAGTGGTGAAGGGTTTTCTGACAGGTCATTGAGAGCCATCTGGTATTTCCTGGCACATATCATGGAGGCCCATCCATACCAGGTACGAACACACAAAGGCTCTTTCGAAGGACGTGTCTTCGTTTTTCTGTGCCTTTGGATCTGTTGTTCTTGTTACTCTTCCTTCCTCTTATCCTAGACCAGCTTATCTTTTCAGGGCCTGTGGTTCCCACTAGCCTGTTTCATACATCTCCTCTTTCCCTTCAGGGGCCTGATTAAACCTTTTATTACTTTATAGTTTTTCTCTTTGTTGTTCCTTATTAAATGGCAAATTCCTGCTAAATAATTGAAGTTTCCATGAAATTGACAACTCTGATGGTACATGATGCAGGAGAATCCTCTGCGAGGAACATCCTTGCTGAGTCTCAGCCCCACTAACATTGGGAGCAACAATATGGATGGACTTCCTCACTCAGGAAGCATTGGGTTGGAGTTCTCCCCACGCCGAAACACAGGAGGTGAGGTTTTTATACATATCTATTTGTGCTGTATGCTGTTGTCATAATTTTTTCTCTGTACAGAGTGCTTTAGATAAACATGATGAGGAGGTTGTGTATGTGCATCCAACCACATGCATGATCCCCAAAACTGCTGTATTAGTTTAAATTTAGAACTTGGTGGTTAAAACAGGAATTTGAAGAAGAAACAGCATTTGTAATCTTGTTTGTTCACTCAGTCACAAACTTCCCTATCTGTAAAAAAGGAGTGGAGAAGGCAAAGGTGATAAGGGGAAGGAAGGGCAGATGTCAAGCATTACTGTCGCCTGATGTAAGTAACGAAGCTGCCAATACATGGTTCTGTTAGCCTTCTACATGACTACCCATGACAATTTAGAGTTTTCCATTCACATGTTACAGTGTGAACTATGAATGAATAGCAGGTTGAATCAACCTGTGGTGAACATATACATTAGATCAGCATCTTACTGCATAAAGGACATACCATACCATCAGCCATATACAGATTTTTAATCGTACCGATGCTGTTCTGAGGGTTTTAACTGGTTTAATTCAGCTGCATTTTGGAAAAGGATCTTCGTGATGAACATGACATTGATGATGCATAGGTAGAAACATGTGGGGGTAATTGAATTTTTTACCCAGTTTTTGTCTATACCAGTGTTGTATTTGATGGTTTTGTGTATTTTATGAATTGTCTAAAAGCATTAGTGGATTGGAAACTAATATTAAGGTAGTTAACCCTCCCAGTTTTACCTTGATAGTACACTTGAAGAAAATTTGGCACCATCCTTGTAACATGAAATGTTAAGTTTGCGTCTGTATAATGCAGGAATTAGATATCTTCCATTATTTTAAAATACCTAACTCCAGAGTAGATGAGGTGCTACCCAAAAGTTCCTGAAGTTCCTCTGCTGTAGCTTAACCACCTACCGAAATTTCTATTCGCCCCCATTCCCTTTGAATCATTCCCCTTTGGCATTGATACTGTGATTCCAGCAAGATTTCCATGATCAGAAGCTCTTCTGGAAGTCATTTCACATCAGTGTCTACATCATGTTCTGCAGTTTGGTCTGGATCTCTTCAGTGATGTCAAAACATCACCCCTTGAGTTTCAATTTCATCTTCAGGAATAGAAAAAAATGACAGGGCAAGGTCCGTTGATTAGGGAAGATGGGGTATGACTCATATTCATGGAAACCAAAAACTGTTGCACAACAAGCTATGCGTGAGCCAGAGCGTTGTCATGATTCAGGGCCCAGGAGTTTTTGCACCACATGTCTGAACATTTGCACTGTATGTTTTTCCTCATTCACCTCAGAATGTTGCAGTAGAATTTTCCATTGACCATCTGTTCTTATGCACGATGCCTTCAGTGTCAAACTCTTGTCACATTTTCAGTCGTGGTTCTGGTCAAAGGTAGTCAGGAATGCTTTTCATCATCAACTAACATCCATCTGGTCTTGAAGTGCTTAAACGATTCGTAGGTTTGCGTTTGGCCTAGGGCATTATCACCAAATACGTCTTTAAGCATTTTGTGTGGAGCCATCTTGCCAAGTTTGAAGTGAAATTTGATGCAAATCCGTTGCTCCTTCACATCAATCATTTTAGCAGGTCGGCACAATCACAAAACAGCACTGACACAGCGTCACAACAGAAAATACACGTCCTCACAGCAGAATGCCGCTTGGCAGAGTGGTTCATACCTAGTAGCACACAGTTGTACTACAAGCAGTTTTCGCGCAGCGTTCCTATCTCGGGGACTATTGGGTAGCACCATGCACTCAAACTATCAGTGCTTATTTGTTTCACCATGCCAAGTAACTTTATAGTCAACACTTGAAATGAGTTTGCATACTGAAGCAACGATGCACTTTTCACAAACCTGCATTATAATAATTTCCTTTTATAGTATGTGTTCATCACTCCTGTCCTTTCCAACTAATGCTTGAGCATGTGACTAAGGTGAAAAGTTATTTCTGCCTGTGATGTATACATTCACCAGTGATGGTCAACATCCACTATATTCCAGACATTCACAATAACATGTACTGTGTCTTTTTATTTTGAAGCTTTCCAGTACATGCATTCTTGCAGTCATTCACTTGGAATAACAGAAATTGATGTACTGTGTCTGTTTACACAAGAAGTAATTGACATTAATAAGATGTTAAATATTGTGTTTACCAGAACTGCGGTTGAGCCCGGTACAAATTCAGCATTCACCAAGTTTTTACCACACATCCAGTCAAGAAGATGGGAGGAAGGTGAGTTCAGTATACCTCCTGAATTACTAGCAAAGAAAATTTTTAAAAATATGTATGGCCTCAGATCTCCACTTTCTTTACATCCATTACTACTTCCCATAGGAGTGCACAGAACAGACCTTACATGGCTGTACAAGATACTGTTTTTCCCATCCCCTAGTTAATGTTTTCTGTAACTTCCACTTACTGAAACTGCCTGATAATCTTCCCTTTGGCTCCATTGAAAACTGCCAAGGTGTAGGTTTCTTCTTCTCAGATGGCACAATGATATGAATTGAGAGTCTTTGTATATCTGAGCACAGTGGATGTCGTGGGAGTTACCTTTATTGAGTTTTGACATAAAGTAAAGTTGCTTTCTATTCAGAGCGAGAGCCCATCCCGCAAGCGGCGTCGAGTATCCCGGGGAGGGCATCACCAGATCATGGAATTATCTGCACCAACTCCCACACCACCTCCACACCCACGCAGTCCATGGGACCATGCGGTGACCAGTCATAGGCGCTCACCTCGGCACCAGCCTTCCACCCGCAGCAGAGGGAGGTGAGAATAAAGGCCAGTAGCTATTGTAGTTTTTTTAAATAATTCTGTGATTTTCTTTGATTATCACAGTAGAGTGGCTGTTGCTTCCTCATATTTTCAGGTGTAGGGTTTAAATCTCAGCCCCAAGATCATCTTTCATGACCGCTGCCTTTCCCCTCCCTTCTCCAGAAATAAGAGGAGAGTCTTGAAAATTTACTGAGATAAGTGCCTCCCACACCCATTCCATTTTATTGTTCTGTATTTATCCTACCTTTCATTGTTACATAGCCATAGCTGCTGACAGGTCATTAACACAAGTAAATAAATAAATAAATATTAACTAATTAATTAATGTTGATATAAGAACAGCCATTAAATCCTTGAAACTCTCAAGTACTTTATAGTGGTTGTAAGATTTTGGTTCATTTTGGTTATTGAAGCTGCTAGTACAAATTAAATTCGGAAAATTAATGTAATTATCCATTTCACAGGTTGCATATATTTCATTTGTTTCTTAAAGTTTGGCAGTGTGTATGAGTGTGTGTGCGCATGCATGCCTGCCAGCCCGCATACCTGTGCATACTTGCACATATGTCTTTGTGCATGCTTCCTTCTTTTGGAGCACATTAATTACATTATAAATGTACTTACTCTGATTCATCATCGGCCATGGTGTTTCCACTACGGAGGGTATGTTATGGCCAAGGTGCCTATTTTTGTCTGTACTTCCCCAAGCATGTATAACTATGTGTGATGATCAAAGAGTTTCCATAATTCGGTGATACTGAATTACCTTTGCTTCCTGTTCAAGGTAGGATGATAGAGTTTGGAGTGGTAGATTGCACACACTGGGGGGCAAGATGGAAGAGTTTAACATATGTTAATGTGACACATCAGTGGTGGAAGTGTTACGTTAATACTTATTCCGGTGTCTAAGTTTGAACAGCTGTAAAAATGAAATTATTTCATAAGCAAGAAAATTGGCAGTAGAAATTCTCTCCAATGTAGTGTGGTTTGTGTAAATGAAGCCCGTAAGAAATCTGCTGTGTACAACTGGTACAGTTCATTTTAACCTTTTTGGACAGGGTTGGACTGTTAAATATTGACATCCTTTATGTAAAACATGAATATGATTTAAAAAAAAGATAAAATTATGAACTGTATGGTATTTTGTGAGAAATGAGATGATATTACGTTGCATGTCATTAAAATGCTGTGCATTTCATTGTTGCTAAAATATGAATAAAATTACTCTGTTGTGGCATAAATCCTGCTTCTGCCATTTGTACAGGATTGTGGTGGGGAAGGGTAAAATGTGGTAAAGAGTAAATGTGGCCAAAGTTTGTACAGTTGTGACATCAGCTCAGTATGTGATGATTGAAGATACAGCAAATGAAATTGGTATCTAATGTAGAGTGGTTTAGAACTTCAGAACAATAAAAAAAAAGAGTGAGGTGCTGCACCATGGTAATGTGCCTTGTCACATCCCCCCAACTGATCAACAGTTGTTCTTGAAGAACTGAATTCCAGCCACCATATTCATCAGATCTTGTTCTCTACAACTTGTGGCTCCTCCAGAGACTCAATATTGTGCTCTGAGGTCATCATTTTGCATCCATAGAATAAATTGAAAAATGCAACAGCAGGTCTCTCAGCCATACCAAAGAGGATTTCCAGAGGTGCTTTCATTTCAGTAATGGTGGGACTACTGCATCAAGTATGAATGCGCAGAATGGCGGTATTTTGTGGGTGACTATGCTCAGTTTTATGCATAAATTTTTTACTACAAATTGTGCTTTACTTCCATTAACTTTTTGATCCTGCCTTGTATATTGTGTACTTACATTCCCTTCTTTGTGTTCATAGCTTCCTTCAATTTATCTGTTCTCTTTGAAGTTGAATGGCCTTCAGCTTCTTGGTATGTCATGCTCTGAAAGAGATTTTTTCTCCGTTTCAGGCATATTACTTATCTGTACCTCTTAAACAAGTTTTGAGGTTTTAACAGTTGTGGGTATTCATGTTACTATGTTGTGAGTTGTGACACTGTGTGTAGAAGTGAACAGCAGCTTTTTGGATGAACTTCCTGCTTGCTATCAGGTGAATCCTGAAGAGGAAGCAGCAAATACGGTACACAGCACAGCCTGACAACACAGAAGACCACACTCTGAACATGTGCATTGTTAGTATCAATGACTTATTCATATTTGGAGTTTTGACTCTCTGAGTCACTTGATTAAATTTAAATTGCTTTGCTTCAGCCCTCCAATTAGGAGAGCGCGGTATCGTGAATGTGGCCCAGTTTGGAACCAAGATGGTTATGCTCTGAGCCATTCTCATCACCCAGCAGCATTCATACAGACCTCACAGACAGGGGTATCACACCAGCCCACTGCAGTGGTGATGGATGTCAACCAGGTGCCTGTGTCAATCCCAGTGACACTCTCTCACCATCACCACCATACTTTGTCTCTATACTCAGGGCCACCTCACCTGCCAGCAGTATGTTCTGCTGGCACCAACACAGCTTGCCAGCTACACGGACTTTATGCTGGCCCACAGTTTCCACCCACCTGCCAAGTAAGTCTGAAAACTACCACATTCATATTTGATGTATGTGCAAAGAAAGAGTTGTTTATATATGTCTTCTGGGTGTCAGCTGAATGGGAAATGAAGCTGGTAATTGAAGGAAATCATTGTAGAGGTTTGTGAAATTAAATTAGTTTTGTAGGATGTGACACTTTTTAGTTTGGTATGTAGGTATCAGCATATCAGAGAATCTTAACCTAACCTGAAGGTGGAAGCCATAATTTTCCCTAACACATTGGTACCCTTCTACCAAACTACATGGTATATCCCAAAAGACTGTAATCTTTATATGTACCTGCCATGAGAATCTCAAATACCACAATGTTGCTTTGACTCTTCAAGTATTTGTCTTGTGATACAATATTATAGTACGAATAAAGTCAACATTTAGTGGAACCAACAGAGAAAGGAATGTTGAAGTGGTGAGATGAGCCATTACAGTCATTTGAATGACAGTTTTATCTCCTGTTTCAAGAGGTGTTGAATGTATATGATTGACAGCTTGATGCAGGATGTTTGAGTTTCAAATTGCAAACATATAGACCACTCTTGACCCCCTTTTCTTAGAATCATAAAACTGCAACAAAGCAACCACTGATTGAGATTACTTACTCCATGGTGCAGAGTCCTTCTTGAGAAGCTAACTGGTTTGCAGCTAGTCAAGAAATTCCCCGCATTTCACGGAACCTGAAGGTTCATTACCTCACTCACAAGCGTCCACCACCTGTTTCTATCCTGGGCCAGCCCTATCCAGTCCATATACCCACATCCCACCTCATGGAGATCCATCCTAATATTATCCACCCATCTACGCCTAGGTCTCCCCAGTGGTCTCCTTCCCTCCGGTTTCCCTGCCAAGACTCTATGTACCCCCCTCTCCTCGCCCATACGTGCCACATGCCACAAATCATTTAGCTCCTCGTTATGCAATCTCCTCCATTCCCCCGTCACCTCGTCCCTCCTAGGTCCAAATATTCTCCTCAGCACCATGTTCTCAAACACCCTCAGCTTCCTTTCCTCCCGCGATGTCAACAACCAAGTTTCACACCCATACAAAACAACAGGCAAAATTGTAGTTCTATATATCTTGATCTTTAAATTTTTGGATAGCAACCTGGAAGACAAAAGATTCTGCACCAAATGATAGCAAGCATGCCCTGACCTCAATCTGCTCTTAATTTCTTCCGCAATAGAATTTTGATTTGTTAAAATTGTTCTCAAATATTGAGATACCCTCTCCATTTTCTTTCCTAATTTCCTTCAGTTGTAATCATGGCTTGGCATAGGAATTTTTTGAAAGAAGGCGATATTTGGTGCGAGTTCTGTGTGGATACATGTTCTGATGTATCTGATGACTGTGGAAATGAGATTTAGGACAGTGATGGCAACATCCCCACAACTAGTTTGGGTAAACAGTTGCTTCTTCTGCTGTGGTTTTTACTAGTGACAGTGAAACAAGTATGGAAGAGGAAGAAAGTAGTGAAACATAGCTCCAATGGTAAAAGAAGTGTTGTTTGGTGTAAAACTGATAATCAAGCAATGAGCCTTTCCTTGAAACCACAGATCTGAATATTGTAATCGATAACCCTGAGTCTGTTGTTGAAGTTGTGAGTTCAATCATTGGTGACTATTTTTTACAGTTATTTACTGAACAATCTTCATATTTACCATAGTCAAAATGCACAACAGTGGAAAGTCTCGCCTAAAACAGTGAAGTGGTCCAATATCACACCCTAAGAAATGAAGTTTTTTGGAACTAATTTTGATGGGACAAGTCAGAAAGAAAAATATAAAGAGACTACTGGTCAACTGACCCCACAATTTCCACATCCATTTTTCTTCACACTGTGAATAAGAAATAATTTTGAATCCATTAGGCAAGCCAGGCATTTTAGTGACAGCAGCTAGCAAAACCCAAGATTCAGGGCGGCTACTGCCTGTATGAATATTTTCTACAGAAATTTGGGTCAGTTTACAGCCCAAAATAAGAACTGTCTCTTGATGAAGCCATTATCCCATAGTGGGGTCACCTGAAATTTAGGACATAAATCCAAGAAAAATAACAAAATGTGGAATAATGGTGGTGAGATTGATGTGTGGGGGTACGAGTACAGTGCAGGAAGATTCAGGTTCCAACTCCGATTCCAAGAGTCGGCGCCGATCTCCCAGCCGCTTGCCGGTAGGTTGGGACCATAGGGTGGAGGTCGATCATCGGCGCTGACCGCAGACCAGTCACCATAATGGAACTGACAAGTGTCTTATTGCTTCAGGAAATGTTCACTTAGAATTGAAAAGAGAGAGAAGTGAGGTTCATGAAATTAATAAGTTAAGAGGACAGTATGGTGAATGTCACCACCCTATTCCTCGGAAAGCGATGGGGAATGGTTTTTTTCAATATTTTAGGATGGATATTGAAATGTTCACCTACATTTTGGGGAAAATTTAACACCGCTTGATCAAGAATTGTTGTAACCTTCATCAACAGAAGATTCTTCCAGAACAACACTTTGTAATAAACTTGAAGTAAGATCGTTATTATTATCATCTATCTTATTACCTATTTTTTAAGAAAACAATGTTTACTCTCTCTCTCTCTCTCTAAGT
>Ga0123357_10014613_pt1 | contig 10257 bp, 5 predicted proteins | sample TergutEmb28metaG_FD_89873 | JGI IMG/M metagenome (GOLD analysis project Ga0123357, IMG submission 89873) | Embiratermes neotenicus P4 segment gut microbial communities from Petit-Saut dam, French Guiana - Emb289 P4 | ecosystem: Host-associated > Arthropoda: Insects > Digestive system > Gut ... | reverse complement strand
CTACTCCAGCCTAACCGCACCTAACCTCCAACATACAGCAAACCAAGAACGAAACGACCAATGTGGTAATCAACAACATAGTCGCGAGCTCCTGATGATTGGCATAATAATGCCCGAAACATGTTGAGTCTATAAGAAGTACAATAAATAATAAGTGGCATCTAGTTGGTTTTTTATTCTCCAGTTATCACAATGATGCACGGTCCAATGAACATCAGACTGTACCCTTTATTGTGGGCGTCTGAAAGTTGCGGTGAGTGGTGGAGTTTGTACGTACCATGGTCGGCTGTAACATCCGACTAGCTGAGTCAGTGGTAAAGCCGTACACCTGTCAGGGAATTTTCGGTTTCATGTTCACGAATGGCGCGTATGCGGAGGTTTTAAGACGAAGTTGACAACAAGAAATAAGCTGTTCCGATTAACCCTTTCGTATTGTTTCGTTTGGTCACTTTAACACATCAGTTCACATACACACACAAAATAGGCCTAGTTTACTATATTAGTTTGATGATTTGTACATGATTGTTATCTTTCCGGTTATTAGCATGTGCTACTGTACACAGCTCGCTCACAAGTTCACATAATTAATTAGTGATAAATCAATGTTAATCAGTACCCACCTAATCGATTAATTCTAGCTTTCTCTAGCAACTCTTGACATTTAGCACTTAAGACAATCTTTTTTCCGAGCGGGTTAGAGTAGTGCTGAAGTGTACATGAGAACCTGAATCGGTACCGGGTTACATGCTATCTGGGCTGAGGTTTCTGTGATTTTCCTCAGTATGTTCAAGCGAATGCCGCTATGATATCTTCCAACTCCTTGCGTGCTTACCTTGTGTAACCTTTGCCTCGTATATGTCTTTGCCGTGTAACATGTGTATTTGGAGCAGTGTCTTAAAACTACCGAAGAATTCGTTGTTCATTGTTCATATGAGATAGAGTTCATTAAGTACTTAAAAAATGTTTTGGTCAAAATACTTAAATTAATAGACCTGTTAATGAACTGAAACAAATGTTCGAATCTATAAGAACGACTTAGTTAACAGGCCAAGGTAGAACGTTTCTTCATTTGTGAAGGAAGGTGGTGTTATACACGTGTTCGTGTACGAACTGCATATCCTATGATCATTCATCATCTGTTCCAACTGAAACATAAATTGTAAAAGTTCCAACTTGTCTGGTGGAGAAAAAAAAAATGTACTTTTTTACCTCAATTGGTTTTTCAAGTGCTCCCCCTCCACCCACTGCGGTTTTGTTCCGTGATGGAGTTCAAATCCTAATCTTAGAGAAGCCCTTCTTGTGCACAAAGTTTCACAATAATTCGGTACCGTGTTTCTTCCAGCTCTTGTGTCACGGCATTCTACAAGCGCGGACCCCAGAAACAGTAATTCGTGTTAGACGTGAGATTAGTGTAATAGTTTAAGATGCGCAGTAATCAGACTAACATCTGTAATGGCTTTGGGACGACTGTCAACACACCTTATGTTTTATACAAGCTAATTTCTTGTAACAAATGTGGCTGCATGTTTCGGCCTGACATTAAGCCGCCTTCAGGCCACAGTAACGATCATTCGTAGAGGAAACCGCATAAATTTGCACATCTATATATTCGTGCGGGTGATAAAATCGAGAAGAATGAGATGGGCTGGGCATGTGGCGCGTATGGGTGAGGAGAGGGGTGTGTGTAGGGTCTTGGTGGAGAAACCGGAGGGAAAGAGACCACTGGGAAGACCTAGGCGTAGATGGGTGGATAGTATTAGGATGGACCTCCAGGAGGTGGAATGTGGGCATATGGACTGGATTGGGCTGATCCAGGATAGAGACAGGTGGCGGACGCTTGTGAGTGCGGTAATGAAACTTCGGGTTCCGTGAAGTGCGGGGAATTTCTTGACTAGCTGCAAACCAGTTAGCTTCTCAAGAATGACTCTACAACGTGGAGTAAGTAAGTATATATTCGTGAGTAACTTATATCTCATTTTTATGAATCGTTTGTCAGTTGCTGTCATTTATTTGCTTAAAATAATATTAAAGTTGTTAGAAGTTATTAGAATGGTGTGATGGCTGATTCTGAACGAGAAATGACGCTGTGATCAGAATATGGGACCTCAGGCTACAGCCGTTCTCCCACGAAAATGATTAAGTACCGAGGTACACGGAATAAACTTCTTAAGAAGCCGGTGACCCATTTGATCAAAAGTTTCAGGTGGAAGTCAAAAGTTCGTTGTCGTGTTCACAGGGTCCGTCAACGGCTCTTTTGCAAAGACGGGGGTCCAGTCCACACACACACACACACACACACACACACACACACACTTGCACCCTACTTATTTAAGGCCCTTTTTAATATTGTCATGTCATCTAACCTTACGTCTTACTCCGTCTATATTTATCAAATGCATTTCGCGAACCGATAACTGTTCTGACTTCTGAAATAATTTTCTTCCGTTTGTGAAGATTTTGAGGTAATTGTATAATTTCTTATGAATAAACAGGAACAAGCCGTTCCATGTGGAACTTATAAACGTACTTCCCCATTACATATACCTTAGGTTTTCAAATCTCCCATTGTTAATTCCATCTTTGGATAGTGTAAATTTCTAATCTAGCGATAAAATTCCATGGTTTTGTGTGCTGGACAGCTAGGCGCATACTCAAGTAATCGGATCCTAGTCGACACGTATTTTCTTAATGTTTTGCAATTCTAAATACGTTAGAGATTACTACTACTACTACTACTACTACTACTACAGTCTCGTATTGTTATTACCACACATTGTTGGGACCCTGTATTGTGGGACGTTGTTTTTGCTGGCTGAGTCAGTTCCGAAGTGCTAGGCGGGGCTCACCTTCTCTGGTATAACGTACCTACCAAATTTGCTGGAACGTTGGATTGTCCGTTCTAAGACCATAAAGCGGAAGCAGCATGGTGCCCTTGAAATCTTAAAACTTGAATCTGCCTACCCCATTTATTTATTCATTTTCAGTACTCCTGTTTAAAAATATACAGTTTTCTATATGCATTTGTAAAGGAAGAGGTCTCTTTCTCGAGGTTATATAGACGATTGTGCAGTTTCTTTCAAATGTTCCTGTATGTATAGGTCTGATGATGGCCCCGTAAATAGGCCGAAAGTTACCTTGGAAGCATGTTTGTGTTATGTATGACGGAATAGTGAGTAAATACATCTGTTGTATCGGACTGTGTCACGATGGATTAACTGTTTCAAAATATGGAAGAGGAATACATGCGCAGTATTGGGAAGTTACAAACCCCGTTTCTTGTCACGAAATGAAAGCTGAGTATAAATTGAAATATATTCAGGATTAGCTGTAACCCTTCGTGAGTGCTCGCTTGAAAAGCATAAATTTTTTACACTTATCGTGCTGAATACCAAATTCATGAAGATGCATCCGTCGGTTCCGAATTTATTAAAGGGGGCGGATGGGCGAACAGACGGACATGATACCGTGCGCCAGTTTTTCTTTGTGTAGTGTGGAACGTAGGCTAAAAATCTGGATGCGTATTATGTGTTAATTTACATACGCTTGAAAGTGTTGATATTGGTAAAACGTTTCTGGCGCTGCAAATTCTGTCTGGCGTGAGTTAGGTGGAAAGTCTAAACGGAGGATGCCAGGCGGTCTTGAGGGTTCTGGTATTATCCTAGGCTCAGACGTAAATGATTGCAAATAACTGGATCAGAGAGATCGTGAAGCAAACTGGTATCCAAATGGAAAGTACAGACAACTAATGTAAACAATAGGGTGATTTCTCATCAAAAAACAAATGTTTGGTGAAAGAATGATATGGAATATCTTCCGAGTAATGTTTTGCGTAATCCGATTTTTATGTATATGCACATGTATTTGGTTATAAATTAATTTCGTGTTATTTTGTATGAAATGGGACATTCTTAAAGTTTGGAATTGAACCCTTGCAACCGTTTTCCCATCTCTCTGACTTTTCAGTCTTATGGTACCTTCCTTTCAACTTTGGGCTCTCCACATCGTTCCCACATTTAACAAATTGCGTTGCTAAGACTGCGGTTCCATGGAGCTGTAAGTTCCCTTCCCCATACATATTCATGGCGTGGTGCTTAATGCTACATAGAGGGACCTTCACCTCTACGCGTGTGAAGTCCAAACCAGCTCACAGGCTTTCGCAGACTCCCGTATAGTGGATAATATGCATTACTTCCTCATTGGTGCATGCGGTGGAGTGAAGCTGGTCACTCACCACTATCGAGATTAAGAACGTATGGAGCTTCATTTACACTTCTCCATACTGAAGTAATGTGATGATTGGCGTTCTGTAATATTCGACCTATGCGTCTGTACATAGTAAGGTATGTTGTGTGCAGGAGTTACATACGACTGTGTAATATGGTGTTTGGTGGACCTTGAACTCCGTATGTGGTCTTGGGTAACTGTACAAAGGCTCTGCGGTGAATCGAATTCGGCCTTCTAAATCGCAGTCACTGCGTTGTTAAAATGCAACAAACCGTCCTCCAGCGCGAATTTGTCCAGCTTTGGTTCTATTTTACACGTGAAACAAATGCGAAGCGGTACACCATGATCTTATTTTACGCTTTAGTTGTGTTCGTGAGAAAGTGGATGTAAATAAAAAAAAAGGCGTAAATCGGAAGTGATATTCCCATCAGCAGTAACAGAACGCAGCTAGCCAAAAGGCGTTAAACAGAAAATTATATGGCGTAAATTAAGGAGTGGCGTAAATTGTAAGGGGCGTTAATGAAAAAAGGTGTAAAACAAACGCGCGTGAACCTGGCGATTGTGTATTTGTGGGACGCGAAAAATTTTCTTGTACGCGTTCTGTCAAACACGCTGTAGTAGCACGCGATAAATACCTCAGCTTTTCCAGAGCTGAGGACAGTGAATTACGCGCATATTTTTATGCGACCTACTTGGCGAGTTTTATTCAGATTATGTAACAGTGTAAATATTTAGCAGAACTGTCATGTCGCTGTTTCATCATGCGTTGCTAAATATTTCCTTACTTACACCAAACCGCATATTCGTAAATAAGCCCAATGACAGCGTCCAGAAAGGCTCTGGGGCCCACCTAGCCTCCTGTTCTATGGGCACCAGGCTACTTTCCCTGGGGTAAAGCAGCCGGAGCGTGAAGTTAACCACTCATCTGCATCTAACACAGGTTATGAATGAGTGGAGCTATACCGCTTCCCCCCCCCCCATATGCCTTCATGGCGTGAACTGGGACAATTCCTTTTTGTATTTCGTATTTTATTGCTTATTGACTTTGACCCTCCACGACCCTTACCTCCCCCCCCTAATCCCACGTAATATTAAGCTCGTCCATCACGGATTCACGGATGTCTTAGAGGAGAGAATTTTTAACTTTTGATGGTGCCCTGTTCTGTACCATAAAGTTGAAGAAAGTCTGAGGACGAGTTTACGTAGGAAGGCGAAATATTTAAGAGGGACAAGGAGGTTTGGTTTCGTGGGATTTCTACGGGTGCTCTAAATACTCTGTTGTTATTTTCTTGCTCTTATGTTTTTGTATAATCCCCATTATATTTGCCATTTACTTTAGAACTGCAGTCTAAATAATGGGTTCTTCAGAATCGGTAGTTCGCAGATGTTACGATAATAAAGCTGGCCTATTTCACAGATTCCAACCCTTGTCTTGATTTGTACTGTAATAATTGGAAAAAAACATCAAATTGTAAATTACTTCGATCTCAGTAGATTTGGTTTCAGGGGTGAAAATTAAAGGTGCTACTGTGTTTGAGCGTCACGCCATGACGTATAGGGTGCGTGGAGGGAATGGAGGGAAGAGCCCACGTATTCTAGACGTTGACAGTAGGTGGGAATGCATAGTCAGCTGCTGCATCACCCTCTAGTGAGCTGCCGTTTTTTATTTGATAAGTGTATGGTTGTGCTACAGAGCCATTGAAGTTGAGACGAGAAAATGTATCCTCTGTGATCGAATCTGCATATTCCATCCCGTATTTATCGACCTTGGTTGTGGTAAAGATCGTCTGTGTTCGCTATATTGTGTATATCTTAGTATCGTGTAGTAATGGGCGTCTTTAAACAGAACGCCACTTCATTAAAGAAAAACTTGTTTTGGTGTATGTTTGTATGTGGTCTAACACTGCCCACTATGATTTACGGCTTTATTTCTGTAATTACTTTCCTTTTGCGTGCGTAACTGGGAAGGCGATGTTGCAATAAGTCTCAATTAAATGGAATATGAGGTGGGCTTGTGTATGTGGCTCATAGTATACCATGACAATTACCTCCGGGTCCTGTAACAGTGATGGTTAGCTCTTCCGTACACAAGTCGTAAAGTATCTATAATTTTAGACTTGTAAGTATCTGGATCGCACATTGGAATTCTCCATATTCTATCGCGTTCTTTATTGTCTTGTGATAGCAGATTACTTACGTGTGGTTGAGCCTGCGATCAGTAATTCGTACATTAATTTGTCTTAATAAGGATTTACTTGGTAGAAAACCACTGTAATCAAGGAAGCCGAACGTCGAATCGGGGCTGCGAGCCAAAAGAATTACAGACTCCAGCTTTATAAGCTCATAAGCGCTCTGCTAGTCAGAAATTAGGTTTTTTTTTTTACGAAGCTCGAAGATTCATCGCCGTGTTTAAAGGGCCCACAAATGGATTATGTTGTGATACAGCTGATTCTAATTCACACTCTAGCCGTTTTTCTAAATCTTATACATAAAGTTGGGGTTAGTTCCGTGGTTGGTGGCCTGGATTCCCCTCGACGGGTGCAGGTCCTGTTGCCGACTACCAGCGTGTCCAGGGCTCTCTTGTCACTACTGTGGGTATTATTGCCTCTCGCCGATAATTGTACGTAGGTTGTTCCCGAGTTGGAAGTGCAGAACAGTTGCACACATGTAACTGCTCCTACAGCAGGGATTTACAAATTTCAAGTGACCAAATTTTATGACGTGGCGCCCTATATTTGTGAGCGCTCGGAGTGGAACTTTCTTCATGTCACCCTTTTGGCGCTTACGTTTTTCATGTGGTTCCTATATATGTGTGAAAGATTTTTGTTCACCCACCCTACAGAGCATTCCGAACGTATAGTCTATCATGAGGCATTACATTGCATGCGACTTGCCGCCAAATGTTAACAGATCGTGGGCATTGGAAGGAGAGTCATACGGTAAAGATGTGTAGTTTATTGCTGAATTTTTATTTTTTACTAGCTGTATCCGTGCGAATAATTTGCAAGCAGCAACCGTAAAATGTTTAATAAAGAATTGCAGCCTCCTAAGCTGAATAAATATTAAAAATTGTGCGCTTACTTCATAAAGTTTGATGAAGGATAATTTATTTCGGGGATAAGCGGATCAGGAGCAATGTGTAAATAAACAGAGACTTCCTGGCACATGTAAATAAGAAACAAAACGTCGCAGTCAACAAACCTGTCTCCAGTGGAGGCTAAGGCAAGTATAGAAAATGTTAGCTTCCGTTGGCCGCCGCTTGAGGCAGCACTGCCAATTGTTAATTTTAGCCATCTTTGTTAAGAATAATTTTTTGAGAAGGAAATAATAGAGGCAAATGAGGTTGTCATTAGTACCAAATTATAAGCTTTGTAAAAATATCTGTCTCGCAAAGATTGTTCGGTAGTTTAGATATCTGCAACAAACTTTACCACTTTGACGTTTTGCTGACCGTGCATCTCAGCATATTTATCTCAGTAATTAACCAACTTGATGCACAAAATTTTTGTTTTACAGTAAGTTTATTTCATGCCTCTACGTGTTTCGAGCACATGTGCTCATCATCAGGAGGTCAAAATTGCATTACACAGCCTCTGGTATCATCACGCCTATAGGTGGTTAATTACTGAGATAAAAAACCTTACCATATTAATATATATGATTATTTTGTTTTTGGCGGTAAGGTAACAACGGCACGATTGGAGACAGCGTGTATCTACCAACTGTTAACCGGTCAGTGTATTGCTGAGCGCTCCATCTTGTACATTCAAGAGGACGATGTCGGATAAGGCTTTTATCCGCGTCAGTGGGTTCTTGGTTTTCCTGTTGACGTAAGATGAATTTTTTTGTAGGCCTGTGATATTTTGGGTTCTCACGACGGTAAATATTAAAACGGCAGTATTAATGATGTCCTGTGTCTGCGGGTATGGAAATGATACTGAAGACAAATTTACTTGTCTTGCACTCATCTGTTAAGGGCGAAATCAGGTGTTCTTCGAGGAGAGGTGCCAGAAATGTAATGTCACCAGATATTTGTATGCAGAAGTCTTTAACCCTTTCGCACGATATTAATATTTCCCTTGTGATATGATAGTCAGCTGGCCACAATACAAATGCAGTTTTACGAGAATGTCAACCGACCGCTAATGAGGTGGAATGGATTCGCGGTAGAGTTGAATTGATGGGTTTATGGGAGGATGAAAACCGGAGCAGTAAATGTCAAGAGGGAGAGGGGAGGCGGTAAAATCATGGCATTTACGCTGTGAATATTGACCCCACAGGCTGTCTCATCATCCAGCATGACAGTATCTCAGAATTAATCACAACTGTGCAGTATGCCATATCCCAAAAACCTGCAATGTCTATGTATTTGTTTTTTTGTCTTCTCCCTATTTTTCTGTCTGTATTTCCCTCCTTTATTTTCATTTCTTCTCTGTGTATGCATATTTATTTTTTTTATCATTTTTGTTTGGGACCAGCATAGCGAGGTCGACCGAGGAATCGTGGTTCGATTCACAGAAGGTACAAGAGATTTGATCTTGTCCAAAGTTGACTCTAGGACCCACCCAAACTCATATTCAGAGGGTACCGGGGTCTTTTTCCTCGGGGATAAAGCGGTCGGTGCGTGAAGCTGACCACCTAACTCCATCTAGTGTAGAGGCTCAGAGGAAGTGGAGCTGTGACGCCCAATTTCGTCGTTAGCTTCCATGGCAGGCACAGGGACAACTTTTTTCACTCTTTATTCCACTTCTGGCGTTGCGTATTTGTTATTAGTTATTTATTCTTCTTCCACTTCTTTCCTCTTTCTTTTTTCTTTCTGTTTGTTCCGTTTTTTCATTTTCTTTCTTACTGTCCTTTCTTTCTTTCTTACTTCCTTTCTTATGATTTCGTTCAGTACTGCTGTAATAATAATGACACCGCACATACTGCCCAGGCGCAGAAGTGGTCGCACTGTACGCCTGTTCCGTCGGGAGAAACTTCCTCAGTGATGAAGTCCACCTACCTGATGAAGAGTCTGATAACCCCTAATCATGTCACTGTACCATGTTTCGCCTTTGCGCACTCATTTCAACATTCCGTGATGCATCCTACCAATAGATAGATACTTGGTCACTTGACACGTACGCTACTCTGGGTGCTCAACAACACCGGGCATAGCCTAAGACTACCGCAAATAACAATAACAATAATAATAATAATAATAATAATAATACCCTCCGTCAGTATATTCGGCATGTGCGCATCTCAAAAGTGCGTCACGTACCGAAAGGCTGACTGGTACTCCTTATGTTGTTGGGCAAAAACAACACGACAGTGATTACAATCTATTAGTACCTACAAATACACTTTTTGTTACTAGTATATTTCACATTTTCTGGCTGCTACATGTGTCGGCTATTCGTCATCTTCTGCGAGCTCACAACCTAATAGCTTAAAACTCACGGCTATAAAATACGTAGGTTATTCGGAAAGTAAGTACCGTCTGCGCATATCTCTCGCGCATCCTCGAGACTGTCACTTTGCGCACGTGCAGTGACTTCCTCAATCAATTGAGAAGCCACAGACGCCATTTCGTGAAATTCGTGTTATGTTTATGTTTGTTCCTTGCGTTAAACATGTTTAAGACATTTGAAGGGGCCGCCGACTGTGAAGTACGGTCTGTAATTCGTTTTTTGAACGCTATGAATGTGCTACCAAGTGAGATTCATCACCAGATCTGTCAAGTGTATGGTGGCAATGCGATGAGTGATGACATGGTTAGGAAATGGGTGCGGATGATCAATGAAGGACGAGAGAACGTGCAAGATGAGGCGCGAAGTGGGCATCCATCTTTGGTGAATGATGATTTGGTACGCAAGGTCAACGAAAGAGTGATTGACGACAGACGTTTCGCAATTTCTGTTCTGTCCCTGCACTTTCCTCAGATTTCAAGGACTCTACTCTGTGACATTGTCAGTAGTCATTTGGGTCGCAGGCGGCCGCATTCTATGAGGAGGGTATACAAAAACTTGTGCCCCGCTACGATAAGTGCCT
>Ga0123357_10014612_pt1 | contig 10257 bp, 6 predicted proteins | sample TergutEmb28metaG_FD_89873 | JGI IMG/M metagenome (GOLD analysis project Ga0123357, IMG submission 89873) | Embiratermes neotenicus P4 segment gut microbial communities from Petit-Saut dam, French Guiana - Emb289 P4 | ecosystem: Host-associated > Arthropoda: Insects > Digestive system > Gut ... | reverse complement strand
GGGAGGTGGTGTTATTCGGTTGAATAGTTGAGTTGTTGGGAAGGGGGGGGGGGGGGGGTGGTAGTGTAAGGAAAAAATATAAAATCCTACTCGAGAAATCTCAACAAAAAAACAATTTGGTCCGTCTACCTGTAGGTGACAGAATATCAGAAACTACTTATGTGAACGTCTAGCCCCGCCGGTTATTGTGGGCTGGTTCGCGGGCCGCACGTGGGAAAGTAACAACAGTGGTACTACTAACTACCTGAATTATTGTTAAGTTTTTATGGTATATACACAATTTACAAACATGACCGCTGGTCGCACAATACAAGCTGGCAGGCCGCGGATTGAAAACCCATGGTCTGGACTGAAATCATGTCAGTCTAGGTTTGTATGACAGAATGTTAAAATAATCTTAGAAAAACAGGTGTGAAAGTTTAGACTGAACTCAACTGAATCAGGGTAGAGTTAATTATAAGTTAATGAGGGTTGACGAATTTTACAGTCCGTAACAGCAAGCATTTAAGGCCACTTCAGCAATTTACCGAATTTTCAAGAAAGTCCCTATTCCTTGTAATTACTTAATTACTCACAGAGTAGCTAGATTCTGCTCAACTTTCCATTGTAATGCAGTAAGGCAGAAGGAGGTAAAAACAGCAGAGAATCTTAAATCATTAGTTTCAGAGCACAACCAGACTTTAATAAAATATTCAGATGAAATTTTCCATGGAAATATTCGATAAGAGGTATTGATTTAGAAATTCGACTAGGTTTAGTAAGCGTGCAATCCTTCAAATTATACAGATATACTCTAATGTCAGATGTAAATTTTCTGCCTCGCTTGTGGCAGATTTGAGACTCAAATTGCAAACCTACCCAATACAGTTTATGTGACACAATAATGATAGCAAGTACAACAGAATCGTCAACCTGAAATACCGTGCCTTAATGGTAAGCAAGGTTATTTGATTAAATACGCATCAACCACGTATACATACATAACTACACTGAAGCAAAAGAATCACAACGTTTTAACTTGAACAATCCAAATTTGGCACATACACTCCATTCTTTAGATGTTTCTGGATGGGAGGTTCCAAATAAAAATAATTTGGAGGAAAGCTATTCTGTTTGACAACTACGAAACCTGACATCTAGTGAAATGTGAAACTGTATAATTATCATTTATTTATTTGTTTATCCATCCCTCTGAGACAAATTATTCATATTTGTTAAGGATATTTGGCAAGACATACAAGTGACAAGCATACTGAAAATGTTTGCAAAATGGTAGCAGTGTCTACAAAGAGCGATAACATGAGTATGCACTAATTTAGAGTCACTTAACACTACTGCTGTTTGTTTGCAGTAGTTTGTTCTTGCAGTCCACAGCTCGTGCTGTTTCAATTCGCGGTTGGCGTTGACTTATGGAAATGAGTCGCCTAGTCAATGAAGACATTTTTTCCAACTTAAGGCACAACTTTTCTTTTCGAATGAACTACAAACACCACAGATATTGCAGACAGTGGGAGCACTTGACCATTTCCCTGTTATACGGCAAAGTCATCATCACTTACTGCCAGTGGGAATGGGGCCTTGGTAACATTACTGGCAAGAAAGTTTAACTATTGACAGAAATTTGCGAAAGTGAGTCGACAACTTATTGACCGTCAAGAATTATGTCAAGTATTGATTGAAGTTTTAATAAACAGTCACTAATTAACTGTAGATATTCCAGCAGCAAGTAAGAGGAAAATGGACCTTTTAAGCTTTCGTGATAAAATTGGGTTCTGCTGGTGATCGAACCGCGAATCCTCTTGTCATCCAGGTAAGGTGAACTAAGCTACGTAAAATACAAATTATAATACAAAAACTGTGTGCATTCCACTGAAGAAAATCCACTTGTTTACTGGAAGGCTTCGTGTTATGCAATAGGCTTATATGGAACTGGGTTGAGGTAAAAAAAAAGGTAAAGCAGTGCCGTTACAGGCCTGGAGTGGCCCAGAGGGTTCCAGGAAGTTAAGGTTCCCAGATTTCGTGACAACGGCACAGGATGGTGGTAGGTTGTCAGCCTTAAGCCACGGCCGCCTTTACCCCATGGAAATCCTCCTGGTACTCATTTCTGTTAGAGGCTGAGTCGACCCCAGGGCCATAGTGTGATCGGATACCAGCTGGGATCGAACCAGCGACCTTCCGATTTGTAGCACAGCACCTTAACCACTGTGCCACCGCGGTCCCCCCATTTGGGTTGAGGTGTTCTTGCATATTCTCACATCTGCAGCCAGCATTTCACTGGCCTAATGTGTGATGCTGAAATTAAGTTAAACTTGTAAACATGTGACACCGTACAGTCTGATAGAAACTTACAGAAAATACTTTCTATTCTCAGATTCACTACGTAATGGCAGTTACGTAAGTCAGTGGTTTCAAAACCGAGATGTGTTCAGAATAGCTATTAATGACTATGCAAGAAGTGGTAACACTTGAAGATATCGCCACTACTAATGAACAACTAAGTGGTCTATATTTAGACGGATTCTTTAATTCAATTATGATGCTGTCTGGCAAGTCTTTGTGTGTGATAATGTTTTCTAACACTATCGATTCATTTTTAGTTCGGATAGTTTATTTTGCTTTAATACATGCTTGTAATTCAGTAAACGTATTCGCTGGATTGAGACAATTGTTTGGAGGGTAATGAACAGATTGGCTAACCTTAATAGAATTTTCTGCTGAAACCCCAATAAATTAAAAACTCATTACACAAGCTGACAATATTTAGCGCTCAAGACGTGGGTGATTTAATGACGGATAGACTGGTAAACACTCCTAAGTCTGAACTGACCAGACCCTACATCATCAAGGGTCAGTATTTTTTTCAACTAGGTACGACCCTGCATCTGCACAGCTGAGAGGTAACACGATACATCACGTGAATTCCTTTACTTTTTGAAGTTATGGAACACAAACAATGAATCCTGCAAAGTAAGACGCAGAGTAACATGAACTATGACACGCCATAAAGATTCCGTATATCGTACAGCCATTAACACTAAAATGGCGACGTGCAAAAATCTGTTAGAAATTCTCTTTCGCGAAAGCACACCTGACAGGAATTGATTCAAATAATATCAATTTTCCCTAATTCAATAAGCTATTACGCTCTTTTTTTAATCCACGTGGGCTTAATTTCTCCCCATTAGAAGATCGCAGACTGGAGGCGTTTGAAAGGGAAAAAAAACGTGTTCCGAACGGACGGTACTTCAGAGTGCAGAGAAAACCACGCACGTAAGGGGTAAATGATAGTTTTTACTCTTCACAGAGTACTAGGTTAACTATACTAAGAAAACAAAAAAATGAGTAAAACATTTAAAATGCATTGTGGCTATGAGACATTCATACAAGGTAAAGTTCCAGTCAGAAATTCCTAATGGACACGACAGGCCTACGTGTCGACCGACCACAGTCAAACGAACCACAAAGCTGCGGGGGTACTGAGACTGTCTATTGAGAGCAAGCAGTTCCAGATAGGTTCCAGTGGCGGGGTTTTGTGAACAGGGTAATGAACCCCCGAGTTCCATAAAAAGGGGTCGACGGTTACTGACTAGTTGAAAAACTGTGTAAACTGTGTAAACTTGCACGAAAGGCCATCAATATTTCCAACTGCAAATAAAGGGCACATGTAATCAATCGATATCAGTCCTGCTTTTGTACCGTTCCAGTAATAAGGCTTCATATCACGATGTGCTAGAAACACAAAAGACCAGATTTTATACAAAAGGGTGTAAATTTACCTCTATACCAAGAAGAGTCACCGAAGTTTCCATCAGGTGTCCATGGAAAGTTCTATGCCTTCTATACCTCGACATTAGATAACGAATTATGAACTTCCGCTCTTTTCATTTCACAAAATGGACAGCAGGCCAGATGGATTCTAGGGGGCAATCGAACGGACGAGCAGGACGTGAGGGTGACGAGAAAAATCCAATCACGGCCAAGAAATCGAGTACATACAAGACAGACAGACAATGTACGTATAACGTAAACATTGAGGCGCGTTCGTGCAACCGTATTACATATTCTGAGTGTGTGTTTGTAGCCTTAGATACCTAGCGTGAAGTGCGCATGCGCCATATTGTCATTTGTGGCCTCTCCGGCTCTGCTATAGTCTTCCACATTATCTCAAACACGGCACGATTTTCGGCAAAAAGTTACTGAACACTATATGTGTTTTTTCTACGTTTGTCTGAAACATTTCTCATTCTAGGAAGAACTGAGCAAGAAATTATGAAAAATGTATATTCGCCTTCACGTAAAGTACCCGTTATTCTTGCCAGATGTTAATGAAAATTTAATGTTCTCGACATATTTTCCAAAAATACTCAAAATATAAAATTTCATGAAAATCCGTCCAGTGGAAGCCGAGTTGTGACTTGCGGACGGACAGACATGATGAAGCTAACAGTCGCTTTTCGAAATTTTGCGAACGCGCCTAAATATACGTATGAGAGATTTCAGTAATTGTATTCGGTTTAAGTACGGCGTTCTATTTTGGCGTCTGACATCCCATTGTGTATCAGTGATAGGAACAAGTACAATCAATATCAGTCTGAACACAGCTCCCTCTAATAGGCAATAGAGTCTGTCTGAACAACATGTTTCGACCTAAATTAGGTCATATTTAAGCTCTTAAACTTGAAAAATACTTTTTTAAAGTTTAAGAGCCTGAGGACGACCTAATTTAGGTCGACAAAACATGTCGCTCAATTAGACTGTATTGTCCAGTAAATATTGCTGTGTTGAGACTGATTTTACTTATTCATATGGCGTTCTTTATTTTCCAAACGCAATTAAACACTTTATTATCCAACTAATGAGCAATATATAATATGTAGATACAATTAAAGTTATAAAATATTTAAAAGTGCTCCAACATGTTTCGGATCACAGAGCGTCCATCATCAGGGAGCCTTGTACAGTGCTTGGCTAAAAATTACGAGAATGATTCTATCGTGTCCTTGACATGGACAAGGTCGGTGTTATGGCAGCATATTCTGACCCGTTGTGCGTGTGTGAATTTCACTGTATGTGAAGGCACTGCCTTCATAAACAGTGAACTGCACACTACACTGCCGTAACACCTACCTTGTCCATGTCAACCAACATGATAGAGTCATTCTTGTAATTTTTAGCCAAGCACTGTACAAGGTTCCCTGATGATGGATCCTCTGTGATCCGAAATATGTTGGAGCACTTTTAAATATTTTATAATTTTAATTGTGTCTACATATTATATATTGTGCATTAGTTGGATAATGGGGTTAAATTATCATTGATGCACGGTGCAAACATGAAGATTCCAAACGCAAGTTTACCAGAAACTATAAACACGAAATCGGATGGCTCGGAGCCTTCGTATGTATGACATGAAAAGCCTTAACGAAAGCTTCTTGTAACAAATACATACCACAACAATGCAGTCAAAATGGGGCCTCAGATTCTTTCTACGAGTTCACGATTAAGGAGACTGACAAGATGATACAAGCTTTCTATCTACAGCATAGTCCACGGGTTTTGTTGATTGTGCAGCATTGATATGGCATACTGGAGCATGGCAGGCAGGTTACAGCCTAGTTGCAACTCTCCATTGTGGTTCCCAAATCTGCCTGGTTGCCCTGTCAGTGCTTCACAATCAACAAAACAAGTAGCACAAAAAAAACAAGCGTTAATGTTTTTTTAATCACCCTGTATTTTATATTCTGAGTGGCTTTAAAATTTCTCCGTAAACCTTACGTCCCGTTGCATAACGATTAATCAACACCATGGAGCACAGTCCTACTTCCGTATTTCACGCAGAAAGAAATTCCCCGCACTTTATTCAACTTCAAGTCATTACCTCGTTCGTAAGAACCCGCCCCCTGTCCACGTCAACCCACCCCATTTCTTCAAGATCCATTCTTAACAGGCTCTCATCTACGCCCAGGCCTTCCATGGTGTTTGGTCTCTTTTCTTCGAGTTTCCCAATCCTGCATTCATTTTTATTCTTCCCAATACGTGCCACATGCCTCTCCCATTTCATTTTCCTTGATTTTATCAACCTAATAATGTTTAATATGGAGTACCAATCATGAAGCTCCTCATTATGCAACTGTCTCCAGCCTCCTGCCACTTCTTCCCTCTTAGGGCCAAACATATTCATCAACCCCATAATTCTTGAACATCGTCAGAAAATCTCTTTCCCTAAAAATCAAGGACCAGGGATCACCGCATATACACCAATATAATGTATTCACCACGAAAACCAGAAGTGTTGAGCGCCTGAAGGACCTGCAAATAGTCGATGCCAAAGCTTAGCCTGTAGTACTTATTTGGCAGCTTAAACAACGAACGTCCGTAAATTTACCCACTACACTATAGGCCTACCCCATTCGACACGGAAGGGAAGGTTCAGACTCTCGCAGTCTTACGTAACATGAACATGCATTCCAGCGTCTCCTTCAACATCTACGACAGACACCTTAAATTAAAACGACATACCAAACATAGCAGTGAATCTGTAAACCAAGTTGGTCCGTACTCAATAATTTTTATGCCATGGGAATATTTGACGAGTGAGGCATGTTTCGCCTCACACATGTTAAGGTAGGATTGTGTGCTCACATTCGGATTAAGTATCTGGCACTGCAATAGCTCATGCTTAGTACGAGTCACATTATTCTAAACGTGCGCACACATATATACAAAAGTTCCATTTATGCATGAAACTGGTATAAAACAAAGCGTAACGCTCCCGTACACAATTCAGGTACCCCACATACAGAATGCATATTCATAAATGTAATACTACCGACATTGATAACTGTTCGTACGAAAACCGCAATGCGCTGCAGCGGATGTAGAGAAGAATGATAAACGGCTGACGGCGGTGTAAGTGTACAAAACTGTACCTACTATCTTATTTGCGTATTTCGCGGGCCTGCTTCAGTGAAACGTAAGGTGTAGGCAGCTCTGAACAACCGTACATTTAGGGGATTATATGTGGCTGAAATTTAAAGTTCCCAACTCCTGTTATTGATTTGGAAGCTAACTACAGGACCAATTATCTCTCAATACTGAAATCTCAATGGACTAGATTTTTAGCAAATATTTCAGTATTACTGTAAAACTTCACAAAACAACGTCCGGCTATTTTAAGTAATTATTGTTTCGCCAATCTTGGATTTGCATACGTTCATCCTGGTCACTACTCGTGGTTTACAAGCTTTCCGAAAAGCTACACTACATTAACTGACATTTCTTTCATCGTCTGTATAATGCTCTGTACATAAAATACTATATTCTGTTACTCCGTCTGAATGTCAAACCACTACACAATCTTAGAAAATTATGCTGCCGATAGAATTAATTTCGTTCACAAACACTCACTCATAACACAAACTTTCCTTCCTCCTCCTCCCCTCCGCTTTCCGGATGTTCACCACTGGCCATGCAAGGACCAACTGATCAGTGCAGTTACCTAACCGCCATCACATGGCTCAGTATCAGCGCCTTTCAACACAATACGCATGTGCACTTTCCCTACTACCGTTCCCGCTCAATTATTACGTACATGCGCGTTCACAGTTCCTAGCGCCTGACCTACACCCAGTAATCGGAAGTGATACCCGGCGAATTTTTTTTACCTTCGGCATTTTTTAGTTTCAATGCAGCAAAAAAAGAAAAACTCCTGCCGTTTCGTTAGTTCTAGTAACACTTTAAAACCTACTTAATTATTTCCTAGGAAATAATCTCCATACACTTAAAATTGCTCTATGCGTTCATCCGTACTCATGTAACGTACCAAGATCCGCTACACGAATTTTCGTGAAATTTAATATCGTAGAATTTAACACAAATATTTATCAGGCCACATCAATTTAGGTTAAAATCTGACACAAATTACGGACACTGCATAAACAACCAGGGCTAAATGCACCCTTGCACGCAAATCCAACCCCCGCACCCCATCTGGCAGTTCACCGTAGGCTTACATATGTGTTAGTCCTCGTCCAGGTGAGATGATTCTGCTGAATTCATTTATCGCGTTTTTATAAGTCGGAAATGAGGTGCGGAGTGACGTGAAATCAGTCTCTCTCTCTCTCTCTCTCTCTCTCTCTCTCTCTCTCTCTCTCTCTCTAAAACCAGACCTGCTAGAGTCTCAGTGTTGTCACACAAAATCAAGCTTCTTTGGGGGATGGTGATGATGTACTAGCACTGTTAAAATACACAGTTCTGATCAGTCAAAAGTTGGGCATATTTCACTTCTTGACTGAAAGCCCCATTTTTGTTTGGATAAATTCCTTCCTATTGACTGACCAAAAGTAATTACACGGTTGGAAAATAATGCAGTTCTAAGAAACTTGGAGACACCATGTCGTTTTCTCAGTGGTGTTCCGGAACATAACCCTGCTGCTGGATAGTTATTGCCAATTTCGACTGATAGCTTTAAATTACGAACTGAAGAATGAATTCTGAAACCTCTCTCTCTCTTTATTCTGACGTAAAGCTTTACACTCACAGCGACGTGAGCAAAGCGGTAGACACATGCAGAGCGTCTGCTGTCTACACTCGCTTTATGGCGGCCATGTACGTAGAGCTGCTTAGATGACCAATACAAAAGTGACAGAGCGGGATTGAGGGGCCCTAATGTATATCAGGGGAAATAAGCCGAGGCATGATCCACGGACTTGTCTAGCTGCATTGCATACATTTACCCATCATTCCACGTGACAACCAAAAATAGTCTTCATTACTCCAAGCCCTCACATCTCCACGAACAGCAAAGACAACTTGACTATTTTCAGATTGCATTTAAAGGAGATCAATTTTAATTTCTTAATTCAGAACTCTGTTAAAATACGACTTTGAAACATAATTAAATAAGTAATAGTGTCCAGTAGAAACCTGACTTCATTCAAGGGGCAGCATAATTTGTTGTACTGGAATTGACAGAACTCTGCGGGGAGGCTACAGAGAAAAAATTGCGCCAGAATTGCGCTGCACGTCACTATGGAGTCAGAAACCAGGGATCGGTGGAAGAAACGACGGCAATGAAACCACTGCGCAGCTTGCGACTGCTAGTAACTGACTACCCTGAACAAAGAGACAACGAATTTCTCCCAAAATTTGAGACCTATACATCAACATGCACGGCGTCGTGATCCCGACGACAGACATAATTAGCACCCCGGATCAGACGTTCAAACACACAAGGCCGCTCAGAACACCTACTTTTCAAAAAAAAAAAACACACACAAACACACACAAAATGTAACGTCTGCCATCTGTTGGACTTTTTGGTACGACTAAGATAGTCCCTGATCGCTACCTCTAGCTGTCGTCACAATTAGTAACCTCTTACGACAGAGACGCCAATCATTCCCTTGAGTTGACACACAGATGATTCCAACACCGGCGAGTGTAGTCGAGACACATTTATTCGTGCAGGGGCAGCAGGCATATGCAACATTTTAAGCAGCTGATCAAACGCGGAATAGTTAGACACACACCCACAAGATGATAATTACAAAAGAAGGAATTATAAACTTACATTTTCTATAATATAAGTAAAATAAACAACATTAATTACAGCACAAGTACAGGAATTTAATTAATGATTGAGAAACAGCTAAAAAGTAGTTGTACCATGTTCTAAAAATTCTGTAACTGAATAGAACGAATAATAAGACATTTAAGAAGTTTATTCTTAAATCACACCCGTTCATCCCTGAGCAGTGGTGTACCCAGGAATTTTGTTTGGGGGGGGTTCAACAAATTCAGTTGAGGACAGAGGACAGAGAACGGGGATCTGGGGGCGGTAGCCCCGTACCCATAGTCAAGGGTTCTGGAGGCAGCTGTAATTTGGTACAAGAAATTTCATTTCATATAATGAAAGTTTCTTAATTTTTGGTACTTTAAGACTATTTATGATGACAACCAATTTATTTGTCATTGCTAATGTAAAACAATTGCGCACCTAGATAGTTTTAGAATTTTACTGCTTTTTTTCCGAACATCTTGGAGTGTTGGCATTCTACATTCAGCAATTTTTAACAGTTTTCACAATTGGGTTGAGTTTGGCACAATTTTGGAGGGCCTTCAGAATTTCGGCGGGGGGGGGGGGGGTTGAAACCCCCTTCGGTTTTCCACTGTCCCTGGGATGCTGAATATTACTGGACAATCTTTTAAATTTCCTATTTTTTTATTAACAAAATCCCCCCTTAAAAACAGAAAAAT
>Ga0123357_10014610_pt1 | contig 10258 bp, 5 predicted proteins | sample TergutEmb28metaG_FD_89873 | JGI IMG/M metagenome (GOLD analysis project Ga0123357, IMG submission 89873) | Embiratermes neotenicus P4 segment gut microbial communities from Petit-Saut dam, French Guiana - Emb289 P4 | ecosystem: Host-associated > Arthropoda: Insects > Digestive system > Gut ... | reverse complement strand
TGACTGACGGAATTGTATATCCTCATTGATGTTCGTTTAAAAAAGCAGTTCCGAGAAAAAACATACCATCAAACTTTTCACTCTGTAATTTGAAAATAACGAAGCCTACAAATGACGCCACAACGGTATCATGTCAGTACTTTTACGTGTACACTGAGCGCAGACAAGACTGCATTTTCGTTGTTTTTGTCGGCCGAATACGACAGTCTTCAGGGAATGCACGTATATGATATGGAAATATCGTTACTGTTGATATGATATCATAATGTCCGTATATATTTGTATCAGGCCAACAATAAAACTCCGAAAATAATGTTATGCCGAAATATGTTGTGAAAACATAAGCATGTCAATGATCAGTGAACATTCTGTATTATTCATTTGATATCATTGTTAGCGTGCACGTGATAAATGGCAGGTACAATTAACACAAGTCATATGATTTACTTATTCTGTGCGTCATTTTTACTAATGCGCTTTCAATTTTTTTCGTCATAGCACAAACAAATTGCAACTTAGCCTTGTTGTAATTATGGATAAATATGTTTGTTATAAGACTGGCAGGTACACACATAAGATATGTCCATACAGAATTTCACAAGTCTTAGTTGCAGTGCTTCCTTGGGTACCCCATAAAACTGGAAGCTAAATGTAGACTTCTTGATGCTGCATTGCTTGTGCATTCTACAGGAAGAGTAACTTGACGCATGCTGTGTATATTTTCGAAGATCTGTCGTCGTACCACATTCCAGGACGGTAGTAACGTCGTCGCTCTGGACGACAGTAGATTCCATGTCGCTCCCACTTCGGAAGGGTGGTCAGCCATACGTATGCAACACTGAAAATTACAAGTATTCATTCGCAAGTAGTTGTATGACTAGTATAAAATCTGTATGCAATACTCAAATTTGGGTTTTAACTACTGATCTTGTCGTGTAGCCTACATGACGAGCCCTGCTATGGTTTAGTCGAAAAACTCTAAAACATGAACTGATTTCACGTATTTATTTATCTTAATTTTCAAACCCGGAATCCGCGCGGTTTAAGACCTGGGTCTACAACCGGTCGCTTGCTGGAATTTTGGGTTCGAATCCCGAGGATATCATGAATATGAGTATTGTGTATTTTGTCAGGTAGAGGTATCTGTGATGGGCCGATCGGTCGTCCTGAAGAGTCCTACTGTGTGTGTGTGTGTCCTTGAGTGTGATCGAGAAGCCTAGATATTGTGGAGGCCCTGGCTCGCAAGAAGCTGTCGAGCCATAAACAAATTGAATTGCCGAGCCCCGTGGCCGCGCGGTCTCAGGCGTTGGCCTAAGGCCGCTTGGTTGCTGTGACTGTGGGTTCGAATTCCGCGGGTGGCATGGATGTCTGTGTTTTGCGAGTGTTTTGTGTTGACAGGTAGAAATTTCTGTGTCGGGCTGATCACTCGTCCAGTCCTACCGAGTGTTGTGTGTCTGAGTGTGTATGTGAAGCCTGATATTTAGGATGCCCTGCTCCACAAGGGGCTGTTGCGCCATGGAAAAAAGCATATTTATTAATTACACATGAATTTTATTATAGCCTACATTTTTACGAGTTTTCTTTGCTATGTTTTTACACATTTTGTAAGAAAATATAAAACCTTTGCACGAAACAAAGAAAACGTGTTTTAAGAATATCCATGAGAATGACATGAGAACCGAAACACACCGGAGTTACCGTGTAACGTAAAAAGTTGTTAGTAATTTCTTGTGTACCTAAATGATTTAAAAATTACAAAACTTGGAAGCGGCTTCCGGTTCTTTCTGCTGTCAAGGTGCCAAAATAATACCGTCAGTCTGCATTTTATTTTTGCAACTAAGACATATTGGACAGGCCGAATTGCGGGGGTACTTATCTGATAGGTATCTAATGTTAGCTTTGTTGTAGAATACGTTATAAAGGGGGTGGGGCGTGAGAGCAGCCTGTACTCTTGTAAAGGCGCTTTTTGACGATACTTTTCCCACAAAGTGCAGATCGGACCGTCTGTAACACAAACACGGCCAATACACACGTATCCCAGTTGTTAAACTGAACTAAAGGAAAGGCGGTGCCTATAAACTTGTTTAAAATTTCAAACACGTGTATACACACATATCATCATCATCATCATCATCATCATCATCAGTACTTCAGTAGCGCTGAGTGGGCCTTGGCTTCTTCAATATTTTTCCGTCATATTTCTCGGTTTTTGGGGTCTTTCCTTTTCCAGTTATTAACACCAACAGTTGCCAGTTCGTCTGTCACAAAATCCAACCGTCGTAATTTTGGTAGCCCTGACCGTGTGTGCAGCCAGGACTGAGAATACAGGAGCCGTTTATGTGTAGTTGTCTCATCAATTCTTAAAGATTTACAAACCATCTCATCCAACATTCACGGTAACTGGTATAGCTGGCTTTTTAAATGTTAACATAATCGACAGGTGTGTATTGTCTACCAGACTGGGTTTTCTTACACCAGACAGGAATTATTTTCTTAATAACCTCCTTTCAAAAATTGGGGCTATTTTCTTTTGTCTTTTTGGTCTTCCATGCTTCATAACTATATAATAATAATAATAATAATAATGTAATTAGGAGCTTTTTGTTGTAGCGCAAGTTCAATTCCGGGCTTAGGCCTCCCCTGCTTTTGAGGTTTCTATATCACACGCATTTAGACATGCGCAACCGGTAGGACTCTCTGAACGAGTGATCAGCTCGACACAGAGGCAGCTACCTAGGAATATTCATACGACCGACTGGATTCGAATCCGCGATCCCAACAAAAAGTAGTTGCAGACGTGAGGTTTTGACCGCACGGCCACCGGAAATACGTATGAGAATTTTGTAGATGAAAACGGTCTTCTGTTTACTTGAAGCAGTTCAGACATACTTAAGTATGTTTTTATCGAGTAGCACTTCTTCAAGGCTTTCTGATTGTTTAATGAGTGAAAGAGCGAAAATTCTGAACTGTTATCGTGCATTTTAAAGATCACACATTTCTTAAATCACAAACTTCACGGGTGAAGACAGCGACAGCGTGTTAAAGGGCGACAGAATAATGTCAGGAGTTAGGTCGTAAGATTCAACATTATCGAAACGGTTGCTAACGGTTAAGGAGCTGTAACTGGTCTCGTACAGTTTTTATCTTCACAACTTGCTTCTTTCAATCCATTCTTAATTTTACACTCACGTCTGCTCGCACAAAAATGACGCCTTTCTTTACCAGCATTAAATGTTTTATAGTTTGCTAATCTTGTAACAATCAAAACATAAACATTACCTAGGTTTGGCGCATCGGTAGTTCTTCCTTTATGTGCCTACACGCGTCATTATAAAATGAGGGGTTTAAAAATATGTTTTGATGTTCTTGCAGTATTAGCGTTTCTAAGCCAAGAACTTTGCCACGTGTTGGGGTTAGAAGTATTGTGTATGAAGATTTGTTCACAGTTGTCAAGTCGTGGTAAGTGGGTGCCAGCCATCACGGCATGGCGCGTCCTCAGGTTGTGGATGGAGGAACGGTCTCCAATATGGGAGGTAGTTACGAATATATTGAATAAGCAGTCACGAACAGACGACAAGGTGCGGTCCTCTAGCTTGGTGATTGCGCGAGGTGCTAAAAACTCTTCGTCTTAAAAACGTATCATATTACAAAACATTCAAAAAGGCCTCGGACCTGGACTGATCCACTGGTACGATCTAAGTAAGGTAGCTTAGATGGGAGGATAATATTAAGATGGATCTTCGGGAAGTGTTTATGGGAGCATGTACTGGATGGATTTGGCTCAGAACAGGGGCATGTGGCGGGCACTTGTGAATGCGCTAATGAACCTTCAGTTACCATAAAAAGCGGGGAATTTCTTGACTAGCTGAGAACTGGTTAGCTTGTCAAGAAGGACTCTGCTCCATGGAGTAAGTAAGTAATTAGGTAAATAAGTAAGTAACTAAGTAGGTAGGTAAGTAATGGTAAGGTAAAGAACCCAAAGATAAGCTCAGCCATATAGGGAGGATAATGAATGAATCTGAGGCAAAAAGACTGACAAAGCAGGAACTCGTCTGACGCTCCTTTTATCTTATTCCTGAGCACGGTAAATGTGACGGGAGCTTCATTACATAGGTAGAATATATTTGGGATGTTAGGGAAAGTGTTCTCTTGCATTTCAAACTACCATATTTCATACAAGAGATTCGAAGTGTTCTAAATTCCTGTGTGATGAGGCTGCCGCACTCAAAGACGAGTTAGAGTGGACACACCATAGTGCAGGAAAGGGTAAAGACTTTTCTGTACCATTATGGAGGTACTTTTATTACTACTAGCTAAACAACTAAGAACTTCTCAGGGAAGGCTGTTTAATCAAATTTTCTCTCTCTCGGTGTCATTTCAACTAAGGAAATTCGCTTTGTGCAAAGGAAAATGGCTCATCTAATAAAATTACAGGCACATTAACTATAGGCATGCTAACGTTTCTCTCTTAAGGAAATCGCTTTGCGTTTCTATTTTCATGGCAACGTAACAATTTATGTGGTTGAAATGCCACATTATATATGTTTCAGAAAATGGGAAGTTAGGACAGACTTTTTTCATTGATCTACTCAAACACCAAATAAATCCGGACTAGTATTAGTGTTTTCAGTGTGATATCACGTTTTAAAAGGCTAAGCCAATTCGGTTGTAACTTTCAAACATAATGACGACATCTAGACAATTAATTCGCAATTTCTAATTTCTGCTTCGATTTCCTAAGTGGTAAATTTTGCATTTTCTAGGTGCGATGCAGCCCAGTTACATAGTTATTCGACATTTATTCCTTTGTAAGTTAAATAATGAAATTTGCCTCAAATATGTGCCTTATTTATTTCTCGAAACATACCGCATCTAACAGACGGCATGCACTTGGCAGTTTGAAAGCCGGTAGACGTGAAATTACTTTCTCCTAACCCGCTAGAATGAAGACTTCGAAATACTCTCAGATGTAGCTGAAACCAGATTGTCCCTTCCTCTGATCTACTTTTCTATATGTTTGCGTTATTTTAACCGAAACAGAGAGAACAAGTAACACAGTGTGGTTAGTTCTCATGACATACGAAGATGCAAATATTGGCTCAGTTTCCAGTTCGCAGAATGAGTGCAAATGCTGCTGAGAGTGACCGCCAGTGCAATTACCATAGTTTCAGAATTTACTCTTTTGTGGTGCTATTTCAGATTAGTGAAATACGACCTAGGCTATATACTATAGTCTGTTCGATCTTCAGAAGTAACTGTTGGTTTTATGACTACCATACTGGATCATACAGATGTTCTGATGTTATGACTACCATACTGGATCATACAGATGTTCTGATGTTATGACTACCATACTGGATCATACAGATGTTCTGATGTTAGTCGTCTAAGCTACCGCAAAGGCGGAAGCATTTTTGAAGAGTCGCCTGTAATAAAGGGAAAGAGAGATAGTATAGTCGATATAGCAACTGGCTGCATGCTGGAAGTTTCAGGGTTCGAAACCAGGTGGGAGCAAGATATTTTCTCGTCTCAATCCTCGACAAAGTCCGCTCTTCAACCTATACTGGCCCCTGCACAATGGGCAAGACAGTTGATTCTCGAGGTAAAGCGGTCAGTTCGTGCCGTTGACCACCTGCCGCTATCTGACGCCGAGGTTCAGATAGGGCAAACCTAAACTTTTCTTACTCTCTGTGCCTTCATGACATTTTAGAAAGAGAACTTTACCTTATCAACTGTAATAATATGGTTAACTGGATATAGCAAATATGTTTTGTAAAGAATTGGGAACATGTGTTTAAGTCAAATGTGTACTGTACTGCATGATAACGATCGCTTATACACATAATAAAATTCTCGAAATGCTCCTTCAACCGAAAATAGATCTGTTGAAACGATCCTTATGTACAAACTGAACCTCTTGAAATGGTCTTTCTGTACAAAGTGGATTTTTTGACGTCACTTCTTCTATACAAGTGTATCTGTCAAAATTATCCTTTATACATATATGAACTGGTCACCTAGCAATACACGTGCAAACTTTTTTTTCAAATTTCATTAGTAATTTGTTATTTTATGATACATTTAATTAAGTTGTATTCATAAGAATGCTGTTATTATATTCAGAGGTTTCATTCCATGGAGTTATATATAATAATTATTTAAGATATATAATTATAATTACTTAATTACGTATAATTACTTATGTCAATTTTGAGACAGGCCTGGAACGTAAATCATTGACCTTCCATGGACTTACATTATATCATTAAGTTCACTTTACACCGATTTTTTTTGCGACAGTTTCTCCAGAACGGTATCCCGTCGCTAACCGAGGGCTACCTGTGATTTCCATCTGTACAAAATTGAGTTCTCGGAACTATCACTTATGTTCAGTCCGTACCTGTCGAACTTATCCTTTCTGTATAATTTGGAGCCCTCGAATGAACATTACTAACGATACTGGAGGTCTCAGAAATTGTTCCTTTCACACAAATAGATCTCTCGGCATAATTTCTTTGACATATCCTTGGCAAATTTAGGCACGCATAGTGACAACTTTTATCAACAGTTACTGGAGTGATTAATCGTAGCGAAATGAAAGCAGAAATACCTCATGCGCTAGCAAATAGGAGAAATTATTGAATACTGAATTGTGACTGATGTCTTTCAATTACATCGCTTTCACTTTGGAACTTACAAATTTTACGCCCCGAATTTTAGTGGAAAGAGTGTACAATGCTGGGGACCGCTATGCATCACGTAACCAAATTACGGGGCTGCTAATGGAGGGTGGGGTGTCTGGATATTTTGGAGAATGACAGTTTGCAAATTGGCGCTGTGCTTATGTATGGTACCGTATATATCTTATCTTAAAATGTCATGAGAATTAAGAGTCTATATTTTACAGCAAGCCGGAGCTAAACGTGATTAGTGAAAAAAGGGAATAGAGACAATTTTTATTTAATTTACACGCACCAACTAATGTACTTATATATAATATTAAAGAAGTTTAAAATTTACATTAAAACTCTTAAAACGCTCCTACATGTTTCGATCATACGATCATCCTCAGGGAACACATATTGTTCCCTGCTAAAGTTTTATATTAAAACAATCAGTGATGTACTTCGTTATTTAAACTTGGTGATGTAGCAGCATGTCTATAAGTAAAAATAAGTATTTCGAATCACGTGTCACAATAATATAATGAAAATTGAACGATATCCACAAATAATTAGGCCTTTTAAGTTTTGTGTATATCATTCAGTTTTCATCACATTATTGTGACACGTAATTAGAAATACACATTTTTACTTACAGACATGCTGCCACATCACCAAGTTTAAATAACGAAGTACATCACTGATTGTTTTGATATATAACTTTAGCAAGGAACAATATGTACTCCCTGAGGATTATCGTAAGATCGAAACATGTAGGAGCGTTTTAAGTGCTTTAATGCAAATTTTAAACTTCTTTAATATTATATATATGTGCATTATTTGGTGTGTGTAAACTAAACTAACTTCAGAATGCACGGTGCAACGATCAAGATAGCGACAATTTTATTTATTCTGATAAAACATGAGTAATTCCATACACTTTTCCTATAATGTAATTCTTTGTTAAAAATTTAATTTACAAATGTTTGCAGCTTTTCCTGAGGCGGTTAGTTTTCGATCTACACGTCGATCTGAAATAGCACAAGGTATCAGAAATGTAACCAGAGGGCCCTCGTAGTTGCGATGTAATATCTCGAATTCAGTCACTGCTGAAAATCTTCTATAGCATAGAGTTTGCCGGAGCGCAGTGACGCTGACACCACAGACTCTTCCTCACAGCTGCAGGCAATCCCGGTAGAACATTTTGCAGAAAATTACGATATCAACGATCAGACCGCCTTTTAGCAGAAAGAGATCTGTGACAATGTCCACGACGATAACAATACAAGAACTGACGCTGCAATTGACACGGTGAGGATTATCTCGTGTCCAGATGTGAATGTCCCTAAAATACGCTTCTTTCGTCCACAGAACTTCGTCTTAACAAAGAGTCGCACTGTGCTCACCACGTAGCAGTTTGATAACTTGTCTCTTGGAGTACTGGTATGGATGCCACTGACTGGCACGAAGTACTTCGAAGACATTTGGCTGGGATGTTCTCAGTTCTCGTGGGATATTGTGTGAGCTTCAACAGCCCTCTTTCCACATATGCAGTTATGACATTTTCATTGACTGGTTTCCGTAGTGTCCGTCAGCAACCCGCATTCACAAGTGCCGTTGGTACTCCACTTTTGTCTCACAGAGACCTTCCTCCAATCCTCGTAACACTTTAGCGTTCGGATAACTGTAACTGGAATAATGAAGTGTGAATTACCGTGCGTCACTAACAGTGCAATTCTTACATGTACCGAGGAGTATGAGCACGTGACAATATTCTTCGTGTGTATTTCATAATTTGATGACAGCCAACCAGTGTTGTGTACTGTGTGTCTGAAACAGGCATGACAAAGCGATTTGTCGTCTGTTAAGTAATTTACACTCTTTGGCGGTGATTTGCACCCCAAAAGTAAACATACAGGAAAATACGTAGTTGGCTTTATACTTTCTTTTTATTTATTTTTTAAAGAAGGTATCCAGTAACGGAGAGCTTGTGCGCTAGTTTGTATGCACCCTGTTGATATTCACATACTACACTTCATGCACAAGATTTTGCATCGCAGATATTTGAGGCTCTAAACTTAGTTTTGAATCTACTTAGTGTGCTCTCGACAACACTCACAGTAAGACAAATCTGACATTTATTAACAACTGATAACGCTTCCTCTAAGGAAGGACGACACGAGAAGCACAGAAACGTCATTTCAAGCTGTTTGCTCTTCGATTTGTGTCATAAAGTTCATGTTGGAGGAATATTCTGTGATTTGGCAAAGGTATTGATTGCGTAAATCATGAAATTTTGTTAGATATATTACATTTTTATGGAATCAGAGTCGTATCTGGAGATTGGTTCGGGTCCTATTTAACTAATAGAAGACAAATGTTTGAAGCAAAATCAGCTAATACAACTAAAAATTATTTTCTCGGACTGTGGTAATTTAAAAGATGGAGCTTCCCAACTGTCAGTTATAGGGTCTCTATTGTTCATAATATATATAAATGGCCTTCCCATGAGAATAAATTCTGTATCGGAACCAATATAATTTGCTGACCTCACTAGTGTCATAATTCCAAAACAGAAATTTCGAAGATTGATTTTCAGGGACAAATTTATTTATCTCTCATGTGATTAAATTGTTTGCTGCTGACAAGTTTGTCCTAAATCAAGATAAAACAAATATAAAAAATTAGTCACAAAGAATTAATCACATTCTGCATTATGTAATGGTTATAGAGGAAAGTATATAGAAGAGACGGCAAATACAAATTTCTTGATTTATAAATTGATAACCACCTAAGTTGGAAGATCCATATTGAACAAATTGTTCCTAGGTTAAGTGGAGTGTCTTATGGTGTTAGGTAGATGGTCCATATCAGCATCATTAACACACTCAATTTACGACGCATACTTTCATTCTATTGTAGAAAATGTAATAATTTTTAGGGCAACTCTTCCAACAGTGGGAAGATTTTCACTCCAGGGAAGCAAATCGTGAGAAATATGGCTGGTGTACAACCCAGAACCTCGTGCATAAGTCTGTTTAAACAAATAGAGATTCTACGTGTTCGATGCTAATACACACCTTCATTAATGAAATTAATTTTCAACAATCTGGAAAATTTTCAAATAGATCCGTCTGTACACATTTTAATTACACGGAATAAGCACCAACTTCGTAGAACAAATGCCAACCTATTTAAAAAAAAATACATTTTTTGCTGGCATCAAAAATTTCAACAGTTTACCACTTAGTGTGATAATCTTCGACAATGACAAGGCAAAATTCAAATTAGTCTTAAGAAAATAATTAAATACTCCTTTTACTCTGAAGATGAGATTTTTAGGTGTATAAATGATCTATAATAATGTTTTCTAAAATGTTTTTAGTATTTCACACTGTAAAAATCATGTGTATTTTGTTTATTCACCAATTGTTCCGCATCCTGCTGTCTTTGTGATACGCTTATGGATCCATGGAATATATGTATGTATGTATGTATGTATGTATGTATGTATGTATGTATGTATGTATGTATGTATGTATGTATGTATGTATGTATGTATGTATGTATGTATGTATGTATGTATGTATGTATGT
>Ga0123357_10014609_pt1 | contig 10258 bp, 7 predicted proteins | sample TergutEmb28metaG_FD_89873 | JGI IMG/M metagenome (GOLD analysis project Ga0123357, IMG submission 89873) | Embiratermes neotenicus P4 segment gut microbial communities from Petit-Saut dam, French Guiana - Emb289 P4 | ecosystem: Host-associated > Arthropoda: Insects > Digestive system > Gut ... | reverse complement strand
TCGGGCATCATTATGCCCATCATCAGGAGAACAAAGACCGCGTATTACTGCATATGGTGTTTGCGCTGGTGGTGCTGGATGTGGCTGGTTGCAGTTGTGGGGCTGCGTTGTAGGGTGCGAGCGAGCACTGTGAAGGTTACTAGCCTTCCAACCAAAGTTATTAACTGAGTTGTTCTATGTATTGTTTGTGTGTAAATATGTATTGTACTACTGCCACCGGGTGTCAACCCAATTGCGGTTTACAAATATATCATATCATATGAAGTCACACGTCGGTTGTTCGGGGTCCGCTTCCTAGACTATTACTTAGCCTAGCGCACTTTTTTTGTACGCAATAGCGCTGGTGCGCCAGCAGGACCCCTCATTATCGATGCTTCATGATCATACTCAGACACACCACATTCGGTAGGACTCCTCTGGACGAGGGATCGTTCCGACGCAGAGACCTCTGACAACACACAACACTTACAGGAGACAGACATCCATGTTTCTGGCGGGATTCGAACCCACAATTCCAGCAAGCGAGCGGCGGCAGACCCCCGCCTTGGACCGCACGGCCACCGGGATAAGCTAGCGGCACAACTTAATAAGACAAATAACTGAACCTAAGCAATGTTTTAGTCCTAAAATATTTTACGACCTAAATACGAGTACGTATTGGTAGCTTCCACCACTTAACCAAATTCGACGTGTCGCGTAGCTCTGTTGAGCCCCCACAAAAATACAGTATGTTACCTACATGCTCAGATTTTGCACACAAAAACTGGGAATCGTTTTGGGGGCGGGCGTCTTGAGAGGCGAGTCGGTTAATGGGGGTCGGTTTATCGACAATCGGATGACCGAGGGTTTGCAACAAATGCATCTGTTCCTGACCATACCGTCACTTTAACGTGACCGCTAAAAGAATACTGGCCGGCTCTTGACTGACAGTGCGAGTTGCACCAATCGATTTATGAGCCCAAACAGGGCCATTCACGGCCTCGAGGTGATGTGAACTCGCGTGAGAGAATGGTTCAACCAATAAGTGAGCAGGCCTCTGGGCGACCGAGAAACCGAGGCTGAAATCCCGTAGGGACAATATGCGTGTAAATCTCCGAATGGCTGTGGCTCGACCACACCCCTATTGAATAAAGTAATAGTGACTTTTTTTTTTTACCACGGCGCAACAGCCTACTGGGCCAAGACCTCATTATCAAGGATTCATGATAACACTCGGTTAGACACACCATATTCGGTAGGACTCCTCTGGACGAGTGATCAGCCCGACGCAGACACCTCTACCTGACAACACTCACAACAGATAAACGTCCATGCCCCCGTCGGAACTAGAACCCATAATACCAGCAAGCGAGCGGCCACAGACCCACGCCTTAGATCGCGCGGCCACTGGGATCGGCTCTGGTGAATTTAACCATGGGAAAAACGGCGGGGGTGTGACGCTCATTCCTTCCCATGTCGAGACTGAGAATGCATGGAATTATACCTCCAATCCTCAATGTTTTCATGGTGTGGTGATTAATTAAACAGAGGGACAACTTAACCTTAACCTTTGGTAAAGTAACTTCATTGTGAGTGAATGTCGCTGGCAATCGGGACTCGCCCACTTTTAACGAAAGTCTCCCATATCCAAAAATAAGATAGGCAAGGTACGTAGAAGGAAACTCTGTGGTGTATTCAAGAGATGTTTACACCTCCTCGGCTATCGTAGCAATCTGAGAGCATTTCAGTCGATAGAGAGCTATTTTATGGTAAATAAATGTCAATGGCAACAATACAACATGCCACGGGCCCAGACACGTTTGTCACTTTACAAATAAATCTGGATTTCGACAGATTTTAATAAAGTCTCCAATACCAAATTTCGTAAGCCGGATAGCGTAGTCGGTAGAGCGAATCGCTACGTGCGGGAACGGTCCAGGGATCGCATCTCGGTGGGGGCGAGAATTTCCTTAAATCTCCAGACATGCTCGCGGGCCCAACCAGCCTCCTACACAATGGGTAACCGGGCCATTTCCCAACGGTAAAGAGGCCGAGGCATGGCGTTAACCACCCACATCCAACAAGTGCGGAGGTTAAAGAAAGTAGAGCTACACCTCTACACCGTCTCTGTGCTTTCACGGAGAGTTACAGGGTGGACTTTTTACCTTCACCTTTTACTATCAAATTTCGGTCAAATCCGTCAGTGGAAGACAAGTTGGTTCATTTTTTGACGGACGTACAGTCATGACACTCATTGCTACTTTTCACGACTACATACGAACGCGCCAAAAATGGGTCTAACTATTTAGGGGATAATGCCACGCCTCAGAGGGAAGGATAGACGTCACTGCGACGTAAGGTTGTATTCGCAACCCTTCGAAGAGCCTATTACATTTCTGTTTGTCCGTCTGTACGCATGACACAATCCGGGAGCCGCCGAACGGATTTCCATGAAATTCGGATGTTATAGAGCGTAGTCTGATACTGGCAGCGTCGTGAAATATGGGAAGAGCCAAAAAGGACAGGAGAATAGAATAAGCAGTGACACACACAAAAATCGTAGAAAAACTGCGTATGAGTTGCTGAGAGCTCAAAAAAACCGAAGCTTTCCGTTTTGCTTCAGTTTAAAGTGATGGCCGCGTCAACAGAAAACTCGATTATGAAATTCAGTGAAAACTCTATGCTTCAGACCCCCGTAATTCTACGAGGGCCACCACAACCCAACTATCACGGCTCGCTTTACAATTATAAATAAACGCTTAAAAGTAATCCACAGCTGTGAAATTTAAAACTCATTAAAACCGTGTTTTATTTTTGCACCAGTTTGCAAATATACACACAATCCTGTGAGACGAACGTGCTATCGACAAAAACAAACATGCAATGGTGACTTGTATACGAACGCCGCGTCACAAAGCTCTGTGTTTTTGGCTCGATCAATGCATACGGTATGACGGGAGGAAAGTTTTGCTTCCAACTAAAGACAAGCAGCGCGGAACCAGCAAATGAGACAGATTTAAATAGAAAAGAGATTCGTCAGACTTTCAGATATTGTCGGGGGGAAAAAAAAGAAAAGAAAACGCGGCTTCATTAATCAACAAATATCTCAGATCTATGCGCTGAAAGCTGGCTTCAGCAAGGTGAAACAGAGAAAAAAGAAGTGTTACATAAGGATACAAAACGAAATAAACACGATCGGAAAGGATTAAAGTGACAGAGAAAAGAAATTAGGAAAAAAAAAAAAGTTTGAGCAAAGCAAGCAGCAACAACAGAATGCAAGAATAAAGAGTACAAAGAAGAAAGGATATTACAGCCTGCAGTTTCCATAGCAACCTTACAGAATACAGTGTTCTAGGGCAACCAGCCGCGTCAGTTCGGCGAAGTTCAGCGTTTCGATGACATCCTGTCTCCATCATCAGGGAATGACAACAGACATTTTACTTCACTCTGAACACGGAAGTGGTTGTCCATCAGGCTTTATAACGAAGGAAAGAGAAAACAAAGAAAATTGGGAGAGAATAAGGGAAGAAAAAATGTACAACAAAATAGGGCGTGCGAAAAAAAAACCGCGTAAGAAAACCAATAAACCAAGCAAAGAAACTGAAAAACAAATCACGATAATGTACGGAGAATATTACTGATTACAGAAATGCAATGGCTGGTAACTTCACTATCTCCGTACCACTAAATGAAAGTCTGAAAACCGAATACGATAAATACAAAAATGTCACCACTCACAGACTGTACGGGTGTTCTGTGAAATAATCGCTTTTTATTTTGAGTCACACAACACAAAATCAAGAGCATTAATGTTAACCCTAACAACGAGGTGCTTGTACGGGTGCCACCTGCTTAAACATTTGAGAGTTCTGCAATTTTCAGACACTGTGCATCCATTCTTATGATTCTCGCAATATAAAGAGGGTACTTCCCTGCAAAGCATTAACCGGCTGGTCACTGCAGTGTTGACAGCGTTTTGCACGTTACGTGTAAACTGTTATATATTACGTGAGTGAACTTCACACGTTCAACACTTCAAGCAGCCGGTACACAATATGACCACTGTCCCTGAAATGGTACAACCAACACCATTTCCGTGAATATATATTTCGTGTCTTCAACGGCCTTTCAGAAAGGAATAAATGAAGTTCCTAATTAAGTAGTAAAACACTTTAATTAAATCAGTACACACATCACTAGAGAAGCGGATGGTGTAGGCTAATCCGTAACACAAAAGCCCTCAATTATCATACCAGTACGTCCACGTTCACGTGTTCTATTTTCTGAAAAGTTTCATACTTCTAAAACGGCAATATATTTCAACCTTTAATTGGAAATGTGTCACAATGACGTCACAATATTGGAAACTGGTTATTGATGGCCGGCGTACGGCATTACAAGGTTGGGCTGACGGATTTCCTACACCAGATCCGATATACGTGAATTATTAGTTTAAAAATCGCGCTAAATACACCGTCTCATATTTTTTTCATAAAATACGCACAAATTCCACCTGGAAACAACTAATCGTTGTTCTTTACCGCGTACCATTTACAACAGATTCTAAAGAAACTGAAGGAAGAAAAGCCGAATGCATTAAAAACGGAATGCAATAAATGATCACTTCGGAATTTCTGTAAATTCCGCATTACCAATTGACGAGATCAATAATTATTGGCCAAAAAGATGTCCGCCTTGATCTTCAAATGAGGTAGATGTTCCGAAATTATTATTCCAAATAAAAAAATTAGTTTACGACACTTGGCCCCTTACACGCCGGCGTTATGGGTACTGAGTGTGGCACACAATCCTGACGGCAGCGTGCATGTGACATAAGATTCCTCCAAAACATTCGCACCCGTCAGGCTTACTCTACCATCACGAAGATGGACGCACCACGTTCCTACGAAAACGTCGGCAAGCCCCTAAAAGATTACACGGTGTTACAATCCGGAAGACCATACTCAAGAGAGGTTTTCACGGAGTATTCTAGTGTTTCCACTTTGAAGAAACCTGATGTCCCCTTCTTCAGGGCAGCATGTTCCTTGCAAGCAAGGGATTCAACGACTGACGCGACACTTCGCGATTGTCTCGTAACGCGTCCTTTTCATCTACACGTGAACACACTGTAGCATAGAGGAACAGGGTGATACAGGTTTTAAGAAACGATCGAGGTAGGTTACAAACTCAGGTGAAGAAACAGTTGGAAATCCATATTCGTGCAGAAACAGAACACGAATACGTTTTAAAGTGTTCAGAAATGTCAGTCACGAAGAGATACATAATACAGCATGGTCAGTCTATTTCTGTGCGCTTCGTGCGTCTTTCTTCCGAGAAGCGAGATCACTTGCATGTACAGTATCGTGGGAACACGCCAACGCGTGAGCAGATGGAGTGGCACATCCTTAACTTCAAACACAAAATAAATAATAGGGGTACTTCAGTGGAAAGTGCGCAGTAATTGTAAGTCACATTACGAATAAAACGTGCCGTGATCGATAAGTCTTCTTCCTTCATGACAAATAACGAGCAGAAATTTGAGGTAAAGAATGATGGATAATTGAGTAAGAGCTACTCATTGTCTGTGGTGCATTATGCTGATGAAGGTACTCTGAACAACAAAAAATTGGTCGCCCAGAATTCAATACAATCACCGCGAAGCTTCAAATACACAGTAAAAAAATATATTATTAATCCCGGTCGTAGTACTGCTCAGTACAATACCTGAACACGCAATAAACAACAAACAAAATTCAACTCCACAAGATTCTTGGACATCCACTGCGGCAGCAACAGTTCAGTCGATCGAGTGACCACACCACGGGCTGGATATCACAGGAACCATGCTTCAGCTCTCGGCGGAGGAAAAAGATCTACCTTCTCACCGAATCACCCAGACCACCTCTAGAGATTCCACACAGCATTCTACTGAATGGAAACATGAGGCTCCTTTCCTAGGGCCAAAGCGGCCGGGGTGTGAAGCTGACCACTCAAATCCTCATATCACCGGGGATAAGAGTGCGTGAAACTGTAACGCCAAACCTCCCCCCTCCCCCCAACCGAATGCCTTCCTAAGCATACAAGGGCCATTTTACCATGCTAATTATGTCCACATCTGGTCTCTCCTAAGCTATCACACCAGACTGGTACAAAAGGCCGTTTCAGGCCGCCATACCATGGAATTCATGGAATTATTTGTCTCGCCATATTAAAACAACAACCTAATTTGAAAATTGTCAGAATGGAAAACAATGAACATATTACAGCAAAAAGTTTGGAGGAAAGCGAATACCAGAGAAGAGCAGACACAAAAAGTAACACACCAAATAGCCTAAAATCCGACGCTACTATCACTGTCGCTATTACACCTATTATTATTATTAGTATTATATATCAATAACTAGTTTTTTTTTCCTGTGGCGCTTTGACTCGATTCCAGGTCATGGCTTCCCCTGACAGGGACTGACGATCACACTCTTGGACAAACCCAAGTCGGTAGGACTCCTCTCGACAACAGAATAGCCCGACGCAGAGACCTCTACCTGACAACACACAACTCTCACAAAAGATAAACATGCACATTCCGGTGGGATTCGAACCCACAATCCCAGCAAGCAAGCGGTCGCAGACCCACGCCTTAGACCGCGCCGCCACTCATTACTATTACCGAGCCATATCTCAGACGGGAGGAAACAGGGTAAACACAAATTACAGAGCGCAAAACGTTACACTCATCGACTTACGGCAGCAGGTCCAGAACATCCGGCACAAGTTGGGGAGTGTCTAAATTAAAGCGTGCGGGTAAGAAATATCTAGGAAGGCCTAGGCGTAAATTGAATATTTAAACGAATAAAGAAATCCAGCAAGACTGGCTTCAACTAGCGTTTAAGTTCAGTCGCTGGATATCTTGAGGACATGATACTTACCCTTCCAAGTTCCGCAACAAGGGGGGGAAATTTCGGAAGCAGTTGAAGGACTGTTACGATTCTCAGAACAGGTCGTTCCGCGCGGCTGGATAATGGTTGTGTCATGCTGCAGATTCGCCATAGTATTTCAAGTCAATCTCGGCTGACAAGCCTGAGGAGGAGGGGTAACGATAACAAAGGTGCTGAAATGATTTCAATCCTAACAGACCACACAATTACAAACACACAACATACGACGTACTTCCAAGTCATTAGTAATACATTATTCAAAACTGCTACATAACTGTCAACGTCATTTTAAAGGAAGCAGGACCTCAATATCTTGAATTCACTTCAGGATTTTAATTTTAAAAAAAATCAACGCCTCATACAGTATATGACGCCACTGTCTTTGCATATGCGTCTTTTCGCCAAGAATCATCGCATTCGCCTTTCGGTGCCATAATCATCATGGTGTATATGTGCCATTACCAGTGTTTACACCTATGTTGGCACTGGTGTCAAAACGCGTATGCCCATGTAGGTCTACCATAAGGTGTTAACTGTCTGATGAGAATAAATACCTGGAAGTGTACGTAATTAACTGTAAGTCACATGAAGTGGTTGGGAACCACAGGATGAGTCCATAGATTGGCAACGGACGTGTGCGTGCGTGTGTGTGTGTGACCTTTACTGTATGAAAAACGGGAAAGGTATGGCAAAATGACCATCAATCTATCACTTGTGCACTGTAAGTTCAATAAAACTGCAACAACTAAAACTGTCCCTGTGCAAACATATCCTCGAACTGTCGTACATGATCACGAATTTCCGTCTCAACCTCAATTCAAATTTGCATGTATATTGTATTGCAACAAAATAAATGGTTCGAGTTAAAATATTTCCGTACATTTGGCCGTACACTGTAAATCTCTTGGAATTAAAGTGACAGCCTTTCCCACCCTACGAATCCACAAGCGTGGCGTTTCGCGTGCCAATAGAAGTGTTCGTGCGGCGGTACAAAAGAAATGATCGCAATTCGTGAAAATACGTAAACGCAGAGAAGTGTACAACAAGTATTTCTGAATAAGCAGATGGACTACATGTGTTGCTTTTAAACCAGTAGTTTAAGCAGCACACGTCATAGTAAGAGTTATTTGCAAAGCGACGTCTATGTAGTTTGCTAGTTCGGGATCAAGGTTTCACGGGACCTAGCTACCACCAACCTCAGCTGCGATAACAGCCAAATCGTATTTAATTCCAGCATTTTCCCCTCATGTTAATTCCTAACTTTTAAAAATGTTCACAAAGAGTGGCTCCCCCGAAGGGCGATGAAGCTTTTTCCGAGTACTGCCGAAAAAAGAGCCGGAAACAAACGTGGCGAATTAAGTTTCATCGCAAACAACTTATCTTGAATTAATGAAACTCTACTGTATGTGGATTAGATACTTTCAGTCTCCTTTTCAACCAGAAAAGACAAAAGTAGGTTTCTGAGACACTCCCACGCTGTATGTGTGTGTCTGAAGTATTTCATCCATTTCAAGACCAGTGGTAACTGTAGTGCCAGCAAGTTTCAAATTCAAACCCCTATAGTCTGCCCACAGAACATCTTTCGTCTGATTTCCACAACAAAGAGACCATTTCCCTACAGAATTCTCCAATTCGACTTCTGCAATTGAGACGGAATGGGTTTACTGCGCGGTACGAACCGAAACTTACATATAATTGATGTCGAAGTCAGTCTTCATCGCTTGAACGCCATACTCTACACGGCGAGTGCAGTGTGATTAGCTGATGACAGTTACACCAGACTGCAGTTACGAAGCAATCAAGATGAACCATCGCTTCGGATGCGATGAAGAGTTATCAGCTAGTAACTCGGCGGACTAGAGTGTCGATTTTACGTTAACCTAGTCACGTGACAAGGCCGTTTCTAGATTCATTGCAATATTTAGTACAGTATTAGCTCAGTAAGTACAGTGACTTGTGCCGCGGGATGAACAACAAGAGAGTGAGAGTTCGTTATCCGGCAATTGGAATGGGTTTTCCTCTTTTCAAAGCCACCAGACCACCCATCTGGTGGGGAAGGGAGGCTCTTTCTCATGAGACACAGCAGCCGCTGCCGCCGCCGCCGCCGCCGCCGCCACCACCACCACCACCACCACCACTAATCAAGGCGGAATTGAGCCATGAATCCTGGTATTGTATGTCCCATTCCAATGCCCCAAACGAACTATTTACCAACCTGGCACCCTATCAGTTTTTCCCGTCAGCAGCAATTACCGAACAAAGAATGTGGAAACAGCAGGCAACAACAGCACGTCGGTCAACGACCGAGCCTTCAAAAACAACGGAGCAGGCTTATCAACGTACAGTTCATGACCTTTACTGTAGGCGGAGGGACAAAATTTATCCTGGTATATTTAAACAATGCTATATTTATGGTTTATTTAATGACAATGCCAGTAATTCAAGACTACACCGGGCGTGTCACTTCAATTAATCTGTTTTATGGCGTCAGGAGCTCACAGTATAGGCCTACATGCGCAGACCAACTACGTGCTACTGAAATTCATTCAACTGCTGTTTATAATTTATTTAACGACGCTGTCAGTAGCTAAGACTACGTAACTAGTTTGGCTCGTGTTAATACGATTTATTTATTTATTTCAATTTATTCACGGTTTTTTCAAAAGTGCTCTCAACAGTTGTAACTATACAGCCTGTGGTGAAAAGAGAAATGGCGGTCTACAGACGCTATATGGACATACTGTTTGTTGGTCGAAGCTGGTTCAGATTTTCCGTCCACCACAGGAAATGACGAAAAAATTCGGAGTATTTTCGGCAAAGAGTCGAAGTCCAGTCCTACCTGAGTGAATTCGTCTATAGTCACCGTCGCGTTTAGAAATGTTAAAAAGAAAGACAATGGACTATAAAGTGCAGCCAAGCGGTTACGTGCGACGTCGTGGAACAGTTCTCTCACACTTGCAGTCGCCTTCCACACATGGAAGCGATTTCTTGTTGCTGTACGCCAATTCCACGTATCATCGCAACTCTCAACTATGGCACACCAAAACATCTTTCTTTTGCTACAACTTTCTTTGCTGTCGCTTCTTTCTCACCAAATGAAATGTTTCTTTACCGTTATCTCCCTCCTTCTCCCTCCCTCCAAGCTGTCTCCATCTCTCTCACAATAAATTCTCTTCGCCCGCCAATTTATCAATTTATTAGTCTGTGGACTAACAGAAGAATGAAACAATCGTTTACTGCAAGATGAACATCAGAATTATTGAAGACTCGAATAGGTCTACACATCTCTCCACCCACCCCCCGCGAAAATCAAACTGAGTTCATTTCCATTCCAATTTAATATC
>Ga0123357_10014608_pt1 | contig 10259 bp, 7 predicted proteins | sample TergutEmb28metaG_FD_89873 | JGI IMG/M metagenome (GOLD analysis project Ga0123357, IMG submission 89873) | Embiratermes neotenicus P4 segment gut microbial communities from Petit-Saut dam, French Guiana - Emb289 P4 | ecosystem: Host-associated > Arthropoda: Insects > Digestive system > Gut ... | reverse complement strand
GTTGCCTGAACTTGGTACACAAGTGTGTGACTGTCGCATTCACAAATCTCGTCCCTTTCAACGTCGATTTTAGCTTCGGGAAAAACCAGAAGTCACAAGGAGCCAAATCTGGGCTCTGCAGGGGGCTGACAGATCTGGTGATGTGATGCTTTGCCAAAAAACCTGCAGTAGAGCTGTAGAATGGGCAGGCATGTTGTCATGATGAAACTGATCTGCTGGCTTGGTCATTGTGAATGCAGTAGTCACACAGTACACAAGCTCAGTCATTGGCTTCTCACTGCCACCTGACTAGCCCCACGGGAGAGTGACTGTTCACGGATGCACTGTAAGGTCTCCTCTGACTGGCTGACAAATTACATCAAGGCCACATGACCAGTTCTCGAGATATTGAAAATGGCTGGATACTTTCTGGTCAGCCCTCATATCTTGTATTATACAGAATTGTTATTGTATTTGATAAGTATCCTTTGTCATCTGCAGCCTCTGCTATGGAATGCCTGCAGATGTTTGGCTGAGTGGATATGTTAGCATGATAAATGATCAGATATGAAAAGATGACTGATAGTTTTCAGAGAAAATAATGACCCTTTATTTCCTTGATACATCTGATGCAATAGAATGTAGTAAAGTGAAATGTTCTGTGTTGTGGTAAGCGTTCTGCAGGTGGTCTGAACCAGAGTATTGCTTTCTGTTATGGACAATCATTGCAGTATTTTCTTCATACCTATCAGAGTCAGCAGTGGTAATAAGTTGAAGTGTGTACTGTGGTAGTGTTTTTACCTGTGGCTTACCCTTGTGCTGCGGTAGATTGTATTCATTTAAAACATGGGTGACAGCACTGGAGTATAGGATAGTCTTATATGAAATTTATTTGTGGTATAACTCTGCTATGAGAGGAAATTCAAAAGAAAGTTACCTGGTGTTCAACTTTTGCACAGAGACACTATTAAGGTTCTTGTCGATAAAGCAAGAACAACTGTGGAGTTGACACGAAACCCAAACATTGGTTGTTCACAGAAAAAAAGCTGTACAAGATCATTGCTCAGCCTCACAAATCGCATACATGTCTTGCACAAGAAATTGCCATGGCAGTAGCCTGAAATCTCACAAGCCAATCTTGATTTCTGTGACTGATATCTTTATGACTGCAGACTTGGTCCCAAGTTGACATCTTTTCCTTCCATTGTCGGTGTACTGAGTAAAGCGTGTTTGATCAGTAGTGGATCATTTGTATTCGCTTGTTCTGAAAATCCGGTGTGGAAATAGTCACTGTGTTTATGATTGTCTTCGTAGCATAGCTGCTGTGTTGCAGGATGACTGCATGCTTCTGAAGAGGCCTGATCTGACGCCCTCTCATCGTATTGCTGTTCAGTTGCGGATGACAGAGAAGAAGATACTAGCCGCTGCAGAAGATTATGTTAAACAGCAGATGAAGGCCTGAAGATGCAAGCAGATTGTAGGTAATAAAAGCTGTATGTGGTCTAACCACAGACTGTGTGAGCAGTTATAGTTGTTTGGAGGAATCAACAGATGCTTAGCCAGTTACCATGTTGACACATACACAGATTTATTTTTCTGGTTTTCTGGGATATGATGCTTTGTTGCTGGGTGCATGGTTCCAAAAGCTTCTAAGGAACTTACCAGGGATGCAGAGTCACTTCCCAGAAGACTGGAAATCCTTGATTGCACCGCTGAACAATGGCCTTGTACTGTACATACAAGTTGTAAATGTGAAACTTGACTGTACTGAAACCTAAACCAAGGGGAATATATATATATATATATATACATAATTTTAATTTTCTGCTGCATATTGCAGTGGACTTGCATTAAAATTTTCACATTTGAAATGAATGTATGCAATAAACTATAGTGAGAAGGCATTTGCAAATTGTATAACAATGCTGCATTCATTTATTTGGTGTCTCTTTCTTTCTAACAAGAGAGAGTGGTATTTTATTTACAAAGACCTGTGTGTTGCAGAAATTTTGCAGTTGCATGCACACTAAGATCTTCCACAAGCTAAAAATGGATGCACTATCAGTTTAACATTTTCTAAGATCTTCCACAAGCTAAAAATGGATGCACTGTCAGTTTAACATTTTCCACTGTTCCTTACAGAACAGACATTACAGCAATGAACATTTTAAATTTTCTTGTTTGATTGTTTAGTTTTGTCTTGAAACATCTTGTGTTTTTCATTAGTATGTTTTTCATTATTAGTCACCTTTGATGTGTTTACATTCTTCTCAGGTAAATCTCCACTTATTCTTGTTTCTGCTGACGTAAATGTGGTATTGAGCATGTAATAAGCTGTTCTTAATCATGTAATTATACATGCATTTTTTTTAATGTAGTAATTAAATGTATGGTTAGCGGCTTCGGTAGTGTAGGGGTAGCGTCCTGCCTTTAAGTACCCAAGTTCGCGGGTTCAAACCCGGCCGAAGCTGTCAGGATTTTTCAGGGTGAAAAAATCCTCAGTGTACCTTCCTTCGGAGGGGAAGTAAAGCCGTCGGTTTCATGTCATAGATTTGCGGCATGTAAAAGATCCCTGAAATGACAAAGTCACACTTTCAGGCAAAATTACCGGCCAATACTTGCACACACAGTTCCACCTTTCACTACTAGGGTCTCTCGCGTTGTTGTGGACATGGAGTGGCGAATGTGGAAACGTCCAACAAACAGGTGGGGGGGATAGGGTGAGTACAGTAAGCCTTCTAGGCTGCAGTACATCCGTGGCATTAGCCACGGGCCCTACTGATGAAGAATAAGTAATTAAATGTATGGTTGGTGCTGCATCTGAAACTTGAGCCTCAGGTAAAATAAAAACTGAACACTTCTGATTGTTGTAATTGTGTCTGACCATTACACATAACCAGCATACATGGTGTTTTCTTCCACAGCAAAGTGGCAGAAGTTGTCTCTGTTTTGCATCATGTAAAATAAGAATTGACATAAATATTTACAGTACACAATTTGACTGCTTGTCATTTATATTTCAGGTTTACAGAAATTGATGCTTTTGCCCACAAGATTTGTATTTTTAACTAATTACATCTTTTGGAGAAGGGACAGTTATGTTTGTGTTGTGATCAGGGTGTTTTCTTTGCCGTTTGTAACACTATAATATTAGTATCTCAAAGACTGGAATATTTTAACCCTTCCCTTTATACAAAAATTTACTTCAGTTTTTAAATTAAAGTAATTTCTTCAGTCCAGATTTCAAATTTTGAGTTTTCTTGTTTATGTTGACCAGAACATTCTAGGACTTTTCAGAGGAGCCAAGATAAAAGCACTGTATATTTATGGTGAATCGAGGAAATTACGGAGAGAGGGGAAAGTAGTCATAGATTATGTAGTGAAAGAAACACGAAGGAATGGCTTGAATATCAAGTCTACCATATGACACAGGAATGTTTGAAAGAATGAAAGTTTGAGCTCATTTAAGGTGACTGAGTGTGGACTGGACAGCAGTTGTTCCCTCACAGTGTCAGTAGGGATGCTGTTACTTGCTCATGTGGTCTTCACTATGAAGTGAACAGATTGCTGCTGGCATAGTAATGTGAAGCTGCCCTTCATTTCCATGGCAGTTAATAGATAACAAATGTAAAAGTACTTGAATGGTATGCTACAGGGTGTCTAATTTGTGAAGAGAGTGTTTCTTATAAGCTGTTTAGCAAGTGTTCTGCAACCTGGCAGCAGGTACCAAGCTTGCCATAAGGGCTTACAGAAATTGGCCTGCTGTTGAGAAAAATGTATAAACCCTATCTTTGCTATATTACAGGCAATTTTTAAGCAACTAAAATCCCAAATATTATGAAATTTGGTGCACATGTAGTTGAGAGTTTGCTGTATCAACTGACTTTTCTTTTTGTTTTTGACTGGGACATGTTTATAATATTCTTTTGTGAATGATCATTCTTGGAAGTAGTGTTTTATAAAACAATATTACAGCCTTAAAACTAACCCCAGAAAACCCACAGACACCATGTTAGCGGCAGCATTTTGATGAATACCCCTAAGCAGGGGATGAGGTAATCTGCATAAAAACAACTTCCCTTGTTTGAATTAAAATCTCTCAACACAACCAGACAAATATCAATTGATCCCAGTATCATTTAGAACCATTTCAGCGTGATGTAAGCGGTTGGGTCGGATTAGTACTGCTCAACACCTTGATGTTTTTTGACCCTTGTATGTCATCCCCAGGAGGCACTTAAGCGAACATGTTTGTATGCTGATAAATTATATGGTGCGTTACAGATTTGTTCTTTTGTTCATTATCTTCCTGAACCTGGTCACACTATTCATCCCCATCCTTTTACCCATTACAAAATTCATATAGAGTACTGGGTAATACCTTTTCCCAATTGAGAGCATAGTGCTGCACACCTCTACTCTAACTGCAACTCTGAAACTTGTGTTTTGGGCCACGTCCTCTTTCCACCTCATTCACTCTGAAGATTGTAACTGCGCTTTATGTTGAAACAGAATAATTTAAATGCTTGATACTGCTAAACCCCAAGAGCTGAAGGTACACTTAATCTTCTTGTTTCTTTGTAATTTTCGTAATAGCTGCTAGAAAGACGTAGGTTATCAAAGTTCTGCTCATTTTGAGGAACAGCCTTCTGATTGCTTATACAGAATGCTTTATGAGATTTTAAACACATTTCTGCTGTGTTAAATGTTTGTGTTAACATGGTTCACTTTGTGTATGCTGTTAATTTGTGGTGAGCACTGAGCCAATCAGGACCTTTTGCACAGTGGAACCTGAGATGAACTGTAAATGGTATGAGAATTGGGAAAAGTAGGATCTACTGTATATTTTATTGTGATGTGTTTGTGTGGTACGCACTTCTAACACGTGCTTTGGGTTACTGCATTTGATTTTTGTGAAATGCTGATGAATCATTGTACATATGTTATTGATATTTATTATAACGCATTGCAGAATGTATATTCTTCGTGTATTTTATGGGAGGACATTCGAAAGGTTTGAAATAAATATAACTGAATTATCATCACCCAGTTATTTTTATCTCTATTTTGCATCTTCCTCTCCTTAACTACATAAACACAAATGATAATTTTTATTTATTTATTTTGCATCTTTATAGTTACATGAGCAGAAACAATAATATAGTAGCTGCACATCATGTGCAGGGTGAATGAAAGAGAACTGCTTGGTAGTAGAATTTTCTGTACTTTATGTGACTATAAATATGGGGGCCCTGTGGCGGACAGTCATCTGAGTTCCCAAGTATTATGCGGAATGCTGTCATTTAAGTTTTGTGGCCCTTTTCTCAGTTAATAGTATGGAAGTCTTGTATTGCTATTGGAAGCTGATTCAAATTTGAGTCTTTTTGTGTTAATTAATCATATTCTGTGACAACTGCAATGTAGTTTTGTTTGAGGCTTCTGGAGTAGGTGTTGGATGTTATGGGCATGTAAATGACTGGTGCAGAAAGTCTGTTGGATATTCTGTGTCTTGTTTTCATGTTTATAATGAAGGAGTTAAAAAGTTCATACTTCTGTGTATTTGTGTGTCATTTAGTTTTTGGACTGGCTGTGAGGTGACGTTTGCTGAACTAAACTTCTCTGCCAAGCTGCATCACTAATTTGCATTTCAGTCCAAAATTGTAGGTTGTAGCCTCTGTGATTTGCATTGTGTCAGAGAATGGTAGATATAAAATCTTGTGTACATAAGTTACAGGGTCTCTGCCACAGTAATAATGGGGCTAGAAATCAGTGTGTGAAGTAGGCCTTCATGAATCCTACTTAGAACTTTTTACTATCGTGACATATTTGCACTATTGTGAAGGTATTCAGATTACAGACATGTGCAAATGACAACCATCCCCCATTACATTCATTTAGGTGGAGTGTGATGACATTGTATTTTGCTAAGAAAAAGTTTCATTTCAAAATGTAAAATTTAAGCACAGCAGTCCCGTACTCAATTGCATATCTTTTGTGATTTCTTTATGTATATGCCCTGTAATACCCTTCCCACCTAGCCTTTACTTATACCATTTAAAACACTAGTGTGTGGTATATTAACTAAGGATATGAAATTTAAGAGGTGTATCGCTAATATTTTGGTGCCCTCCTATGTTGGGAGGATTGATAACCCCAACAATACTGGCTGATTCAATATAGCTCAGTAAAAATACTAACATATAGGATAAAAAGAGCTTGAATCTTCTTAACCACTATGTCCAGACAGCCCTGGGGCCCACCAGAACTTCAAACAAATGTCGCAATGGATTAAACTTTGTTCTCTGTCTCATTTTGATCCAGATTTTTTTTTGTGTGATGTGCTTTGTTATTATGAACTTCAATTTCCCCCCGCTACCTTTTATGAGTCGTTTTTCTGATGGCCGTGAGAGTTCCTTCCCTTATGTTCCACTTAAATGGATCGGTATGGAATCTGCTTACATGGGCGAAGTATCATTCATTGCCGAGTTCATTGTTGTTAATAATAGTAAGTAGAAATTTCGCTAGATGGCAGACCTGAGGGATGCTAATGTTGCGATCTAGTGTCGGGTATGGTAACTGTTTCCAGTGCCGTAAAACGGCACGGTTTAGAGCTGACATTTAAATCACCCGTGGCAATTGCCTTAAGTGGCGCCTGTCAGTGAAGTAGCAGACTGCAAGCAAGGTGGATGTGGAGTGTGGTGTTTCGCCACAACCGTGCCTCGTGTGCGATGGAACGGCATGACAGGTAACAGCTGTCTACAGAGAGATTACTGACGAAGAGATATGAGTTCCACACCCGCTGTGGCGGCAGAAGGCAAAACGCTTAGTAACGGAAGTGCCTTTCCTCGAGAATTACTCTTCAAGTTTCTGGTCATTGGAGATTACGGCGTTGGTAAGAAAGTTTCTGTTCGTTTAGAAACATTCGCTATATGATGAGTTACAACAGCTACATCTCGTACATTTATGATAAGTTTTGTGCAGTGTATATCGTTCATTTGAACGGAATTCACTGCGGTGTGGTCTAAACCTGCAAACACTCTCGTTAATGCAGGTTTAACCTCGAGGCCAAATTCGACGGCCTTTCACATATCAAACATTCTGACGAAGCAACAGAGTATGGATTAACTGGCTGTTACCCGCGAAATATTTCGATTTGTATTGTGTTTCGGATTCGCCAGGGAGCACACACAAAACGTTCTTGGGCTTTTTACATTGTTCACTTTTGATATATGTGTTTTGTTGACGTTGACCTCAGGGCCACAAAGACTGATGCATGTACACATCTTAAAGTAAGCGCGCATAAAATATTTTTTTCTGTTTTATTTGATTACGCTCTCAGTTTCCCAGACTTTGCTGTGACAAATGGAAGGATGAGTGAGTAATTAAAAAAAAAAACTGAAAGGAACCCGCGGTGGCCTCATTGAGCTATTTGAGAGCATTTGATTGGATGGACTGAGGGAAAAAAAAAAACCACTGGGTATCCTACATTTCGGACTGTATTCGAACCGGACATTCCCCCCTCACCGAATAGGAGTCAGGCGTCACCACTACACCTACTGCTGGATCATATTCACGTATAAAACCTTTGAAATAGCCGCCCGGTTGATCTGTCATTATTGTTGTAGTTAATGTTGGTAATAAGTGAATACACGGTCTGTCCGTGCGCAAGACTATTCTTATTCTGTGCAGATAAGTTTTATGCGAACTTGCTATACTGGTACAAAGCACTAGATCGCATGATGTGGAGAACTCGCTTTGGGGTAGTCTATGGACCTGTCGTAGGGCAAACTGTGGAATGATGAGCACCAGTGCAGAAAGTGTGGAAAAAAATTTGAAGTGTGTATTGCCTGTTGCACGGAATTTGTTTAATGTTAAGTTTGTGCTTGTTCTGACAGAGGTGGCTTAAGTATTTTCCGTTCCTAAGTTTAGACTTGTCACTGTGACACACTTCTGTGCAACAACAAACTCTTCTGATTGCGTATGTTAGTTCTATTTTGTAGGTAAAGGTAAAGTTGTTCCTTTGCACGGTATGATGATGTATGGGGGAGTGGAGGTGTAGCTTTATGCATTCCTAACCACATATTTAGGTGGAGGTGAGTTTTCAGCATCACGCCCTCGCTCCTTTGTCGTACGTGAAAGAGGCCGAGTTACCCGTTGGGTAAGATGCTGGGTAGGCACCGGAGTCGAGAATAGAAAAATCGCCTGCATTCCCCGGGGGTCAGGACATGATGATACTTTGTCCAGCCCGTTGACTAGTCTGTACAGGCCAGCTGTGCACTTATGTCTTACTAGTACAGCACATAGCGTAAAGTCTGGTAAGTTTATTATTAACTTGTCAAATTATTGTTATCTTTTGCCGGAATAATCTTGATGACAAAATTTTTGAAACGCCCTAAAAGTTATAGAATCTGAGACAAGAGCAGAGATCATATAACTTGCATTTTCGGAGTTTACTTTAAAAGTCTTATGACAACTGGGTGCACAGTCCGTCGTAAGTGGATTTTTTGATTCCGCATCTGACACAACGTGAGTGAGAATGTCAAATGGAAAAATTGACTGGTGGTGACTTGAATATAATGTCAGTGGTTACTACATGTACCATCCAATTTAACATTAAACAAGACAGATATCGTACGTATAAAAGAAACATAAGGCGCTTTAGCGTAACCATTGTTGGCGTGAAAAAGCAAGTATTACATTACCTCACTGTGTGTTTGTAGCCTTAGGTATCCAGCATGCAACGCGCATGCGCCATATTGTCATCTGTGACCCGCCTGACTCTACTACATTTTTTCGCATTATCCGATAAACGATACGATTTTGGAGAAAAAGATACCGAACATAAAATGTGTTTTGATTGTCTCTGCAACGTTTGTCTGAAACATTTACCGTTCTAAGAAGAAGTGAGAGAGATATGATTACAAATGTATGTTAGTCGTAAGGTAAAGTGCCCGTTACTCTTGTCCGATTTTAATGAAACTTGAATTTCTCCCGACAGAGTTTCAAAAAAATTCTCAAAATCATGTTGGAGCCGAGCTCCATACGGACGGACTGATAGACATGACGAAGCTAATAGTCGCTTTTCGCAATTTTGCGAACTCATTCAAAAAATGGGCGAAACCTGGAAACGTTCCGGGAAAAAAAAAGTGCTTCTTAAGAAATTGGGGCACATTGGATAGGAAAGTAATTTTACTTAAAAGATAAAATCATCGAAGGTGTCTTTGATTACTTTCTGCGCACAGCTATCAAATTAGTGTGGGGACATTGCTAAAAGGCAATCACATTACTGGCCGCTATGCCTACAACGTGCTTCTGCGCTTTTCAGGCTTCATTTCTGAGTTTAATTACAACAAAAGTGTTTTGGAATTGCATGTCGACCTCAATTATGGACTTTCTGCAAGCCGTCCTATAGTAGAATCTTCATTTAGTGGAACACAGGCACATTCATAAGAACAAGTGTTGTCTCTCCGTTCCAGTTAGCCATATCTTACTCATTTCTTGGAATAGTACAGGGTGTCCCACTCGCTACCGAACCTGGCATTTCTTTAATAAGTTTACCACTAATGAGGATATTGCAACGACTACAGACACATTCCTCTTCATTTCTCACACAACGAACGTACTCCTGTTCAAATTTCGTTGCAATGTCTTCATTGGTGTTAGAATTATTAAAGAAATGTCGGGTTTGGTAACGAGTGGGACACACTGTATTTAGGAGGAGCTGGCTGCCTCCATCTGCAGGGTTTACGCAGTGTAATCGCATCTTCGCTGTACTGCTGAGACGTTTAGGATGAATGGGTGAATGCAACAGTCTCTTCCGAAACGTCGGTGGCTCTTCACCAATCGACACAGCGCCTCAATCTCCAGTCTGAGTTATATAGTCCATTCTTAAAATTTCAAGTTGCTTCTAACGATGCAAGTCAGTACATTAGTCGACATGATAACTCTCGGACTTTGTGATCTTTTTTATCGGCTGGTGCATGTACAGGTCATCGGGTCATACAGTCAGATACAGAACATATTAGCGGACCTGGAAGTGATATGCCGACTGGTTCCGAACCCAGGGCAGTCCCTAGGACGTTGGGCGCCCTGGCAGGATAATTATTTGGTGACCCTTCGAAATGATAGGCTTATTCTTTAAACCTTTTCTTCCTAGGACTGGGCTGGCGAAACTTTTTTGAGAGCACGTGTCCAATTTGGGGATAGTTTTCGGAGAAATTTTTTTCTCTTGCGGCAACCTGACTTTGGCGGGCGGGGGGGGGGGGGGGGGGGGGGGGGGG
>Ga0123357_10014607_pt1 | contig 10259 bp, 7 predicted proteins | sample TergutEmb28metaG_FD_89873 | JGI IMG/M metagenome (GOLD analysis project Ga0123357, IMG submission 89873) | Embiratermes neotenicus P4 segment gut microbial communities from Petit-Saut dam, French Guiana - Emb289 P4 | ecosystem: Host-associated > Arthropoda: Insects > Digestive system > Gut ... | reverse complement strand
ACGTTGCAGTGTGGCTATGGTGGTGTGGTATCCGTATGCAGGCTTCAGCCTGCATACGAATACCACACCATCATAGCAACACTGCAACGTAACACCAACACACATCGAACCAGATACAACCCATGAAGTAACTCAACGAATTAGTCGCAAGCTCCTGAGGATGGATATATTAACGTCCGAAACATGTTGAGCACTGAATAAAGTAATAATAAAACAAGTGCCATCAAGTTGGTCTCTCTTTACTCAACTATCAAGATGATGTACGGTCCAATAAGCATAAGATTAAATTACGTATCTGGAATAATATTAAATTGTTGCACACTGTTCAGTCAATTGTATTCGTGTGATACTGCCGAAACACGCAGTTTGGCAAAGTGTCACAGTGCAAGTCGAACATATAAAACAGATTTATTTTCTTCGTTTATGTGCTGAACAAACTCTACCTTCTCGATAACCCACCTTAATTTTCTCATTCGATGGAACAGGAAATATTGTGTTTCTTTAGTCTAATCTATGTACGTTCAGCTGGGTCCTTCACCGGCGGTCGTTGGCGTTGGCGGTGATTTCGCTGCTCTTCGATGCCGTACCAAGTGATTCGTCGTCCCCACTATCTTTCTCTTCCCTTTCTTCTACCACCATCATTTTTCGAACAGTCATGTATGAAATCCTTGAAAGCATAACTTTTATTTTGATTTGTGCTCTATATTTTACCATCATAAAATTGTTTAGGGCAACCGTGTGTAGTGTAAAGAATGTAAAAACTATAATCATGGGAATACTGGTAATACGGTAAAAGATAATAACAATGGAAAAAAACAAACACGTTGCAAAAACGGAAACATTGTAATCATAGAAACCAGAAATATGTGCTAACATTAGTAACCGAAGTGGTCATAAAAATATGTAGATATTAATGTAAAGGGTAGGTTGTAAAAGGTAAAGCTGTCCCGTTAGAGGTCTGGAGTGGCCCAGAGCGTTCCAGGAAGTTAAGGTTCCCAGATTTCATGACAACGGCACAGGATGGTAGTAAGGTTGTCAGCCTTACGCACCGGCCGCCATTACTCCCAGGAAATGCCCCTGGTACTCATTTCTGTTAGAGGCTTAGTCAACCCCAGAGCCATAGTGCGATCGGAAGGATTTTATGTCCATGAAAAATTCCAATGACACCAACTGGAATCGAACCAACGAAAAGTGTAGGTTGTGCTTTTGCGATTTAAACACAAGTTCGATTGCGCTGAAAAAATTTAACAAAAATTTTCATTATTAATTTTCACTTAATCTTTCTAATGGGAGCTGAAATTTTCCGTCCGAAGAGAGAGACGGAAAAGCATGAAGAAGATAATATTTATTTATCCAGCTGTTCTGCAGATACGCCTGTTTGTCAGTAAACTTTCAATCGTGGAGGCAAACGACTTTAAACTTTGGTACTTATCTGTGCGTGTGGCTTCGGCTTCTGTCTTTACCTTTCCAAATCCAATAAGGAGTAAATGATTAAGAAGGTTTTACAGACTCTAAGAGCGAAATCGAATGATGTGTGCCATGCCGGGTTTGCTCGGATTCTTAACTACGAATTGTTGGAATCTGGAGTAGGAGGAATTGTGAGCGAGCGGTTTGTCTAATGAAAGTTCACCTGATTGCTGCCTCTATGTTCTGACCTCTCTGGAATGAACTGGGTCCCTGGTAAAGATAGATGACCTCAGTACAAGGAAAACAGGGAATTAGTGAAAGGAACCTGTACCCCACAACAGAAGTGATCAATCTTATCTTGAGTCTTGCAGTGACAGACACAAAATTATCGTTTCAGCAGGTTAAACATCTCGGAACTAAGCAACCGTTTGTTTCCCACAACAGCGCAGGGAATCCAGAGAAGTTATCAGTAAGGAAAACAGTACTCTTCTATATGCTTTTCATTTATTATCCAAATGAATTACGAGAGTAATTTTACAAAATAATATTAAAATTTTTACTTGTATTCGTGTAGGCAAAAGTACAAATTTTTATACAGGTGGTCCTTATTTTAGCCTGTTTTAAAACCGTTTGGCTTTAATGCGCCTTGCTAATTTACACCACTTCTTAACTTACGCCTTCTCGTTTTAAGGTTTGCACTCTTAGGCTGGCTGCAAATTAGGACAATGCCTAGAGGATACTAAACTAACGGTACAGAACAAACCTGTGACGCCGTGCGCCGCCAGCAAACTGCGTAAATCACCGTGCGCTTTCCTTTACTTCACACCACGCTGTTTGTTTGTCTTTATTTAACTTTTTTTCTACCTGCATGTGCCACACACATCAGCTTCTGGTCTATGGTGATGATGTTGTTATATAGGGCTGAAGCATACGTACTGTAAAGAAAACCATAGACGCATTAGTAGTTGCTAGTAAGGAGAATGGAATGGAAGTAAATGTTGATAAAACTAAGTGCATGGCCATGTACCGAGATCAGAATGCAGGATGAAGTCACATTACATAGATAATATTTCTTTGGAAAGGGTGGAAAAGTTAATGTACTTTGGAAAAAAACCTAATAAATCAAAATTATATTCAGGAAGAAATTAAGAGCACATATATATTTATATAAATATATATAGAGAGCATATATATATATATATATACAGCATCCGAGCTATCCCCCTATTTGTATGTATAGCTCCGAAAATGTAATTTTTTTATTCTAGAGAAGGCGAGATACAATGTACTTAGAGATAAATCCAGGAACTTTCCAGAAGCGATGACATACCTTAACACAGAGGGAATTTTACGCCTAACTTTTCATTTTAAAACGTTTTTAGCACATACAAGCTTTTGACTTAAAGTTTAATCAGAGGATAAACTCTTTAACAAATCTGTAAACGGATATAAACCATACCCAGACGCAAAGCATGCCTTCTTTACAGCGTAAACCAAAAAGCAATTTAATTATAGGATTTCTTATTCTGATTTATTCTGCATAGAAGTTTATGACTGGCTACTGGTCTACGTTACACTGCGTTTGGCGTCGGGATTACGTCCCGTTTCATCTCCAGGCTAATTGAAACTCCGAGGAAAGGCAATTAACGATTTACATATATGGTGGACCAAAAGTAGGTATAGAGTAATTATACAGTAATTAACTATATACTGTATACCTACTTTTGACCCATCCTGTATATTGTTGTAGACCCCTACTTTATACTTTCCTGTCAATCTTATATTTCACTATAATTCTGTGTTATTTATACACCAAAATACTCTCTCATAAAATAGAAGTTAATTTAAAGCACACTTGTAATTATTGTTATAATTTTTCGCAATTACGGGATCGTAGCACACAGATTTCATATTAATTAATACTATATATATAGCATTATATTGATATAATATTTTATCGAGTAGGGCATTGCGTGCGAGCTCTAGCAACAACGTTGCTTTCTAAATAAGAATGACGTAAACTTAACCTTTCCTTTTACATTGGTCAGTTACATATAATTAAATTATCCCACATTGAAATCACAAGTTTTGTTCCAAATTCAGAGAGTTTTTCTTTTTAATTGGATTGTGTGTCGGTATTGCCTTTGAGGTTGAGTTGGGTATTAGAAAGCTAAAAAATCACAAATCACCAGGTATTGATCAAATCCCAGCAGAATTGATTAAAGCAGGGGGTACGAAAATTTTCTGTGCGATTCATAAACTTATTATTTCTATTTGGAATAAGGAGGAATTGCCTGAAGAATGGAAGGAGTCGATTATAGTACCTATCTATAAGAAGGGGGAAAAAACAGATTGTAATAACTATAGGGGCATATCACTATTGCCAAATACGTACAAAAGTTTGTCCAACATCCTGCTCTCAAAGTTAATTCCATATGCGGAGGAAATTATTGGGGATCATCAATGTGGATTCCGATGCAACAGGTCAAACACTGATCATATATTCTGCATTCGTCAAATACTTGAGAAGAAATGGGAATACAATGAAGCAGTGCATCAGCTCTTTATAGACTTCAAGAACACTTATGATTCAGTTAGGAGGGAGGCCATGTATAATTTTCTTATTGAGTTTGGGTTCCCCCAAAAACTGGTAAGGCTAATAAAAATGTGTCTGACTGAAAGGTATAGTAGAGTTCGGGTAGGCAAGAATTTGTCTGAAATGTTTCCTATTAGGAATGATTTGAAACAGGGAGATGCTCTATCGCCATTGCTTTTCAACTTTGTCTTGGAGTATACCATTAGAAGGGTTCAGGTAAACCAGGATGGCTTGAAATTTAATGGTACACACCAGCTTCTGGCGTATGCCGATGATGTTAATATATTGGGAGGAAGTGTAGATACGGTAAAGAAAAATGAAGAAACTTTAGTAGCTGCTGCTAAGGAGATTGGACTAGAAGTAAATGCTCATAAAAATAAGTACATGACCGTGTCTCGAGATCAGAACCCAGGACGAATTCGCAGTATGAAGATTGATAATAGTTCCATTGAGGGGATGGAAGAGTTCAAATAATTGGGAACAACGTCAACAAATCAAAATTCTATTCAAGAAGAAATTAAGAGCAGGCTGAAGTAAGGGAATGATTGCTATTATTCGGTGCAGAATCTTATGTCATCCACGTTGCTGTCCAAAAATTTAAAGATCAAGATATATAGAACTATAATTCTGCCCGTTGTCTTGTATGTGTGTGAAACTTGGTCGCTGACATAGAGGGAGGAACGTAGGCTGAGGGTGTTTGAGAAGAGGGTGTTGAGGAGAGTATTTGGGCCTAAGAGGGACGAGGTAACATAGGAATGAAGAAAACTACATGATGAGGAGCTTAGGGATCTTTACTCCTTACCCAATATTGTGCGGGTGGTTAAATGGAGAAGAATGAGATGGGCGGGGCATGTGGCGTCTTTGGGGAGGGAAGAGGTGTGCACAGGGTTCTAGTGGGGAAACCTGAGGGAAAGAGATAATAGGGGAGACCCAGACGTAGATGGGAGTATAATATTACAATGGATCTTCGGGAAGTGGGAGGGGGTGGAGACTGGATGGAGTTGACTCAGCATAGGGACAGACGGCGGGCACTTGTGAATACGGTGATGAACTTTCGAGTTCCATAAAGTGCGGGAATTTCTTGACTAGCTACAAACCAGTTAGCTTCTCAAGAAGGACTCTGCTCCATGGAGTAAGTAAGTCGGTTTGTCCGTATAGTGATAGGTCTATTTGCTGGATGGCCGGGTAATCGCATCTCGATTAGTAGCAACAGAAGCGACTGATCTCTCGATCACAACTTTTAGTTCATCTATTAGGTCCATCCAGGATTCTTCGTAAAAAGTATTCAGTTTTCACCAGACCCCCACTTCCTTTGTGTCGACGTAACGAACATGCATAACTTTTATCTCCATGCCCAATAACTCTTCATGGCATGACGTTTAATATACAAACGGAAAATTCACATTGTCCATTACTTCTGTGCAGTCATAATGCCTTTGCTTAACTCACCGAAAAATTGTGAAGCTGGATACTAAATTAACCCTTTAATGCCGAGTTATATCTCATCTGCTATTTGCTGGCATTATTATGAACTCACCATATTCTCCACATTAGCAGGATGAGGGTTAACTTGATAACATAAACTAAGATCTGAACCCATAATTCCAAAACATTTATTGGCAAGTAGCTTTGTAAAATTTGTCACTTCACTTTAGCCTTCCTAAGAAAATTGTAATCACTTTGCTTGCTGCAAGATTAGTACAGCTTTTGTGAACTTTTCTTATGGAACAAATCCTGTATTTTGTGAGACACTATCACCTTGTTATTCGAATTTACGGAACTGACTCCAGCAACTATGTCTGAATTCCCCCTAACTTAAGTTTTCTTTGTGTTCCCAACGTTTAGAAAATTGATAGTGGCATTGGCAGGAATGCGATAAAGCTGTTACACTTCTGCTCTTGTGTAATACTGTTATATACACAAAACCGTCAAAATAGAAGTTCTCAGAACTAGTCCCAACGCATATGTTAGACTATTCACCATGGTTTAAGCTGCGGCATTCCTAATGGCAGAGACGAATGCACTCATTGTATGACCAAACCAAGGAAGGGTCTATCGAAGAATGTGGGTTTAATATTGGACAAATAAGACTTTTTCCCGTACGGCACTCTGCCCGGGTTTCGTAACCAACGACCCTTACATCCGATCGGTTCCCGGGATATATTTTCTACTCTAAAGCAATCGGACACGCAAAGCTCACCGCTAAATTCCATACAGAGTCGAAGCTTACGGGAGAATAGAGCTAAAAGCCAAGAAGTCAAAAGCTAGTAATGGCCAAAAATTTCAATTCGTAATCGTTGTAACTATTATAGTATTATGCAAAAAATCAGTATTTACCGCTTTTTAACTTATAACAATATTCAAGAATACCGTATTTTTACCTTAGATTTGGCACTTTTCGTTCATTTACTTATTTAAAACATTATGTATTTCTAAAATATTTCGGCCCATAATTAGCCTCCGACAAGGAATAATACTTGTAACGTCAAATTTGCTGGTAACTTAACATTCTGTTTGCTTCTTTAGCAAAACACACAAAGGTTTGTGATCATAAACTTAACGCTTAAGAATATCAATATAGTACAGACCGTGCCTGCTTAACGTTTTAAGTTTTGATGTCAACTTCGTCAAATTTTGCCTGCATGTGGACAAAATAAAATACAGTACACAGAAAAAAGAATTAATAAATTTGTGTATCAGCATATGTAAAATTTTATCCGTGTATCTGGCACTCAGCTAGTGCACTGAAATATATAGGATAATTAAGTTAATAGAACCAAATACAAAAAAAATTAAATTCAGTATGTTGCATAGGGTGTTGATATCTTTGCCAAATTATTATAAATTAAATTAGCAATGTAGTGTACTTCTCCATAAATAAACAGATTAGAATGTTTTAAAACTACTTCGGCATTCTCTCTTGGTTTTGTCAAAGAAAAAGTTACAAAAATATTTCTCACTTAAATTATTTCCGTGAGCAGCATAACGTTGTATCGTGTGGTGTTGCCCGCAAGGTCTAGAGTAGACGTTACCGAGAAGAACTATATTAAAACTCTGGTTTATAGTGAATTAGTGCATCTACTGGATTCGATAAAACAGCAGGAGTTTATCTTGTCGAAGTATTTTCAAAAATTCATAAGGAATAATAATTCTCTTTACGATTATTTGTGTAGCAAGGCTTCAGTATTACGTTTTCCGAATACATATATATTTTTTTAAATATGAGCTATAGATATTTAAGTTGCTCCGTTTTAGTGTACATGTTTAAATGTTTAAGATTTTCAGTACAATTTTCATGTCCATTACAAACCGAAAATAAAATTAAATCAATTCCTGTAAGGGTCTATTATGGGCCCAGAAGGTTCCTGGGGTTGAGGCTCTAGTTTTCGAGACAATCGACACAAGAAGGTGGTAAGGAGGTCAGCCCAAAGCTTTTACCCCCACGATATATTTCTGTTACTCATTTCTGTTAAATTCTGAGTCAACCCCAGGGCCATAGTGCGGCCGGAAGGATTATATCAATGAAAAATTCCAAATGAATCCATGCAGAACTGCAACACAGACCTTCTGGCTTGTAGCGCAGTGCCTCAACCAACTGTGTCACTCCATGCCCTCCCCCCATTTGGAAATAAGCATTTATGTACATAAACTAGGGAGCAATGCATTCGCGTTATTGCATTTTGCTAATTGTCTTCATTTCTATTATGCCTTTGTTGGTTTTATATTTAGAGCTGTTATTTTTCTGTAATGATTTAAAATAGGACACTAAATAACACATTAAGTTCAAAAATCTGGTACCCATATAAGACTAGTAATTTGATGTTCAGGTGACCGTGCATAGTGAAAAATTCTCTTAATAAAACCAACTAGATGCAATAATTTCCCAAATTTATTTTTGGAATAAAACTCTAAATGTTTCCGACAGTTCCTCTGTCCATCATCAGGAGTTTTTCACTGTAAACACAGCAATAGTATATGTCATATAGGTGTCCTGACAGCGTGCGAGCAGGATCAGGACGGAACTGCAGTTCCGTCCTGATCCTGTTCACAAGCTGTCAGCAAACCTTTATGACATACACCATTGCTGTGTGTACAGTGAAAAACTCCTGATGATGGACAGAGGAACTGTCGGAAACATGTAGAGTTTTATTCCGAAAATAAATTTGAGAAATTAGTGCATCTAGTTTGTTTTATTACAAGACTATGACACGTAAATTGCAAACTAAAAGTAAGGTAATTTCACATAAACGTTCAATGAATTGAAACTGAGAGGTACATTTTAAAATATTTCTTAGGGTAAGTGTTGTGATTATGTGGCCTGGATTCCTGTGTATCAGCTAACTGTTTGCTAGTTGACTGTCTGCAAAGTAAAGAACACGAGAATTTTGTCACACGCTCAGTAATTATCATGTATGTCTAGAGACTTTGCGGCTCACGTAAAAATCCCATTCTGAGAAATCACTCTGTTAACACGCTGTAGGTATATTTCAATCTATCAGGCAGTAACAGCAACGGTTCCCCCATGCTTTTACCGTTAACAACAGAGTATTTCCCTCCGCACTTTGCGGTCGGTATTTTGGTCTTGGCTCAAAGAATAACTTTCCCCTCAATATCATTAATAGGATGATATTCATAATTGAAATGGGGTGTGTTTTCTGGAAGGTAAAAGTCAAACTTTAAAATTCACGTATGTTGTTCAAAAGGCTTCATCTTATAAAGAGTTAAACACTTAAGCAACATTGGCCTTTGAGGTAACTTATAGTTCATTATATCTGTTGTATGTTACAGTGTATTGAACTTTGTGTAATTTTCGTCGTAATTCAGAGTAAACTGGTAGATGCAAACTGTAGCAGCTATAATAGTTTCACTCCATACTCTATATTACCTTCCTCATTGTCTTCCATACTGCAACTAATTTTATAAAACTGATGTTAGCATCCAGTAGCTCCATTTCGAGCTGACACTAACATTGCTGCATCTCTTCAAATTGGATAGACGCTTTTCATCACAAATATCAGTATCACATCTTGTGTCCGTGGTCTAGTGTTGTTCTACGGGATTAAAGCTGAAACGTTCAAAATCTTTAGTATGACAGCGTATTTCAATTTTTAAAAATCGAATTCTGAATAAGGAGAAAAAGTATATGAAATCCAAATTTTATTACTAATTATGTCGTGTTATTTTAACTAATATCATTCATGCTATAATGATAGCAAACTGCGAGCTGAGTTAATTTGCTTATATATATATATATATATATATATATATACACACCACATATGCATATGTGTTTGTGTTTTGTGTGTGTGTGTGTGTTTTTGTGTGAGTGTGTGCGCTCTTGCTCTCGCGGTTACTACCTCTTGAGCAGCACTGCCCCCTGATTTCCATACAAATACTTATAATTTTCACAGGCAGTGTTATGATTGTTAAAAGGATATCATAAGGAAAATATGCACTCAATATAAATACTGATGTCTGACTCTATTTACTTAAACACACCGAGTGTATTTCTGCTGTAACCATAGGTACAAACTCAGAAGGAATTTTCAAGTAGTACACAACAATAAATATATATTTCGGGGACATAGTTATAATTTGGCTAAGGGGTTACCACTATGAGAAGTTCAGATAGATAGTCAGGTAATCCAAAATAAACTATGATGACCTGAATAGAATCTTCTCTGGAAGATAGCCGCGTTATAATGTGAGAATTCTCCACGGTTTCAGGGACGAAGTAATTTGTTATATTTTTTCTAAACCGTACAGGAAAATGTCGTCATGGAATTTCGCGAGTAATCCTACCTTTCCTTTCTACATGTATTTAAATTCGTTTATTTGCGCATCGTCTTACTTTAGACACTGTGCAATTTTAGCTACTCGAACCATCATTAAAGAATGAACTAATTTTGCTCTACATTCCTATTCCAATAACAGCCAAATGCTAAAACATAATGAATATTTCTTGTAAAAGACTCTACTATAATTTTGCAGGATTAAGGTAGAGACTCGGGTTTTCATTACCGCTTTTACACTTCCTCCTCAAGCGTGCAATTCTGTTACACGTCTCTCTTCTATACGAGAATTATTTGTGGTGCAGTCTCTTCGTTAATTCTTAACCTTTTAAAGCCTACTCGTTACGTGATGCACCAACAGTTTAACATTCAACAACTGTACGCTCTGTCCACACTGTATTTATGTGTTTTGTATTTATCTCAGAACAAACAGCGACTTGTGCCACTTACAGCATAAACTGATT
>Ga0123357_10014606_pt1 | contig 10259 bp, 7 predicted proteins | sample TergutEmb28metaG_FD_89873 | JGI IMG/M metagenome (GOLD analysis project Ga0123357, IMG submission 89873) | Embiratermes neotenicus P4 segment gut microbial communities from Petit-Saut dam, French Guiana - Emb289 P4 | ecosystem: Host-associated > Arthropoda: Insects > Digestive system > Gut ... | reverse complement strand
GTGGGTTAAATTTTGTAAAAAAAAAAAAAATTCAACCCAAAAAACCCCCTGAGGGCAAAAAAGAGGGGGGGGGGGGGGGGGGGAGAAACTGTACTTTTTTTTAATCTGGTCACTAGATGGGGTGGGTAGTTAACGCCACACCTCTGGCGCTTTATCCCAGGGTACCCTTTGTATAGGAGGCTGGGTGGTCCCCAGGGTCGGTCTGGACGGTTGCGGGAAATCTGACCCCCACCGGGATTCGATCCCCGAGCCGTCCAGCCCATAACGAGTCTTCATACAGACTTAAGCTATACCATCACATAGCAACGATATAATCATATAATTATCCTACGAAAATTTCTTCCAGTGACAGTTTAAAAATGTTTGTGGTATAGTATTCGTATTTTGTAATTTATAGAAAGGGCACCGGAATTTGCTATTTGGCGCAAACTAGGATGGTTGGCAGAAAATTGACGAAATGTGTAGGAAAGGTGAGTGAGCGTTCGCATGAATACACACAAAGAGGAGTGTATTGAGTAAGAATGAGAGAATAAACTTTGAAATTGGTCCATAAAATACAGAATGGCGCAAGAGCGTTGAATAAATAGCATGTGTGAATCACGGTTACTCGGACAAGCGACCTTGTATTCCGAAAGCAGTAATGTGGTGTAATACGTAGTATGTGACGGACCACAGTTTTACCGCATTTCCCTTCTATGCTGGTCTGTCGGAACTGGTATTCGCTTAAAAATTTATTGCATTCCTTTCTGTAGAGGAAAGGAAGAACCCTTTTGTTGGTGTTACTGTGTGTTTCAATCATACACATCAGCAATTACCGACTGTGTTAGTACTTGTTTTTATGTTCGCCACATGTTTAGGTACCACCACACCATGTTCAGGTGAAATAACTCCCATTTTTTACAGCTGCACAGCATTGCATTGAGAGTTGCCATTAAAACCAGAATTAAAAATTGAAACAGTACAAATTTCTTTCGTCGGACGTCTTTTCCCTACTTATTGTAGGTGTAGAAGTTGCTGTTGCACCTGATCACATTCAGTGACAAACACTCGGTAGGCTTTTCCTGGCTGAGGCCCATAGCAGAGACTTCTATCTGCACAACACACAACATTCACAACAGACAGACATCCATAACGCCAGCGGGATTCGAACCCGCAATCCCAGCAAGCGAGCGGCCTCAGTCCCGCGCCTTAGACCGCACGACCACCTTGATCGGCTCAGTATCGAAATACCAAAATAAAATGAAGAAATTATAGAAATATACTGCAATTTAATATAAGTTACAGGTGATTGTGTTCTGGTGCCTCATTACGTCTTACGTTGTGTTCTAACTATTTCGTACATTTTGTAGACGATCCTATTGCCTGTCTTTACATGCAGAGCGTTACGTTTGACGATAGGCAGCGCAGCTATCGCCACTGTTGGATTTTCCGTGAGCGGGGGTCCGTGCGTTTTACGTCGATGTATTTTGTGTAAGGTTTTTACTGACCACTGTCGAAGAAGACTGCGGAAATTCTTCCCTTCGACTCGCAGACAGGCGTCACGTGTGATAAACACGATAGTCATTTCACGTCAAAGTTCTCCTCGTGAAGCTGAAAACAGTTCCGAAGGTTTCTGTCGGACGGCCTTTAGTGCGACGATTATTGCTCTGCACTTCATCCTTTAACATGTTCCGCGAGTAAAAATCGCATGGGTTTGGATTTGACGAACGAAGCTGTCACATACTCCTGTTTTATAGCGCGTTCGCAAAATTGCGTAAAGCGACTGTTAGCTTCGTCATGTGTGTCTGACCGTCCGAACGCCCGCGTGGAACAACTTGGCTTTCACTGGACAGATTTTCATGAAATCTGAATATCTTTCGTAAACCTTTCCAGATAATTCAAGTTTCATTAAAATCGGACAAGAAATGCAGGTACTTTACCTGGAGACCACCAGACATTTCTTATCTTATCTCTCTCAGTTCTTCTTAGAATGAAAAATGTTTCAGACAAGAGTTGTAGAATAAATCAAAACACATTTTGTGTTCAAAACCCGTTTTCGAAAATCATGCCTTTTATGAGATAATGTGGAGAAATATTGTAGAGCCGGACAGGCCACAAATCACAATATGGCGCATGCGCATTGCATACTGGATAACTAAGGCTACAGATACACACTCAGAATGTGTAGTAGTCATTGCTTTTCCACTTCAACAATGGTTGCACGAACGCGTCTCAATGTTGCATTATACGTATATTGCCTGTTTTGTTTATACTCTCATCCAAAAGCACTCTGTATGCAACAAATGACAGGTAATTAGAAATCGCACCATCGTAGTACAGGTAATGTGAGGATGTAACATGTTGCGAATTTATGGTCTCGGAAAAGTATTGGCCAGTGAATCCTGACACGATTTTTACTTGTGAAACGTGTTGACGTGTACTGTGTATACCAGTAATCGTCGCAGTGCGAGGAGTATCAATGAAAGCATTCAGAATATGTTGCGCTATGGCGATGCGATTTTTAGTTAAATGACATGTTGTGTTATGGTATGCTGTTTAATCAGAATCTTAGCACGCGGTAAATAATGAGCAGGTTTAACAACACACAGGGCTATTTTCGGTTTGGGCTGTGTCGCTGTCTTCATGGGAGGTGGAGGGAGGGGATGCTTAAGTTATCTTTTAATCGCATAGCTGTTCAAAAAATTAATATATTTCGTATGTAATTTGCCACGTATTTTGATTTTTCTTCGTAAAGGTAAAAGTAAAGGTAAAGTTCACCCTAGAACAGGCCACGAATGCCCAGAGGGGGAGTAGAGGTATAGCTCTTCTCGTTCTTTAACCTTGGCGCTAGATGGGAGTGGGTGATCAACGCCACGCCTTGGCCACTTTACCTCCACGAAAGACCCGGAACCCATTGTATAGGAGGATGGGTGGGCCCCAGGGCCGGTCTGGATGGGTGCGGAAAATCTCGCCCCCCAATGGGATTCGATCCCCGGACCGTACAGCCCGTAGCGAGTCTGCATAGCACAAATAAATCTACTTTCATTTCCGTTTGTTTGAGAGTTTCAGAGAGAGTTTGAGAGTTATTTTAGCCTCTTTATACGCTGAAAGTAAACAATTGTTACATCCACCAGGTGAACCATACATATTTATGTTCCAGTAGCCTGCCTGGCCACAGTTTTAAATTTCTGTATTAGGACGCGGCTATTTTAGCTCCAGCGTTTGATAGAAATGTGTGGTATGCAGTGTTTGAACATTCCGCAGGAATGGTTTTGGTACATTACCGTCAGTTGAGAACCACTTTGGTATGAAGGAGCGTTTCCTCTAGTAACATTGTGCCTCGTGCACAGCACCTTTATGCAGCCTTTATACCCCTGTACCACAATGCCTGGTCTGTACGTAAAATACAGGACGGCTATTCATGATCGGCACGAAACCTGTGTAATAGTACTGCATACTGCGCTGGGAACTACGGACAGATGTGGAGCTGCCTGCTTTTTAACAGAGATAATCTTCTTTAATTTTTTAGGCCTACTATTCAGTAACTTACATCGCGTGTTTTATATCTGAATGTGTCTTGCTTTAGCAAACGACAGTTTGTGTGATTGTACAGGAAAACAGTCGTCATTACTTACTGACACGGAGACGCACTTTATCGATGTGAAGAAGGTAAGCGTCAGTGTCAATGTTCTGTGGGCCGTTAGGGCATGGGTATGCGGTTGATCAGGAGGCAGCAAACAGACGATGTTCATTTCCCACGTATCCTTCCACCGCCGCACGTTTCAAACGCAGCGTTAAGAGTACGAAAAATATCAAACGTTCGTGCTGTTTACCTTGTAAAGTGCGTTCAGGAATCTTAATTGTGTCAAGTAGCATTTATTAATTAAATGTGGATGTGAAACATAGTTTGTTACGTTGGGGCAAGGATTAAAGTTTCTCCTATGCTTAATTAAGCAGCACGACAATAAGACTTCCAGGGGAGTGGAGGTGTAGCTGTATGCATTCTTTGCATCGGCATTAGACTAAGCTGAGAACAGAGCGTAACACTTCGGACGTTTAATTATCTGGATAATTCCATGTCCATTCAGTAGGAAATTGTTTTGGCCCCCAAACCAATCTGGAGGTGTGGCGAAGTGTTAAGTCCCTGACCCTGTTGAAGATCAGAGTTGTATTAGGCTTTGAAAACAAAGTGTTCGTAAAGGTATTTGGTTGTAAGAGGATGCGTCAAGAAGGCAGTAGAGGATTTGTGTGGATTAAGAGGTACCTTGTTGATATAGGTAGGCCACTTGCAACGGTTAGAGTAATTAATGTGGTGCCACTGCTACTGACTGGATGTGAGGCTTGTATGGGAGAAACGAGAAATCAAAATCTTAAAGGGGGAAACCTGTTGAAAAGTAGTCACTTGCAAGACCACAGAAAATGAGAGGATGCGAATAAGATGAATCTTAAGACAATACAATTTGGTACGTGATTTCAGGCTTTCGCCGCATTGTAAATGCGATTTTCGCTCTTCTGGGATGTTACCCTTAGGTTCAGAGCTGCGTACCTGAGTGTTCCCGGCGTTCCTCTTGGACTGTTTGAACCTAGAAGGTGAGACCGATAGGTTGTCTCGTAATATTAGTAACTAACTACCAGTCCGCGCTGCGTAACATCCCAGAAGAGCGAAGAGCTCATTACATTTTGGTGTTTAACGTCAGGTGAAAATTTATGGTTGTATGTACTGGCAAGTTTTAACCGGAGCAGTACGGAACCTTCAGGTTCTACCATTGGAGTGTCTATATAGTCCAATAAAAGAAGAAGATAGTACTACAGGGCAGCTAACCATAGTGACGCCTTTAAAATGCCTTATTTTGAGACAATTTATGGATTTATTACCTGCTTCCCTCTTTGTGAAGTATGTGGAACGACATAAGTAAACTTTCTTTTAACAAATGCTAGATACATAAGAAAGGTACGATGAAGAGGTACACTTCATAGTTGATAATGCGAATGCATGCAATAAAATAGAGGTGATTTGTATAAATTTTTCGAAAAAGCCCCCCTTAAGAAATTCCAGATGTACTGCTATCGTGTTATGTTTCCTATATATTTTTGCAATTTCTAAGAGCAAGTAAACAATGCTAAATCGGTAAGTACTTCATACAGCCTGTTCCTTACGACACGTGTGTGAGATACAACCTTATCAACAAGATATCTGTAGATACGATGCTTTGGCGAAATAAGTACTGATGAAAATGATTTACAAAGCTATAATTTATCATCGTGCGTGGGTGTGATATTTGGTTTGTCGCATTAAGTAACATGAGATGAATGTGTTCGACATTACAAGAGCATATTTTAACCTAAGACTTGGCAATAACAGGAGGCTAGAGAAAATTCCATATTGTTATAACTGAAGAACTTGTAGTTTCCACCGTTGTTACTGGCATGATCGAATCTGGGATATGGAGCGAACGTAAGGGACATGAGATATGCCTGCACAATTTTAAGCTTGCAGGGAAAGGACCACTTGCATCTAGATGTAGATGCCGGTATAATCACAACATTAATAAATAAATATCAGTGTGAGTGTGTGTGAACTATATTATTGTGGTGAAGGATAGGGACAGGTGGGGGGGGGGGTCCTCCTGTTAAAAGGATGATCATTGGTTTCATAATATGTGGACAATTTATTGATAAACAGAGCGGCTGTGGTCTTCTAGAGGACGAGTCTGCTGCGTATGGTTAATAATGCCAGTGACGTCATGTGACGGAAGTTTCCCAGCCATTCAAGCAGACAGTTTTGACGTTGGATTACGAATGGTCATTATTTATTCATTATTTATTTATTTATTTTAGCATTGTACCGTCGAGAATTGGTTTGCCGGTCGTGATCTATTGAGGAACTCTATTGGAAACTAAAAAATGCGAACTACAAATCGGCAATGCGTAGATATCGAAGGGTTTATGAGGCGTTAAACTTAGCGTAAATATCCCGAACCGTGGTCAGTAACGCATATAAACTGGTACCATAGAAGGCCTCTTCTGCCTCTCATCTGTTGTCAGAATAGGCCTACCATTATCCAGTTAAACATAAATGAGGTATCGTAATATTGTATATACCGTGCATTATGTTCATATTTATTTGTCTTCATTAAACCAACACTCAATCCACCACCTCTCAGACATCAGGTCACACTGTTTGACAAACGTTCCGACGCATTTCGGCGCTCGTCGGCGCCTTCTTCAGGGAGTTCCGTCATTCCTGTTACATTTTGCAGCACGTCGGATTGTTGTAAACAATTGCCCGGCCATGTGTTGTGGAACTGTATATAAATTGTGGTACACTAATAATACTTTAAAGTGGTGTGTCTGAAGTGACGATGACTGAATTTAAACGTTTAATCGTCGAAGCGACCATTATGAAGCTTTAGAAATTGTGTATCGTGAGAGAAGACTGCAGTTCCCATACACATGGTCGGACAGTTGTTTACAGTCATTTGACACACTGAAAAATTTAAGTTAAGACGGCAGTCCCTGAAAATGGCGCCGACGAGCCCCGAAACGTGTCGGAGTCTTAGTCGAACAGTGTGATTTGGTGTATGAAAGGTGGTGTGCATTGAGTGTTCGTTTAATGAAGACAATAAATAAATAAATAAATAAATATATGAGGTAATTCTCTTGTAGTAACCGTAAACTTGTAGACCGCCATAACCAAACAGCACATAAACCAAACAGTCCGAAACAAATATAAATTTGCAACATTGGGAAATAAGCAGAATTATTGCGAACACAAAAATAGTGAACTTTGCTGGGATGTTTAGCCTTCTTTGTGTGAAGTGCAAGAAATGAAGCACAAAGAGAAGGTCGTGCGCCCCTAAGGATGCTTCGTTTTCCACATTACAAGACCGATTTACATGCAATTTGGTGTTACGGTCCACACTAAATGTTTGCTGTTCTAGTTAGATTTGGGTGGCATCGTTCCAGAATAACCCATACTTTACTTGAAGCTCGAATTGATCTTTAATCGATCTTTACCCCAAACTCTTCAGTCTACAAAAGGAACGAAAACTGGCACAGTATATATAGATGTCACTGAATTTGACAGCGCTGATTTGAAACATTTTTCACTGGTGAATATTTAAGAGTCAACAGAGATGAGAATACCAGACTGCATACATTGTGATGCATAGTGCGATAGGTCTGCAGCAAATGAACCGCCAAGTCCAAAGCGTGATGAAATTCGCACAGTAGATTTTCGATTTTCGTGGTTAATGTGGTCCGATAAAACTGCCATGAACGTGCGAATTCATTTTCAGTGTAGATCGCGTATTTCTTTTTTATGTTTTGCTGGCCGTGCATCCTGGCATGGTTCTGGGTAAAATGATGTGGTGCAAAACAAGCAAAACGAGTACTTCAATGCAAGAGCATCAAAACTAAATTGTGTAAGAATAATACAGCCATCTGGTATAATAAAACCCGTAGAATCAAACATCAAAATGCATCAAGTTGGTGATTTACCTGGAGCGTATTTCTTTGTAAGAACTTACGACATACCAGTAATACAGTTGTAAAATTACGACAACAACACAGAAAATATTTTACACCGGCCCTATGAAGCATTTAAAGCAAAGCAGAGCTAGACTGAACTGACAGTGACTTGCGCAGCATCAGGACAGTGGTGTAAGCCGAATCGCTGTGTTCGTGATCTCTTCCTGATTGGTCGGAACCAGCCACGAAAGTTCGAAAAAGTGGTATTCAAATGGGCTTTAACGGAAGGTCGAAATCCCGTATATCCGAGGATTACCAAATTGGAGACTCAGCTGTCTGTACGTTCCTTTGAAGCAGTCTCTTGTTTTAAAAGTACATAAGGTGGCGTTTACAGTTAGACTGTCAACAGTGAATAATCTCTTCGCTACCTGAGGTGCAGATACCACTTTTAAGTACAAAGTTGCGTGCAGTGGGTAATTTGCCGACTTTTCTTCCGCTGGGTGTTATGTATGAGACAGTTCTTCAAGGAATTGAATGTTAGAAACTGGGCTGTAAATTTTTAGTGTTTCTCATTGTCTCAGTTCTTGACCGGGACCTTGAATGGTTCTGTGTTGTTTCTTGTCTGTTTTCTTCATTACCATCTCATCTAGTCGCGCGCTCTTCATGATATCGTTAGGGTGTGGGACGTAGCAAAAAGAATACAATAAACGTGTGGGTTTAGTGCCTTGTGCACAGAAAAAGTGTGAAAGTGGCATTTTCAGACAACCATAGTAATCTAAATTTGTGTAACCTGCTAGAAATGAAGTGTATTGCAGTACTGTATTACAGCAACTTGTAATCCTGCATAGTTAGTTGACTGACACCACGCTGGACGATCGGAGTTCAGTACTCGATAGACGCCGCGATTTTTTTTTTGCGAACTCTTTTTAAGTTTTCGCAACAGTGTAGCTGAGGATTCCGTTCTTTTGCTATGTGACACCACATCTGTAGGTAATCAGTTTGCGACGTTTCGGAGCAAAGTAGTGGCCTCAAGGATCTATGTGTCCTCGAAACGTCGGGCACCGACTACCCAGTGACGCGACATATTATCCCAGAAGACCTGATTCTCGGGGATATTGCCATTCGCAGCTGCGTTCACACTGGTGCTGGGACTCAGTTGTCTAACCAGTGGTTACGGGGGGATTTCCCAGGGCGTAAAAACTGCACCCGGCCATTCATTTTCACCTAGATCGGACGTTTTATGTCTTTTTCCGCAGGCAGAGGCACACATTTATGCTTCTTGATGGATAACGCTCTGGCAGTGCATTTAGATGTCTTAAGAAGTTCGGATAGCGTGCAAGTAAATTGTAGTTTCGGCTCTCTTATGGTGTTAAAGATAAACACTTGCAGGTCTTGCATAGCAGCGTGCTTAATTAAACGTTAATGGTTATTATATGTACCACCACATTTAACATTTCGAAAAATCTGCATTTTGCCCAGACATTATATTTCGTAGATGAAGTATATGTAGTGGTTACTTCCCTAAACAGCTTTAACGGATTGTCCATTTTAAGGGACACGAGTGTGTTCCCTGCGAAATAGGAACTATTTGTTATGTATCCTTAACTCATGAAAAAGAACGTGGCCTAACATGCCCATGCTTAATTATTTTATTTGCATTTGGTGTGGGATTATAACAGAAAGCCATATTTTTTTTATCACGATTTAAGTTGCGACATCTGAGGGTGGGGTGGGATAGCGTAGTCGGTATAACGACTCGCTACGGGCTGGACGATCCAGGGATCGAATCCTTATTGGGGCGAGATTTTCCACAACCGTCCAGACCAGCCCTGGGGCCCACCCAGCTTCCTATAGAATGGGTACCGGGTCTCTTTCCCGGGGGTAAAGCGGCCGGGGCGTGGCGTTGACCACTCACCCCATCTAGCGCCGAGATTAAAGAAAGAGTATAGCTATACCTCTACTCCCCCTCTGGGCCTTCCTGGCCTGTTCTGGGCTGAACTTTACCTTTGTCTTTACCTTTATCACCTAACTCAGGAGACTGATGGCACTGTTCCATAGACCCAGAGTGAGTTCCTTAAAAGCTGCTGGAAATTCATACTGGAGCACTCAAAATAAAATAGCGCATGACCCGGTATTACTTTGTATTATCCCTGATTTTGACACGGGCTCACTTCCCCGACGACGTGAGTCTACTAACCCCACCGTGAGACTTTTACATTGTTCCATGCATTATGGTGAAGTGAAAATCTAATGTAGCACCAACAAATGCACTATTATATAATTTATGCTTACTGTACTTTATATGCAGGATCTGTGTTAAAGACAGTAAGCATACGTTAAAGAATACAGAGTTTTTCATCACCGTGAGAGCCCAACGTAACAGGGAACGTGCAGGATTGTTTTACAGTGCATGGTATTGGTTATGTTCACCGCAATAAGTTCTGAATAAGACGTAATTGTTTGTTTTAATTACCACCGGTATATAAGGCTGTAGAAATGACGACGGTACTGTCATATAGCTATGCTCTCAAGGCACCAAGAAAGGCGAATGGTTGTTTTTCTGTAAGCTCCGTTTCTCTTAATGGCCAGATATTCTGGAACCTCAGTAGACAACTGCATTCTTGGGCTAGTCAAACACTACTCTTGCAGGGAGGATAAGCCACTCCTGGGGTTCTGATCTTGCACGGGTATACAGGATGTCCCAGGAGGAAAGGACCTAACTTCGGGAGAGTGTTCCTTAGGTCAAACTATACCGATATAACCCAAAACACCTATATCCAAAGTTCAATGGTTACGGAGATATTGGCCAG
>Ga0123357_10014605_pt1 | contig 10259 bp, 8 predicted proteins | sample TergutEmb28metaG_FD_89873 | JGI IMG/M metagenome (GOLD analysis project Ga0123357, IMG submission 89873) | Embiratermes neotenicus P4 segment gut microbial communities from Petit-Saut dam, French Guiana - Emb289 P4 | ecosystem: Host-associated > Arthropoda: Insects > Digestive system > Gut ... | reverse complement strand
TTCTTCCCCCGTTGTTAAAAAAAAAAAAATTAATTTTTTTTAAAAAAATTTTCCTTTTTCAACAATGAGAAAAAAAAAAGGGGGGGCCCCCCCCCCCCCCCCGCAGATGAACACATTGCAGCTATTTGTAATTATGGGGCAATCTCTAAAGAATTTAGCACCCAGCAAACTGAAAATTGCAGACGTATCTCTGACTCTTTCAAATGAGCAGATTCTTCTCCATCCTTTTTCACACAATGGCAATAGAACGGGATTCTGAAATACTGTGTTCATTCTTTGTATTTTTAAATTCTGGATGTTCGACAAAGTGCAACACACTGAGTGTTGTAAATGTGATATGGCACTGTCAGAGCACTGTAGAAGTAAACAGTTTCCTTTTTCACGGGTTGCATGTAGGAATAAAATAAATCCGTCCATCATAATCTTCCTAATATGGATTGTAGATACCTCTTCCAACTGAATTTGAAGAGTACTGACTTTTTTTATTTAGCAATAATAGATTCTGAAGAAAATAATATCTTGGTGCATGATTCAACTAATTTTTTAATTCTTGTGTTCTCCATGCATATTGAACAGGCATCATTGGAACAGCAGACATAAACACTAAACACAGTTTTAATTAAACCGTCTTCTTTCTCCATGTTCTCTTAATTATCCTATGTCTGAAAGTCATTACATACATACTGAAGATGCGTCAAACATATCACCAAATACTCTCACAGTTGTCTAGTTCAAATCTTCTACTCCAATGACAAACTTATTACCAGTAATAAGCTATTGTAACCATTTACACCAGTTCCATGACAAAGGAATATATATGACTAATACAGAGACCCAACATCTGGGGTGATTATTGGTTTTTTGCTCACTGTAACAAGATTATCCAGGCTCAGATTTGAATGCCCAAACACTGGACCATCGAACATATCCACCAATATGAATTTTTGGATCACTCGCATGCAGGTGACCTTTAGGAATAACTGCACCATTGACTTCACAAAGGTAAATGTTTTTGCCAAGTAGATACCATGACTGCATGAAAAGTCTGCTTATTTGCAACTAGTACAACCACCACCTTCACTGCATTCCCCTTGGGCTATCACCTGCTTGGAATGGTTAAAAGGACTCAGGAGCCATTAAGGTCTCCCTTACCAGGGTTCTAGTATACGTATCATACTGTAATGAGCTCAGTCACCATAACAGCTTCACATCATATATGCAATTTTTTACTTATTTAAAAATGATTTGTCCATTGCACAGGCTATAAAGTAGCACTGAATCAGGAAAAGTAAAATGGTTACAAATGAAGAATTGATGATATTAAAGTAAGAGGTCATAACCTATTTTAACATATTATTTAACACTTACCTGGAAAGAATGAACAAAATCAGAAGGAACTCTGTATGATGTTAGCTAATATCAGATTTGAATATCAGGCCTGGGACTTACTGAATCACATGTAAATGTGCCAAGTTAGTTATTTTGTGTGTATGTGTGTGTTAAATTTTAAAGGAACAACGTCTAGAGGCAGTAACTGATGTTTATTAGAATATAATTATACATTTAAATACTACAGTGACAATATATTATGCAGTATTCATATTACTGTTTAAGTATTCCATTATTGTAAGTTGTCTTTGACTGTGATTTACCTCATATGTATGCTTGTCCTTTCATGCTGAATTGTGATACATGTAGTTTTTGTTTGAAATTTGTATCAGCTAATTAATTTTACTACCAGGGATATAGTGGCAAACTCTTTAATAGTTGCAGTGAATGAGATGCCCTGTATACTGTATTACAGATAAGCCTACATATACTTGTATTGCAAAATATATTTTTAAATATTCTGATGAAACTGTAATGGAGTTTTGTGTGCAGAAAAGTCAGTCTACAGCTTATCTGAGGTGCTCCAGAGGAATGGTGTTTAATTCCTATGAAAGAATGATATATAACCACCTGGAAAAATTTACTGGTTTGCAGACTGGCATGCTACATGGAAACTTGTTTTCTGTGTCCAAATCAATACAAGCTTTTGTAATGGCTGACTACAAGAAGTTTGTAAGTAAAGAGACTACAGTGATGCATAAAATATGAATACTTCAGAAGCAAATGTAAAATGAATTTACCAATCCATCCTTTACTTTGCATATTTGTTTATAAAGGATTGGTCATGGTAATGATCTTATTTACCAGCAAAACACTTTATAACCATCTTTCCAAACTGCAGTAACATGAAAAGAAATGCAGGATCTGTTATGTTCTAATTGTGTTTGTGATTACTGACTGGTTAAATCTGTGCGTATTAAAGTTGTTAACTGTCTGTGTAGTGTTTGAATAAACGACTGACTGTGAGATCTCAGGAACATATTTGCAATAATCATTTAGTTGCAAATGTAACGTACATTTCATGTTGACTGGAAAATATAAGCCTTGTGGAAGAAATCTGTGTTTTGTTTAAGTGTGTTGTTCACAATCCTATGTCTGTTTACTATTCACGACATTTCTATGGCTATTTTGTGTAGTAATATTGGATGTTTCCAACTTGAAAAAGAAATATAAATGTGTGCTTAAAACACAGTGGGATGCTGTAAGGTTAGAAGCCATATGACATATAACTGGGGGTCATACTGTAATAGAATATATGCTTGATTTATCTGATAAAGACTTCTTGTGATAAATGTATCTGTTTTGCAGGTCAGTACTTGTAACTTTCACTGTATATCGTAGATGGTGGATGTTTCAATACATGTAGTCTGTATGCCATGCCAATGGTATGAACATGTAATCTAATACCAAAACTAGTTGAAGCTAGTCCAGATAATCAAGTTTCTATAGCAGTGGTTCTTAACCTGTAGATGCTTGCAGCATGATTGAAATATTTATTATTTTCTGACACACTGGAATTAGAATAGAGAACTAAAATTTCCAGTAATGTTTTTAGTAATGTTATTTATTGTTTAAAAGGATAGAATTATGATCATATAGTGTTGTATAGTGTAATGTAAATAAATTTGTCTTGAAACATATAGATGATGGTCTTGAAAAAAATATCTATTGAAAAAGCTTAAGTAATTGTTATGATTCTCATTCATCACAAAATCATTATGTGTTTGTGTTGTTTATATGTGTTTTCCAGATGAGGCCAGAGTTCTCATGGGTCCAAACTAGGGGCCTCTAAAAATACGTGCTAACTTCATCATTATTACTGATTAAAATTTTTATACCAACTAATAAAAATCCAGTGATCCATTGCTGGAGAATATGTCATCTGCTATGTAGAGGCTGCTAGACTATTTGAAGCAGTTATTTGGAACAGCCAATAGGCAAGGAGCGCTATTTCAACAAGTTTCTCTCTATCTCTGTTTCTGTCTCTCTCTCTCCCTCTCTCGTGGTGCTGTATTTCTCTTGGTACATTGTTCAATGGTATACATTTTTCTCAGTAAACTACACTCCCTCCCATTTAATTTAACCTTGATATTTTATTGAGTGTGGCTTACTACAGGACAGGCATCAGTGGCCACATATTCTGTGGAAAATATTGCCACTGTTGTATTTAATGTTTGATGAAATGTCAGTCAGAGGGAGCTGTTTTGTAGCCAAACTTTGACTACATTGATGATTTTGAAGGTAATGGGAGCAGAGACAGGAGACAGCATTGTAAATAACCGTCTGTGGTCTGCATCAAAAGTGGAAGCTTACTACATCTGTCATAGTAGCACTAAGACTAAGCTTATTATACAATTTTGCATGTGAGTAAAAATGTTACTAATTAATTTCTAATACTTATCAGCATTTTTTTATTATACACTTGAGTTACAACAGTTGTTTGATTTTTGTACTGTTATCTAATATATTTGATTAATACTCTTTTGCAAACAGCTTACACTATATATTTCTACTATATGTTTCAATAAAGGGAGCCAGTTTTTTCTTGATATTGTTTGGCATGAGGTGGTTGGTGCCACCTAATGATCATGCTGGTTTTGGATTTATAGGTTCAGTATGTTAGCCAATTTGTTTACTGGCAGCATTAGTTTTGTTTCTGTAAAACTAGTTAGATCAATTAAAATGTAAGGAAATCAACAATACAGTCTGGAGACAGAAACATTTTTGTGATATGTTTTATGTTCTCAATGGTCTCCAATAATAAGATGCTTTCTCACTGCTAGTTTAAGCTTTGATCAAGAATATGCCATTAGAAAGGCCCAACAAAACAAGCAGTGGCTAAAATTTAATGGGGTTTCTCAGCTTCTTGATTGTGCAAATGATGTTAATTTATAGGGTGAAAACATAAATGCTATAAAGAAAAAAAACAGACATTTGTTAGTCATGGGAAATTGTACAGGTTGAACTAGTAAAAAATGTGCAGGAAATCAAGTATATAATAGTGTCTTCTAGCTAGGTTGCACAACAGTTCATTCTCTGGAAGTATGGCAAAGTTTAATCTCTTTGTATTGACACCAACAAATCAAAATTGTGTGTATATAAAAAAAGAGACAAGGCAATGAAGGCAAAGATAAACCTTAGACATATTTCCCCTCATTCTGAACCCTGGGCCTGGATGAAGGCAAGTCATGAACTGCATGCCCTGCCCGCTTTACCCTCAGGGAAAGGATTGCCCATTGAATAGGAGGATAGGTAGGCTTCAGGGCCGGTCTGGTTGTTTTAGAGAAGATGAAAATCTTTTTTCTCCGCTGGGAATAGAACATTGGATCATCCAATCAGTAGCCTAGTCACTATACTGACTATGCAACCCTTTCATAAAGAAATTAGCACTAAATTAATTTCTGGGAATACTTTCTAACATTCAGTTCAGTGTCTTTTGTCCTCTTGTCTGAACTTAGAAATGTGGAAACTTGAAATTCACCAAACTGCATTTGCTTGCATCCATATGTGGGTTTGAAACTGGTCTGTCACATTTATGGAAAACCAGAGACTGACTGAGGAAGTAAAGAAAAGGGTTAAAAAAGTGTAAAAAGTAATTAAGAAAGAAAGCTAGATAGAATTTCAGAATGAGGAGCATTATGATTTATACATATTGCCACATATATTGTGGATAATCAAATCAGTATGGGTGAGATAGGTGTTACATGTGGCATGCATGGGACAGATAAGAAATCTATAAAGAATTTTGTAGGAATGTGTGAAAGGAAAATACTGTGTGAACACCTGAATGTAGATGGGAGGTAAGGTAGAATGTAAATTCAACCTAGAACGGGCCATGAAGGCCCAGAAGAGGAGTGGGGGCATAACTCTACTCCTTCTTTAACCTCGGCACTAGATGGGGTGGGTGGTCAACGCCACGCCCCGGCCACTTTACCGCTAGGAAAGAAACACAATACCCATTTTACAGGAGGCTGGGTGGATCCCAGGCTGGTCTGTTTGGGTGCAGATAATCTTGTCCCCATGGGGGTTTGATCCACGGGCTGTTCAGCCCGTAGCAAGTTGCTATATAGACTGAGCTGTCTCTGGCCCATATAGATTGGAGAAAACATTGAAATGGATCTCGACAAGCTGGATGGGAGGATGTGGTATGGATTAATATGGCTCAGGTTACGAAGCAGTGATAGGGTTTTGTGAACAGGGTAATGCACATTTGGATTTTATAAAATGCAGGATTTCTTTTGACTAGCTAAAGAACTGTCACATTCACAGGAGGGACTGTGATAAAGGAACTGGTTAGTTTTGTTTGGCATAGGGTGGTTTTATTTTTTACACAGAACAACCTACCTGTAGTATGAATGTGGAGTTACATGAAATCATGGCAGTATTGTGTGCTGCTTAAACATAGTCATGTTATTCTTATAATGAAAGCCAATGAGATGTACTATTTCTCAAATTTATTTGATAAAGTACTCTACATGTTTCGGACAGGTCATGCTAGTTCTGTTGGTATCTGCTAGCAGACGCCAACAGAACTAGCATGTAGCCACTTGAATGCGCTCATATATGTGGAATGCAAATGCACTAAAGAGTTCCAGATATTTACTCATGTATTTCCAACCTATGCATGAGAAAAGACAATGCCTTTCATAACAGCCATTTATAAAACATATAAAATGCATCTAAGACACAAATTAAAACTTACAGCAGCTTAAACTAGAGAATATCGGTTCTTGAAACCAGACTAAAATGACTGTTTTGACATTCAGAGGACCATGCATCATGATACATTCTTATAATGAAAGCCAACGAGATGCACTATTTCTCAGATTTATTGATAAAGTATTCTACATGTTTTGGACAGTTCCACTGTCCTTCATCAGGAGTATCTCAAAACTGTATACACAGCAACAGGTATTTGTCATGCTAGTTCTGTTGGCGTCTGCTCCGAATGTTGAGCTACTCAGCCTATGATCTAGTCTAATATGGTCTAGTACTATTCAATAAATAGATTTTGGGTTGATAAAGATGAAGATTATTTTGTGCATTTTACAATTATTTGGCACTGCTAATGAACCCATTCTTCCATCTAATGGTCGTGTAAGTAGTGTGACTTTAATGCATTTAAATTTTACTGTAACACAGAATAAGATCCTGTGGAATATTATTCTTTCAAATTACTCCCTAGTATGTGTTAGATATGGGGCAGTAGAATGGCGGACGGAGAAGACTAGAAGTTATCCTTTTTACCGACCGAGCCTCGCTGCTACCATTACGCCGTTGTGTTATCACTACCTATGAGACAGATGTCAGCAACTTCAGCATATGACTAAACTGCCTGGCAAGAAGCATGCAGCTTATGGGGTCCTGTACGACAGGAATGAGAAGAATCATGTTGAATATAGCGAATGTAGACGTAAACACGATGACATAGACTGGACGTAGTCTGGAATCTCTGCAGGTTAGAATAAGTTGCACCATTGCCTAGCAGTGTTAGTGCATTTTGCTTGGACGGTGTTTATGTGTTTTGTGTGCAGTTCAGAACGAACAGTGATTATTCCCGTACTTTTATTGAGTACGTAGTGCTTTGTGGCTGGTAGGAAATAACTTTTTAAGCGTTATTTGGATGAATTTCGCGCATCGAAAGGTTAAGGTTCCATCCTGGCATTTGCCTGGCGGTAGGAGGGAAAATGACACAAACCGGCCATGATAGTCCCTTAGTCCAATTAAATCCGGACACGTTCCGAATACAAGACAGAAGTGTAATTTACTCTCTCTGCAGATTATTTTTCATAACAAAGCCGCATATCTGTGCTTATTAGAATGTGTCTGATTGATTGCTAATTTTCTTGAAATAGGTGTGGGTATTCCTACGCAGTCATTTCATACATAGGTAGTTGTGTTAGTTGATTTTCGATGAGTGGGTCATTGGATTTCTATTTGGACTGCTGTCTGTCGTTCGTTATTTAAAACAGAATTTCAGACACAATGTTTCGTGGACAGACACGGTCCCTGTGTTCAGGCAGAACGTGAGGAGCGACGAATTCAGGTTTTTTAGGTTAATGAGACGTTGACATTAATAACATGACAGAGGTGATAAATGTATGAAAATTTCTAGTTGCAAAACCAAAAGAGAAATATGTCACTTGGGATTTTAAGGCATATGATATTAAAATCTAGAGCCAAGAAATAAAGCATGTTGATGTACGCTGGCAATGGTTCAGGACAGCAACCAATGGCTTTGCTGTGCATACGGTATTGAACATTCGAACGCTAAATACGCGGAGAATTTATTAACCAGATAAACGACTATCAGCTTTCCTGGGGGACCCTAGCCCCAGAGTTGCATAATTTCTTACATAGTGTTTGTCCGAAATAATGTGAACAGGATGTGTGTGTTAAAATCAGTCAAGAGGACGGATTGGTGCAAATCAGCACGAAGAAATCATCCGTTGTGTGTAATGCATGGCTATCGCTGCACTGAAGACGTTCTGTTTTACAGATTCTGTTGCAAGGTCGCTAATTGTGGTGGGCTGTTTTCACAGGGAAGTTGGCCGGTCAATCCACAAGAAAGAATTTTACTCACATTCAGTATTTATTAGTACATTGTAAGTTATCCCATCACCAAACTACAGTTGTATACAGCAATTTATATGCATTGTAAAACGTGCCATTTCGTGCTAACGTAGTGATTTCATTAATTCGAATATACTTAAAACAAATTTTAATTAACAATATTTGTGGCCTCGAATGCAGGAGTCTTTGGTTTGGCCACGTAAATCTCCGAATTCAGCGAAAATCACGTGCAGTTAGTCTATAGTATTATTATCTTTCTTTCCATTGGAAAATGCGTTCGGTGAGATGGTTCCGTAAGTTGTTTTTGGAACCATTTCCGAATTTCGCATCATACTTGTTCCTTCTTACAGACTTCCTGTGGATATTGCAAAACCCATACGATTATGTGTCGCATCGAATATCGGGGTGATGTGATCAATGATGAAATCTCCAAGCTCGAACACACGAGTACTGTTACACGGAGAGAAGCCTGAATAGCAGAGGTCACCCTAAAACACAACACACACGATGAGCATGACGGTAAAACTAGATTGTTCCTTCGTTTGCTTATTCGTTTACTGCAAAAATGAGATTCCTCACTTTGCAGATGTAGTGTGGAGAACTAAGATCTCAGTCGACACAGCGCATACATACGGAGATTATGTAAGAAAATAAAATAAAACATTCCTGTTCTAAGGTTTCGTAAAATAATTGCGCAGTAGTGACGCATATTATATGTTTCTACATAATCACCCTGTTTTGCTTTGTATTACATCTAGTTATCCACAGTGCCTGATCCCATCAGAATACAGCAGTTTCTGTTGGACAACGTGTCTTTTCATACCTGATGCTTATTTTATATTCATTCTTCACTCTACACTGGCTCAGTTGGTATATTGACTAGGCTGCATCTACCGTCTGGACAACGAAGTAATAGGATTTGTTTCGCGGCAGGGGAAGAGGATTTTCGCTTCTTAGTGGCACCCAGATCGGTTCTGGTGGCAAACAGCTTCCTTTCCAGAGAGTATAGGAGGCTCTTTCCCGGGAATAAAGCATCTGGGGCGTTGGTAGAGAATTTTTTAGTAATTTTTCTGATATCCTCTGAAACAGTTTGTGCTGACTTCCATCTTTATATATGACTACCTCAAAAATGCACAAATTTATTGCTACACGGAATGAAATAACCCAGCGTGCAGTTGGTGCCGATATCCCTCTTTTTATGTATCACTACTACAAAAATGCACTAATTTTATTGCAACATTTAGCGTGCCGTCTGTCTTATGGAACATGCAAGACAAATGTCAAGACTTGAAACACAGCGGAGTGCCAAAGAAGCAGCCACAGCTGCCAAGAAAACTGCGTGGAAAGAAACCGATGTTTTCAAGACAACACGAATTAAATTCTGGTTACGGCAAGCTGCACATTTTCGTCGATGTGCATCAAGAAGTTTGTTGTTATTTTATCTGCGAAGAAAACGGTGCTCAGGATTTGATCCAGTGGATTTCGTGTAAGAAGTTGGCGCATGGAAACTTGTGCTGTTGTCTTCAAGAAACGCATTAACTTCGTATGTAAATGGTGTTGAGTTTGTTAAAGCGTTTCTTCATACTTCTATCTTTAAACTGAATTACTTATACAGTATGGTCAGTTTTTTTACATTTAATATATTTTTCCCCCTATTTATCTAATTTTAACCATACGGTATGGTTTTGGACTTGAAAATACGATTTCCGAGAAGGGTTGTCCAAATCCCCCTTCCTGGTAGACTTAGAAAACTGATCAGTTACCCATTAAACTTGTAATAAACTAAAACGTGCAAGTTACAACTAAATGTACACGCTATGTCGTGATGAATTTACATATGCAGAAATCCTCACAGGTACGATTTTGGCAGCTGTCCGCTATATGACCTAGGGCCTACACTGTTGTAGCAGATACGAGATCGCATCCCTTAAAATTCTTATAAATCATCTTCATGGTTACACCGTGCCTTAATGAAATCAGTTGGTTTATTGCCCAACTAATACACTCAAATATATAAAATCGTTGAAATGTTAAAAACAATTCTTCTTCGCCTTCTTCCATTGGAACTACAGTCCACTGTGGGCTTTGGCCTGTCGAACAATGTTCTTCCATTTTTTTCTACCTGCCACCAACTCTCTCCATCTACTCACTCCCAGCACTTGAAGATCTTTTTCTACTTCCTCTTTCCACCCTTTCCTCCTCCATTCTCTCTAGGTGACCTAACCAGCTTATCCTTTGCCCTTTTATCCATTTTACTATATTTTCTCCTTTGCTCATCTCTTCTAGTTCTCGATTCA
>Ga0123357_10014604_pt1 | contig 10259 bp, 3 predicted proteins | sample TergutEmb28metaG_FD_89873 | JGI IMG/M metagenome (GOLD analysis project Ga0123357, IMG submission 89873) | Embiratermes neotenicus P4 segment gut microbial communities from Petit-Saut dam, French Guiana - Emb289 P4 | ecosystem: Host-associated > Arthropoda: Insects > Digestive system > Gut ... | reverse complement strand
CAAATGGGCATGTTAAAAAGAAGAAAAAAAAAAAAAAAAAGGGAAGCGAGGGGAGGATAAAAGAACCAAATAAAAACAACCAAAAACAGGAAGGCCAAAAAAAAAAAAAAAAAAAAAAAAAAAAAAAAAAAAAGAAAAAAAAAAGAAAAAAAAAGAAAGAATTGCACAGAAAGAAAGATGATCGTTTAACAGTTAGACGTGCTATATTACAAGAGTGACTCAGATATGTTAGACGGATAAATTAGATTTGCAAGAGAGAAATACCGGGCATATGATCTATATATACTAAAACATAGACAAGCAGTAAGACTGGCTGTATAAGACAGAATAGGATTGCTGAGATATGAAAATGCAGAAGGGAAATAGGAAGCTTAAAGGTAACAAGAAGGCAAATGAACTATTTTTTTTTATCTCCCAGTATCATTGCAATCTGTCCGAGGACATTCAGCAATCGTGTTTGACGGTCACTACTAATGGCATGTAGGAAATACATCCAGTGATGTATCTCGTATATTAAGCTCACTCACATTGATTGAGGTATGGTTCCTCATTCATGAGGTTTTCTAGATCACACACAACGACGCACCACAGTCGGCAGGACTCCTCTGGACGAGTGTTCAGTTCGTCGCAGAGACCTTTACCTGGCAACACAAAACACTCACAACAGACAAACATCCATGCCCCCGGTGGGATTCGAACCCATAATCCCAGCAGGCGAGCGGCCGTAGACCTACGCCTTAGACCGCGCGGCCACTGGGACCGGCAAATGAACTATTGAGGCGGCATTAGAAAGGTCATTACGATTAATTATGATGCTTGATTGCTCTGTAGGCCAGTGATGTTGGGTTTAAAATCGTGCGCACTTCTGCCATCTGGTTGGGTCTGAATCGCATATCGGCAATCAACTAGGTTATTTCGGGAAAAAAGTTAAAAAAGAGATGCTATAAAAATTCATCTTGTTCTTTGGAACGTCTGGTAAGAAATCCATTTCTGTTGAAAGAAAAACCTTCTATACTTTTGCAGATCCTCGATATACCTTTTTCTTTATAAATGTGGGTGTAAGGGAATGGAACTCTTTTCTGTAAAAAGAAAAGCAACGTCATATGGAAATCCAACCAACTATGAACTCGAATATCTTTGTTTTTACATGTAGAGAACGATACATATAAAACTAGAAATTGTAAACGTTTGAAAAACTAGGTCATCGATTCTCTTGTTCCAGCAACAAGAGAGAACCACACTTAACAGGGGTCGGGAATGGTTATCGTACCGAAACAAAAGAGCAGCGTAAATAATCACACACAAGTATAGCGTCAAATTGCTTTGTACAGCGTCCAGGCAGCGACTACAAACGAACATACTATCAAACAAGTAACCACTTACCAAAACACGAGGGATAGAAAATGTGGTCAACATAACAATAAATTAATAAACATTTTGAACAGCTTGCCTGTACCACAATTGTAGGCGCAGAATTCTATAGACAATTCTGAGCGTGAGGCTTAGTGTCAAGGGAAATTTGGAACAGTAGAGTGGTCAGATAATTAATTAAACATTTTCTTATTTTCCTTTTTCTCGAGTTCCTTCCATTAACTCTATATGACGTAATTTTGCTCAGAATATATGTTGCTTAATGTCTCGTGTGTATTCGAAAGGCCGAATATTTCAGATTTTTAGGGCTGTAATTATTTACGTCAATCCGTTGCGAAAATTTCGCTTCGAGACCTGACAGAAAAGCGGTAGAAAAACCCGGTGTTTTAATACTGCGTTAAAATGAGACAATCACTGGAACGTGTCTTCAACGAGTTTAACCCAGTCGAAATTCTTACGTTCTAATTTGTAAAAATAAAATTTCAATGTTTATATTTCATCTATGTCTAGGACCCCCATGAAAATCCTGTCTTCCCTGTTTTCCTATTAAACACTTATATATTTTTCATTTTAACGTTTTGTAATACATATGTGGTTATACTATCAACTTATTATTATTTGTTGTAGTGCACAAATGTGATGATATTTATGAAGTAATTCTTTCTAGCCTTCATTTACTTTCTGTTCTTCAGATTCAAGTATTCCCCTCAGCGTCCTGTACGTGAGCTTACTCAATGGATGAGATTTTGCATATTGCTGAATGCTCATGTAATGTCATGTATTACGTGTAATTAAAATTCACATTCTACTTACATTTTTAAAACCCAAAAATTTAAATCGCTGGGAAATAATCGAATCCCACCTCAGTTCAGAGTGACTAGAATGGAACCACTGTACCCCTCCATATGAACGTCAGATTATTAGACTTTTGTGCAGAATATGTCTTTAATCCTTGAGCTTGAAACGCCCGCGGACATGTTGGAAAGATCAAATTTAGCGCCAAACGAGCAAAAATGAACGGACTTCTTAGAAAGAGAAAAAAAACCATTTTAAGAGCTAATTTGCATAAATACTAATAACGTATGGCATTTGGTCATTGTATTTTAATAAAATTCACACGGCTCGATTGCTGTAGTGATCCAAAGCTTCCTCTACGACGTTCCCAGGTCACACTCAGACACACCACCCTCGGTACGATTATTCTGGACGAGTAATCGGCTTGTCGCAGAGAACTCTAACAACATCAAACAATCACAAGAGACAGACAATCGTGTCCCAGAGGGATATGAACCCGCAATACCAGCCATTCAGCGGCCGTAGACCCACGCCTTAGACTGCGAATCCACTGGGATCGGCTTTAATAACATTAATTCAACATAAAAAGAGAATGCAACTACTCTGAAATAAACTTAGAACCAAAACAATTTTCGGTGTTTCGAAAAAATACGTTTTGAAGTTATTTGATTTTTCGTATTTTTAGACACGGGCTAAGTCTAAAGAAGGAATCCATTAGTCTGTCCCTAATATGAAAATTTATAACTCATGGCAAGTTATGTGCTTGTTTCTTTGGCGAATGCTTCTGTTCACAAACGCGAAGAAGTTTCATTTTGGTCCGACCTTAAGACTCATTCTTCCCAAATATTATTGTGGTGTTCTGATCCAAAATCTGGCAGTTCCATGCATGTTTGAAACAAAAATACACAGTTTGTTGAAACCATCTTATTTATTTACTATATGGCACATGCAAGGAATCTAGATTAAGACGTACCTCAGTTAGAACTAATATTTTCGTCCAGTTTACTTGGTATCCTGTGTAGAAGCCAACTTGATGTGTTATATCGCGTTAACTAATATCACAAAATTTAGACAGGAATTGGAGTAAATCAAATCAAAGTCAATGACACGATTCTTACTGATTTTCTGATAGTTAAATTAGGTGCCACACGAATTAGTGATTGCTTCTTTCATGTTTAAGATTGAAATGGACTTAAAATTCTTGCTAAAACAGGTAGTATTATTTGATGTACGGAGTAAAAATCTAAAACTACTAGAGGGACACATAAGTATTATTAATAATATAAGACAAAACGGAGAAATTTCCTGGAGAAATAAATGCTTTTATTAAAATATCTAAGCATCGGAAATTGCTCTTGGTAGATGGAGGAAAGCCAACTAAAGAACCAAGTCATAGAGCATTACTTACACCGAACATATGGGTGCAACTTGCTTACTAGCTGCACGGAGAACAATACTATAAACAAAGGAAAGATAGTTGATTCTTGTCCTTGAATATATTACAATAAAATGTCTGAGGAAGCAGCATATTTTCCCATAAAATATAAATATTTGGCTATTACAGATTAATGGAAAGCAAACGGCGTCACAAAACATTCAATGCCAGAACGGCTGCTTCCTGATCGAATCAACGTTTTAAAATGCGTAACAGTCGAAAACTGAAAGTGAAATAAAAATATTCTATTTATTTATGTATATTTTCCATCGATTTAGATAAGGTGTATTACAAAGTACATGGTAAATATTTATTCATTTTTAGCATGTGATATCCTTCACCTCTTATAATCGTGGTTACAGCAAGTTCAACACTGAGGAGGAAACAGATAATATTTGATAAAAAAGTGCTGTAGAAAATATTCAGACGTGACGGAGACAGTTGTCATGTATTTATCTGCACTAAGTTAAAGCTAGACGGAAAGTGACGGTTACTCGCCTTTGTCTGGATCCATTACCACCATGTCCCTTAAAAGCCTTCAAGGCGTGATACTGCATTATTGGATTACTTCCTCATTATCGTCAGTATCGATAAAAATTGGACAGGCTGAAGCACATAACGCGAAAACTCGTGATTAGTCGCCTTATACTCTGCTTTTCTTGTCACTAAATTTCTCGGTCCTGTAGTACTCAATTCTATTTGCTTAAGCCCACACATCGTTATGTAAGAATCCTATAACATATAATATAGCTAGTTGTACGAAAGCAGTGATTATAATCGTGATGCTAGACCCACAAAAATAATAATATTGCAAATTCTCATAAACTTCGAAAATTAAGGACAGAAATACAATTAAACGAATCAGCGGACAAATGGAGTGACTTATACGGGATGAAATGAGTGTATATGTGCTAAATGAAAATTTCGAAAGATGAGGGTTTTCAAAACAAATATTTTACTTGTGTAGTTAGTGTTATATATAATAAATCACCTAATAATAAAACACACGAAACATGAGAAAAAAGAGACAAAAGTAAGTAAATAATAATTCAATTCATTTCAATTTATGACGTCCAAACTTAACAGCGCGTAGCCAATTTGAGGATCAGAACGAATATTTGACTACAAAAATACACAATTACGACACAATTGTAAAACAAAGAAAGAGCAAAATTAATCAAAATCATAACACACAAGATAACTGAGAGTACTGGCTCAGCAACATACTAAAATCAATAATAATAATAATAATAATAATAATAATAACAATAATATTAATAATAAATAACTTTTGTGAATAAGAAAACAAAGAACACCTTTTTGATAGACATAGCTGTCCCAAATACACATAATCTCACCAAAACAATAACCGACAAACAAGACAAGTACCGAGAACTGGCGAATGAAATATGTGCTATGTGGAAGCAAAAGGCAGCACAAGTGATCCCGATAGTAATATCATCTACGGGAGTAATTCCAGTCACTATCACAAAGTCTAACAAGACAACCTGCACCCGAATACATATATACAACTGCAAAAGTCTGTAATTCTTGGCACATGTTCGATTGTAAGAAACTTTTTAAACTACAAATAAGACCACCGAGCCTAATACTGTTGATTACTACATCCCAGGATTGGTGAATATTTCCCAGCCAAAGCTGAGAAGTGAGAAATTCGGTAATAACAATAATAATAATAATATCACGTAATAATCTAATGGGTTGTATACGTTAATTGGTTACGGATGTATCAAACTGTATACAAAATTAGAAGTGAAGGGCTTCGACATCCTGTTCCGTCAATGGATATTGAAACTTTGCATTTTATTCTAGGAGAGTCTGCGATTGTATTTGGTTATAAGATTGGGTAGACCATGCCCTTATTTTTCTCGTAACCAAACAAATTATCCTGGGCGAATGGTTATGCCGAGGGACGTAAGCGATGTACACACGCTTTTAATGGAGAAGCTGTGTGTCAACGTTCAAACGAAAGATTAAGAAGAAGAATGTAGGTTTTAATATGAAGGTTAAAAGGGCTGCACTAAAAACGCCGTGCGCAGGCGGCATCTTCTCCGACAGTACAGTAGTGCATGTTATCTAAACTATGCCATGCAGGCGTTACCTCCAACATGAAAAAGGTACATTGCGGTACATGTGAAACTTATTTTTATGTTTGCCTTTACTTCACGTACCAGCACAATTTAGATGTAGTTGGACTTCGTATATACGTATATACTAAAATAATGGAAAACTTTGAATCTTGGACTAGGATAAAGCACGTTGTAATTTTAATAGGAATTTTTAAATTAATTAAGAAAGGTTTCTTAGCTTGCAAAGTAAAATTATTAACCAGAACACTTAATTCAGTAAAGCGGTTTGTGGTTCGAAACTGTGTTGTATATTTATGCTAACGCACTGAATTTATTGCAATTACGCCAACTCAAGCCTATTATACTCCTATATAACTTACACAACCAAGGATACCAAAACACTGTCGCTATCTTTAGATTCATTTATAGCTGCACTACTGCCAACAGTGCAAAGACAGAAAAGCCTCGCTTTTATGTATACAAACATCGTTTGATTCCAATGAAAAGGAAATAAAAAATCTAAAAATAGCTTTACTAGAGAAGTCGCTACACAGCCTCCTCTCTTACTGTACGCACTTTGCAAGAGACGTGTCTCTTCTTCTTCTTCCTCTTCTTCTTCGTCTTCGCCTTCGTCTGCTGCTACTGGCGATTCCGGTGGCCATGCGGCCTAAGACATAGGTCTGAAGCCGATCGATTTTTGGGCTCGAGGGTTCGAATCCGGCTGAGAACATAGCTGTTCGTTTCTTGTGTTTCTTTCGGTGTTAGGTAGATAACGGCTTCAACTATAGGCTGATCACTCTCGTAGAGGAGTTCTACCTGGTGTTTGTGTGTGTGTGTGTGAGTGTACTGTATCTAATTAACCTTTCATTAATCTCAACAACTAGGTAGCCTAGGCCTGAATTTGGTTGTTCAACAAGAGGAAAATGATGATTATTATTATTTTTGTTGTTGATGATGATGATGTCGTTGCCGTCGTTGTTGTCGTTGTTGTTGTTGTAGCTGTTCCTTCTGTTCTTGTTGATCGTTACACGCAAACCCATTCAGTACGTGTGTGACATATGACAACACTCTACACATAAAATTTAATCTCTTTTTTAAACCCTTTCTAGGAAGTGGTGTCTACAGCAATCAAATTGGCATGGCGATATATAATAGCCAATAAATCTGAAATATTCTGGTACCATTTCAACTTGTTCTTTCTTATACCTCTCCAATATTCTTAGATAAGGAATACAAATTTAATTCGCCGTTAGTACTATTAGTTTGTAAGATATACCATTCTAAAGTGACTTCCGTCACATTGAGCACAAACAGTTCTGTTTGTGCTGCCTATATAGGGGGCTAGAAATGTGTTAAATCCTTTTCAAACTCTGTTAAAGCATACCTTCATAGGTAAATATTCCAGTTCCAGATCCGTAATTAAAGAATAATAAACGAGCCAATTTAAATCCCTTGTTCTTGCCATCAGTATTGAGATAAGTTTTGTTTATGAACTCAATGAAAGTTTAGAGTCGAAAATTTTCAGAATTAATTCAATTCTTGGCCTTAGAACAGTCGTAAGAGGCTTAGTATAAAGCATTCCTCTTCATTCCCAAACCTACTGTTTTATAAGTGAAAATACCCCAAATATATCCTTCGCGTAATTTAATTACTCACGCTCCTGTTGCTTGCGTTATAGGGGTAGGGTCAGCGTGTATAATTGAGTAAAATCATGATTACCGTTGACGAGAATGGAATTTCAATTATTTAGACGTATTATTTCATTATTTCCTACGTCATTCAAGAGTCCGTATTTCCCTGTTTGTTACATTAACACAATGGAGTAGTGTAATTATTGTTTTATTTATAGTGTCTATATACGTATGATGTTCAAAATAATTACGAAGATATTGTACGACAATTTTTCACCGACAGTCCAGACAATATCCAAAATTTCACTTTTATAAAACCATGAAGTTTTATCAATTGATTCTCTCTCCTTCTTCACCCTCAGCGGTCGGAACTACTGACTACCTTACAGTATCCTTTCATCTAAATAAGGGAACAAAGTGTTTCGAAGTGTTACAGCCTCAAACAAAATGCTGGGACGATAGAGAGTGTTCAAAACATCAATCAAAACTTCCAGAAATGCATAGGCAAAACTTCGCCTAAGCAATACCAGTGGTGTCAACATGTTGTTCCCGTCTCTTGATAGAAGTCATTATTCAGATACTAAAAACCTGCTAATGACTTCGCAACCCCGAAAAGCGCCAGTCTCCAGTAGCTGCAATAACTGAAAGTTCTACGTGGCCAATCCCATATTCAACCATAAGACACAACATTGAGTCTGCTCTATCCACTTCCTTTTCCCTCAAAAGCCAGAGAAAATGTATACATGTATATGTGCTGTGGACAGTATTACGTGCATCTGCTGTCTGTCCCCGGATACAGACTCTAGATTCTCTTGCGACGAATTTTGGCTTGGGGAGACTTTATTAAAGGGTGTTACTGCTTACCACACAGTCAAGAGACGCGACCGCAACAGTCTATATATGGGAGACATATACCAGCGAATACACCGAGTAAAATTAAACAGACCTTGTTGCAGAACATGGGTGAGAACATCTAAAATAAACCTACAAATAAAATGACATAAGTATATCAACAATATACATTACTGTAATATGTAGGAGGACCTACAACATAACTACCTTACGTAACAATAAGTATTAGCAACACGCGTCTTCCGCCATAATCGGCAGATAGGAAGAAGCTGTTGCCTGTTGTTTGTTTCTGGGAACTGAACCTTTGGTGTTAGAAGCTACATAAATGGCAGTTCCTTGAAGAATTTCTTTTCTTTTCTTTACTCTACGTGATTCTAATTCTGGCAGAAAGATCAGTGGACCTTAATCGAAATCTCGTGTAAATCCTTAGTAAATCTTCTGTTAGGACAGATTTCCAACACGTGAAATTTACTTGGTGTAATGAAAAAAGGCTTTCTAGAGTTGCCACTTTCGGATTACACTTATGTAAGTTATTTTGTTTTTGAGAAGTTCTTTTATGTATTTCATTTTTATATACAAGTGCCTCATTATAATTTATGGATTAGATGGCACTATGGTCTGTCACGCCTCCAAATTTGGTGCATCTGCTGTGTTTGTATTAGAGATTCCACGGATTTTAACCCTTTAAACGCCGAGTTAAATCCCATCTGCCATTTGCTGGCATTATTAGGAACTAACCATATTATCCACGTTAGCAGGATAAGGGTTAGAGTTGAATTATTTCATCTGACAGTACGTTTAAAATCATGTTTTTGTGAAAGTCGGTCACTTTGACGGTTGAAAAGGGGAGACACAAAAACGCAAACGTGCTGATATGCGGGCATAATTGTGACATCATAGGTCATGTTTCTGCTAATACTGAAGGAAGGTAAGATAAAAAATGAAAAAAAAAAAACCTGCGCTCCGGACGTTACGCTTCAAGTGTATCTGTTTTGAACATTTAGTCTTTTATAAAACAGGTAATGCAGCCGGTTTATGGATCAAGTCCTTCAGTTTTGAAAACTAGCGCAATGTTTCACATCTTGCAATCCTTTCATATTCACCACAACTGTGGCCGGAATGCCTGGCCTGTGCTTTGTTCCGGAATGTTTATTTGTCACTCTCTCAAAATTTTATAAAATTCCGCTTCATGTTGGCACTCGCGCTTCGCCGTATATCTAATTTACATGATATTATATATTCATTTGTCACTTTAGTTTACCGTCCATCTCTAAACCGGTGGGCGGCTAAGTTTCTCTAGACAATGAGTGTGACCAACTGATTTGTTTACTAATTAAATTCCCTGATTTTATCATCAGGCGTTTGATTAGTTAATGCCGTATCGTTAGTTACAAGGTCTTTTATCTAATGATGTCATCCTCATATTAAGGATTTTGTATTGGCACTTCTGCTCAGCGCATAATCTCCCATTTATGTCAAAGAATGAAACGGAATTTTTGGGAGATAAATTGGAAATTTTGGAAGTGGCGTAATTTGGTGACTCCAAAGTCTAAGGTCAATTTTTTGATTTAAAACAATTACAATTTTAAGAAAAATTTGAAAAGTGAAATACACACCAACACACACTCACACACTTGAACACAAAGAAGTCAAAACACTTCAAAATATTATCCTTACGTAGTGAAACAGTTTTTCTGGAAGACATAATAGACAACGAGAACCCGATTTTCAAGACCAGGTTTGTGGAACATAGCACTGGAAAGGCAAAACGGAATGGTGAGCATGATATTGTGGGAGACAACATAAAGGAATGATGAACATGGTACTGTGGGAGACAACAGAACGGAATGGCGAGCATGGTATTGTGGGAGACAACAGAACGGAATGGCGAGCATGGTATTGTGGGAGACAAGAGAACGGAATGGCGAGGATGGTATTGTGGGAGACAACAGAACGGAATGGCGAGCATGGTATTGTGGGGGACAACAGAACGGAATGGCGAGCATGGTATTGTGGGAGACAAGAGAACGGAATGGCGAGCATGGTATTGTGGGAGACAACAGAACGGAATGGCGAGCATGGTAT
>Ga0123357_10014603_pt1 | contig 10259 bp, 6 predicted proteins | sample TergutEmb28metaG_FD_89873 | JGI IMG/M metagenome (GOLD analysis project Ga0123357, IMG submission 89873) | Embiratermes neotenicus P4 segment gut microbial communities from Petit-Saut dam, French Guiana - Emb289 P4 | ecosystem: Host-associated > Arthropoda: Insects > Digestive system > Gut ... | reverse complement strand
CGCTAGAGCCAACAAGGACTTCCAACTGACAGCGGGAAAATTTGTTCCGGTGTCAAATGTGACCATGCTGAATGTATGTATGTATGTATGTATGTATGTATGTATGTATGTATGTACTTATGTATTATGTACGAATATATGTATGTATGTACGTAAGTATGTATATATATGTGTGTGTGTTTGTGTACATGTATTTATGTATATTTGGACGAATATATTTATATATGTAAAATATATATGTATATGTATGTATGTACATATCTACGTACTTGGCGCACGAAATGTCACCCCATTGATTGTACATATAACACAATTTTATTATTACAAAAGCATTTGACATCTGGTACAGAATTAATCCTCATGGGTTGGAAAATTGTTCCTAATGAGGAACATGTTCAATGTGACCGTCGTTTTGCCTCACAACCTCTTGCAAACGAACCCTTGCATTCGCCACAACTTTTCGACGCAAGTCTTCAGAAAGCGCGAGGCACAACTTCACTATGTGGACCCTGAGCTGCGCTACATTTTCTGGCCTCCTTTGAAACACTTTCTCTTTCAAGAATCCCCATAAAAAGAAATCGCATATCCGGGCTATGAGGCGGCCACAATTTGCCAACGTCATGAAGTTCAGGAAACCGATGTGAAATCACACGAAGATTAAACGTCTCATACAGGAAATCAAGAACCACGTTTGCAGCGTGTGGACGGGCTGCATCCTGAATGAACCACTGTGTGTGTATAGGGAGTCCTGTTGCCAAGATATGAGGGATGAAACTGTTTTCCAACACGTCCTTCTATCGTTCTTTGGTGACAGTGTCATGAAAGAAAAATGGACTGATGATTCCGTGGGTTGAAATTTCAGTTCACACATTAACTTTTGCTCCATAATTTTCTTTTTCATGCAGTGCGTGAAGAAGTTTCCTCGCTCGGAATCGAACATTTTGTTTATTGACAACACCATTCACATGAAAGTAGGCTTCGTCTGTAAACCATGTGTTGTGAAGTACGGCCTCTTCTTCCATTGCCCATAATGCAAACTGTAGCCTCCGTTCCTTGTCTACTGCCGTTAGTTTATGCAAAACGGTAAATATGTAAGGGAAAAGGCGAAGATCTGAATGAAGAATTCTTTGCAGTGACCGATGAGAGATTCCTAACTCAACAGAAACCCTCCTTGTTGATTTGCTGGGAATTCGTGTCAAAGCCACGCGAACCGCTTCGATGTTTGCAGGTGTACGGACACTGGCGGGACGCGGCCGCTTCTTCTCCAACACAGAACCATTAGTTTGAAATTATTGGCAAAGTCTGTAAATTGTCTGTTTGCAAGGAGCCCACCTTGTACGAAAGCGTGCACAGAAACGTCTCTGAGTCATCACTACACTCTTTGTTTCTGCATAAAACAATACAACTTTCACTTTTTGATCTACAGTCAACGGCCCTTTGTCCGCCATTTTACAAACTGGTGTGCTGGCTTTCAATCCTGACTGTTTATGATATCTATCGCATTTTCCATGAACTACAGCATTCACTCGCACGTTTGCAGCATCGATACTATGCTATTACAATTTTAATGGTATGATAAATTGCTAAGACATTTAGTGCGCCACCCTGTATGTACGTATACATGTGTGTATGAATATATGTATTAGTGTTTTGCGTTATTGATTGCGTTATTACTTACGTATCATTTAATTCTTTACTCTTCCAATTTTCCATTATTTTTAATAAAAATTTAATTGTTTACAACCTGTGATCATGAAACTACACGTACGAATGTCTTGCACTGAACTTACTCTGATGAATATCAACCGCTGACTGACACAAGTTTTGTTGAAAGGAATTTGAACACACAAACCCTGTTCATGACGGAAACGCAGTTCTATTGACATGTCGCACGTCAAAAGCTGTCCTCATACTACCATTTGTAGTTACCGGCTGCGTGGCTTGTCCCACATTCTACAAACAAATTTCTGCAAACCCCGTCCACAATCGTCAGTCTTACTACTACATGCCAGCAGCGTGAAAGAAGCAACTTTTCCTGAACGCGGTTCCGTTTGCGGCGAACTTATCTTTCATAACTCCTAACTAAATTACGTTCACGCTACCTGTATTTCGTACACCAACCAGTTTGTTTCGAAACCCACAAACCTCCAGTTTCAAGTAAAAATATGTTCTGTCGAATTTCTACTACAGACAACATTTCGGACCCTGTACAATTGATTGTGCACACATTACTTCAGGTACCTGCAAGTCCGCTGTTTATCTTTTCCCTTGTTCTGTTTATCGCTATTACATTTTATTATTATTATTATTATTATTATTAATTATGTTGTTGTCCTCAATGTTTCCCTACGAATATAAATGGTATGAATATTTAATAATATTTCGTTTCAAGAAATTCCTTCTATAGGCAATTAGGAGCGGAAAACACACAAATTACAAGTCGGATATGAGAACAGAGGATACAGAGGCTTTTTGACTTTAGTGACTCATTGTGCTAAATCTACATATTGAGCATACGAACAAATGTAAATAGTTTACGGACATTTACACACAAATTTAAGTAACAGGAAAGTTCAGAATTCCAAAAAAAATTCCTTTTTCACAAATTCGTAAGCAGTGCCATTTCATGCACTAAGAAAAACAAACTGAATGTTACCAATATCGCACAAACAACTGCCCGAGAGGAATGTCTTATTATAAAAGTTTTCGAACGTCTTAAATTCCGGACACTCGTATTTCAGACATTAAGAGATATTTTGTTTCTATGCTCTTAAAACTGAGGATTGCACAGCTTTCATTTAATTTTCACAAATTTCCTGCGTTTTTACACACATGTAAAGTTACGTTTCTGAAGATGTATTTGTCTGTTACAGATAATGCAAGAGACGCTATCCTTCTTCATGTTTCTGCTTCAAGTGAAAGACAAGAATGAAGAAACGAAACAGAGCTAAAGAAGAAGAGAACAAAACATCAATCTTATAACTGAGTGACGTCAACGAATCAGTTTTATAGTACTTAATTGAATATTGTCTGTGTAGTGAGACTCAATCATTTATTAACCATGAAAAAATATATTTTTAAAATTTAAAACCACATTTTACCAGGTGTCTAAACAACACACGAAAACTCAAAATATACACTTTCTTTAAGTTATTATCAACCATCGTCAAGTAAAAATGCACACGTTTGAGAATATTCGGTTCATATAATGTGTATAACTTCATGCCTTACAATAACTCTGTTGTAAAAGCCGCATGAAGCTTTAGAGTACAATAACACACAGAATATAGGATATTTCGATTGACTAGTTGGGGAATAATAAATGTTCAAATAAATACTATAAACATGAACAGTAAAATTTCCGGGTCCCCGAATAGTAAAGTACGAAATATCGTAATTTGTTTCAATACGACAAAAGCACATAAATACCTGTCAGCCTGTTAGTGGTATCGAAGAGTTGATTTCCACACACTTTTATAAAAACTTGAAAACTACACGAAAATCATCGTAATACCGATTAAGTATATTGCATTCGGCCACTTCTACTTTCACATGTGAATACTGAATTAAGAGTTACGAGCGTGACAACATGCAGTAGATACGACGTTTTTAAAGACGGGCAATAAGAAAAATTCCATATTTTACGAACGCAGCTGAACAACCTAAGGTTACGACAATATAAATTTCATTTCATACGATAAATTTGCATCACACAGGCTGGCAATACTGTGTTGGATTTGAGTTTATAATTTTTCATATCCTTCATAAAATTTGAAGGAATATTCGACGTACCTTACAAAAACAGCAAACAAAATGTGACCCTGTTAAAATGTAGACCGCACATATGAACACACTAACACAAATATATGCAACTCATCATTTAACAAAATGCATCAAATATATTAATAAATCATATTACATTACGAAGGCAAACGCAGAAATTTCCGAAAATATTGAGACAAAAACACAATAAGTGTTCGTAATAAATACAACATATCACCAGAGAAAATTTGTACTGCTAATGGGTCACCAAATGTAACAATCCTAAAAGGTAATCCGCCCATAACGAATGATTCATAAATAATGAGCAACAATAATAATCCAGAAACTGTAAATTTTATAACACTTGGAAGTGTGCTGGAATCTGATGCCAAAAAAAGAGCATCGATTAGACGCCTTGTTAATATTCAACCAAATGCACATCTTTACTTTTAATACACGTTTCTATCACGGAATGAAAAACTTACAATAATTGACGTTAAACAGAAAGGTTAATAAACAACTATAAGGGTTCAAAATACGAAAAGCTCAAAACCAACGCAATATTATATAGGTGAGATGTTACAAACACATGTACGAGTAGTAAAAATACACATTCGCATTTGGTTTGAAAAGTAAAAAAGTACTTATTGTGCAAGAAAGCACGGGATGGAAAAGTTTAAAATAACAGAGCATCGAGTCCCATTTTTATGCAGATACACCCTATACATAAAAATAATTTTCCGTATATGTTAAGTATCAATAGGAATAACTGTAACATTCAACTTACAAAGTCTTATTATGCAGGAATGATACTTTCTGAGAAAATAACTAAGCTTCTGCACCTCAATTTGGAGCGGTTTACTGCAGAACTGTAGATTGCATAATTTTGTATTTCCTAGAATTATGGTAGCTGATTGCAACACGAAGAAATATAAATTAAATGTTGTCCTCCATGACGCACAAATACCAAGTTTAAAACTAACTTCAAAACTATATTAATTTTAACAATTTGGTAATTTGTTTGGACTCCTTGTAATCCTGCGAAGTACCACGATTATGATAGTGAAAATGTTTGAAAGATGTTGGTATTGAATTAACATGTGATACACACAGTTCACATACTTGTTGATCGTAATATTTAAATCGAATATACCAGGAACTTTAACAAAGTACAGAACAACGACTGTGGCTGACGTCACGTCCGGCTGCCAGCGTATAATATTATGTGGCGTGACACTGCAATCTAACATGTAAATCGTCAATCAAAGATATAAAACAAAATATGTACTCAAACACAATACACAAACCAAAGACTAATAGAATTTTGAAATTATGCGATACATGTATTTTTATATCGGCTTACACTGTCTCTTATACCAACAAAGTCTAATTGAATAAAAAATGAAATGACCATATCTGACATGCTTCGGTCCAATTGTACCGTATTCAGGGAGAAATAAATACTGGTTTTAAAAAAATTACCACTGAAAATTTCTTATTTACGGTTCTTGGATTTGTAGCAGCTTGACCTTGAAGATATTTAGTTACAAAGAATAAGGTATGCAATTACTTATCAAACATACGCTTAGAATATGCCTAATTATTTGTTATATCATTAAATATGTCACATAAGAAGTAAAAATATTAATGTTGCGTTTAGCCGTGGAAACTTATGTTACTGCAGCAAAATCTATTCCTTTCACTATTGTGTATCACAATCCGAAGTGGGCAGGGCCATTAACACTTAAGATATATATATATATATATACAAACATATATACATACATACATATCAAGAACCAACATCTGTAAGAAATGTTTACATATTATAATATCATTTCATACGTTATATTATATTTTGTCACTTCAGGTTATACAATAATATATTTAATTATGTTATAGTGTATCATATTACATTTTAGAATATACAGTTGGCACTTATTCCATTGTATATTACATTATTACAAAATTATGCCAATATTCAGGTCAAGGCCAGGAAGCCTCCCTTTCGACCTTGACTACAAGCCCGGGGATTATTGTAATAAGACAAACTGCATTATTAAATGTTACTATCACAATTTCGTTCATTCTTTCGTCACGTAAAGTCTGAAGAGTTATATAAATGACCTATACTAACATTTGTTACCTTAAACATTACAAGTCTTCTTATTGATTTTACGTTGCTTAGGAGGCAATATCAGCGGCGGAACAGTAAACGTAATGCACGGATCTGTTGCAATGCTTTGATCAGCTGCACGTCACTAGTACCGGTATGCAGGTTACTGTGGTGAACCTAGATTTGGCATAGCCAACTCAGTTATTATGGCTTCATTTCAGCAATTCGAATGGTTGTCAATACTTATTGGTTTATGTTTGGTAGAAAACGTTAATGTATGCTGTCCCGACGCAGCCCTCCCACTATACTAAATCATCCAGCATCAAGTGGTCTGGTAACAAAAATACCGACCATTCAAGAGACTTTTGTGTTGACAGACATGAAAGGTTATGACTTAAAGTCCCGATAGTTTGAGGACAAGTTAGGCAATTTGTGTATGAAATTACATCATAGCTTTTGTAAGAAATATTTACATATCTTCGGCTAACAACTATTAACACTTCCACTAACAAGAGGAGGCTTATGGCAGTAAGGGTATAACTCCGTCGGTACAGCGACACGCTACGGCTTGGAAGGTCCTGGGATCCAATCCCGGTGGGGCCTAGTTATTCCGCGCCTGTCCAGAACGACCCTGGGGCCCACTAAGCCTCCTACACAATGGGTACCGGGATTTTACCGAGAATAATGCAACCGAGGAGTGGCTTTTACCACCCACCACCATCTACCACTGAGGTTGAGGGAATAGTACAGCTATATATCTAATCCCCATCTGGGCATTCGTGGCCTGTCTTAATTTGAAATGTATACTGATAAATGTTGTCTCTAAAAACGAAAACAACTTAATAATCTATGTAAAGTGCCACATATTTCTGTCCTATTTTCACCAAATTTGGATTTTATCGAAATAATTTCATCTAAGGATCCAATATAAAATTTCACAGATATCCTGCTAATGGGAGATGATCTGATGCATGTGAACAGACGGACGGACGGGAAGGAAATTGGTTGTTATACCGACAACGAAAACCCGCATATAATAATCATGTAGCAGTCGAGGTAAATTTATAAGGGATTGTTTTGGTGGCCTGTGAACAATTGGGTGCTGCACTACTGTACAAATTTTTCGTCTGCCACTAAGAGGCGTTACAAATATTTGCAACTCCCAATGTTATGTAACTTTGTCACTGACGCCATCACATACATTTCGTGCAGGCAGTTCAATAACCTCCATCAATAAATTTCTGAGCCGCACTTAAAAGTACATCTCTGTCCCATACGCCTTTCTGCCTTTGCATCTTTGCTCTTACTGCAAATTCTCAAAAGAATAATCTAAAATTGTATACACCTCTAACTTAAAAGAGTAGGAAAAATTAGCAGCCTGATGGAAGCAGTTCCATAAGTCACGAAAAACGAAACAACTTAAACATTTGAAAGCCTCATAGACACAGTGACGATGTTTAAGCATGCAGTGCAGTAGACCATCCACACATACTGTTGATTAGATGTTAGCTCACTAAGTTAGAGCCATGGGGAATATGTGAGATGCTACATGTACGGCAGCACTGCCTGTTTGTCAAGCAGATGTTGCAATGACATGCAGTAGATATGCTGAAGCGTCTTGAATTATTCATTCCGAATTTTGCAGGCAGAGAGTGTGAGAGAACCGGCATTCGTGTGCGACTGGGTGGGAACTGCTATCCCATTTCAGCGATGTCTGATGTCCATCAATACTACAGCTAAGAAGGATTTTCAGCTCACAACCTGAAAGTTTGTTCCGGTGTCAAATGTGACGTTGATGAACGTATGTATGTATGTATGTATGTATGTATGTATGTATGTATGTATGTATGTATGTATGTATGTATGTATGTATGTATGTATGTATGTATGTTTGTTTGTTTTTATGTATGTATATATGTATGTATGTATATGTGTGTATGTATGTATGCATGTATATATGTACATATATATATAATAACTCGTATGTATGTATGTTGGTAGATATTTATGTGTGTGTATATGGATATATGTATGCATACATTTACGTACATATATATGTATGCATGTATGTAAGCATATATACGTGCGTATGTATGTATATATGTAAGAATATATGTATGCATATACGTATGTATGTGTATGTTTATGTATGTATTATGTATTTATGTTAGTAGATATGTATGTATATACGCATATATGTATGCATTTATGTATGTACGTATGTATATACGTATGCATATATGTCTGCATGTTGTATGAATACGTACGTATTTATAGGTGTATGTATGTATGTATACTTGTATGTATGCATATACACGTATGTATAAGTTTATGTATGTGTGCATATAAGTATTTGTGTATGCATGTATGTATGCATGTCTGTATGCATACGTACGTATGTACGTTACTAAAACAGTGTTTGTCTGTTACAAATAATGCAAGAGGCGCTGTCCTTCTTCATGTTTCTGCTTCAAGTGAAAGGAAAGAATGAAGAAAAAACGAGCTAAAGAATAAGGAGAATACCAAATTTATAACTAGGTGACATCTATGAATCACTTTTCTTGTACTTAATTAAATATTTTCTGTGTAGTGAGAATCACTCAATTTTTAACCAGGTATAAATTATTTTTTAAATTTAATATCACATCTTACCGGTGTCTGAATACCGCAAGAAACTCAAATTATACACTTTCTTCAAGTTATTATCTGCCATCTTCAAATAAAAATGCACACGTTTGAGAATAATCTGTAAATATTCTACGTATAATGTCATGCCTTACCATTCCTCGGTTGTTAATGCCGCATGAACATTTAGACTACACCTACACACGGAACATGTGATGTTTTTTATTGAATCGCTGGGAAAAAATAAATGTTCAGATATTGGTTAATAAAACGACGATTAAAATTTCCGGATTTTCGAGTTGAAAGGTACGAAACAACCTAACTATTTTGGTATAAAGAACGCACTTATATACCAGGTAAAACGTATTTTACCTATCAGCCTGTTAGTAGCATCAAAAGAGCGGATTTCCACACACTTTTATAAATACCTGAAAATTGCCCGAAATTCATCTTAACACCGATCAGGATATTTTATTCGCTCATATTTACATGTGAATTCTTCCACTGGACTAAGAGTTAAGAGCATGACAACATGCAGTAGATACGACGTTTTTAAAGATGGGCAATAAGAAAAGGTCCATATTTTACGAACGCAGCTGAACAACCTAAGGTTACGACAATATAAATTTCATTTAATAATACAAAACATACGATAAATTTGCATCACACAGGCTGGCAATACTGTGTTGGATTTGAGTTTATAATTTTTCACATCCTTCATAAAATTTGAAGGGATATTCGACGTACCTTACAAAAATAGCAAACAAAATGTGACCCTGTTAAAATTTACACCGCACATACAAACACACTAATAAAAAACGTATGAAATTATTCATGTAAAAACAGGCATCAAATATAATAATAAATCATATTGCATTAAGAACGCAAACGCAGAACGTTCTGAAAATATTAAGACAAAAACACAATAAGTGTTCGTAATAAAGAATATCAACAAGGAAAATTTGTATTGCTAGTGGATCTTCTTCTTCTTCCTATAGCGATACGGCCCTATCAGTTTGGCCTTGGCTTCCCTTAAAATTGATGCCCATTCCTCTCTACTTAATGATTTCGTTCTCCATCGCTTCACACCGAATTTCCTTAAATCATCTTCCACATCGTTTATCCACCTAAGTCTGGGTCGTCCTCTATCTCTTTTTCCTTCTAATTGTCCCTCAACAATCTTCTCTACAGACCTGCTGTCATCCACTCTACTTTCATATCAAAGCCACTCTAATTTTCGAATCTTTATTACGGTCACTATATCTTGGGTTGCACTAATGGATCACCAAAGCAAAAATCCTAAAATATGATCCGCCCATAACAAATGGTTTTTAAATTATGAGCAACAATAATAATTCAGGAACTGTAAATTTTCTAACAACTGGAAGTGTGCTGGAATCTGATACCAAACAAGAGAAGGTCGATTAAATGCCTTGTTAATATTCAATTAATACACGTCTTTATTTTTAAAACATGTTTCTATCACGGAATGGAAATCTTGATCTTCAGAAGTAAGATTAATTAACAGCTATAAATTTACCAAATACAAACTGCTCTAAACCAATGCAACAACATATGGGTGAGATGTGACAGACACGCGTATTAAAAATACACAATCGCATTTGGATGGAAAAGTAAAAAAAAAAAAAAAAAAAAAAATTGATTTTTGTAAAAGCAGGGGATGGGAAATTTTAAAAAAAAAAAGAAAAAATTTTCATTTTTTTTCAAATTTTCCTTATATATAAAAATAAATTTT
>Ga0123357_10014602_pt1 | contig 10259 bp, 4 predicted proteins | sample TergutEmb28metaG_FD_89873 | JGI IMG/M metagenome (GOLD analysis project Ga0123357, IMG submission 89873) | Embiratermes neotenicus P4 segment gut microbial communities from Petit-Saut dam, French Guiana - Emb289 P4 | ecosystem: Host-associated > Arthropoda: Insects > Digestive system > Gut ... | reverse complement strand
ACTTCCACTTAAATTTAGGGATCTTTTACATGCCGCAAATCTACGACATGGGACTGACGGCTTTACTTCCCCTCCGAAGGAAGGCGTGATGAGGATTTTTTCGCCCTAAAAATCCGATGGCTTCGGCCGGATTTGAACCCGCAAACTTGGGTACTAAAGTCCAGCACGCTACCTCTAGACCCTAGACCACCAAAGCATTATACATATTGAGTTAAAATTACCTCTTCTAAGTAGAGTATAAGAATGTATATATATATATAATTAAGTAATACCTAGTCTTACAAATGGTGCATTGAGCTAGATTGTAATATGTAAGTAGTGTGTCCTATATCAGGCGAAAAATTAGTAGGGGTTTGTACGTGCTGAGTGGAGAGTTAGGGGTGTACCAAGCGTTTCTGGCGCGTTGGTACATCGGTGGCGGCTACGTGGATGTTACTCAAGTGGTTGTATTTTATGATTGTGGCAAAATATACGTCCAGAACAAGTATCCGTAGCCGTTCATGGTCATTCTGGCTACCTGCAACGTAACTTCACAAGGGCTAACAGATTCTCCACCAGACAGGCTAAGGATACTTGTTCTGGACGTATATTTTGCCACAATCATAAAATACAACCACTTGAGTAACATCCACGTAGCCGCCACCGATGTACCAACGCGCCAGGAACACTTGGTACACCCCTAGCTCTCCACTCAGCACGTACAAACCCCTCCTAATTTTGCGCCTGATATAGGACATACTACTTACATATTACAATCTAGCTTAATGCATCATTTGTAAGACTAGGTATTACTTAATTATATATATATATATATCCATTCTTATACTCTACTTAGAAGAGGTACTTTTAACTCAATATGGATAATCCAACCGACGACGAGATCTCGTTGAATGTTTAGAATATGTACCTATACTATGATTATACTGTGTATAGTTTTCCTCTATATATGTATTTGTGACCTGAAGATGGCCCACAGTGGCCGAAATATGTCGTCGTCAGCATAACAAATAGGATACAAGACAGTTGTGTTTTGACGTACCCCACCCCCTCCCCAATCAGTGGATATTTCTAAAACCGGCAGTACCAAATAACAATCACGTACAATTCCCTCTTGGTGTCGCGTGAGTTAATTTCATTATATCAACAAATTTACCCTTGGACCATTTGATAGACGTGAATGCGAGGAAAACAAAACATATAAGTCTTCTACTCTGACGAAAGAGAGAGTACGTTCCCCCGAAATGTGGGTAAATTGCAGTGACTATTTTACTTTCCATGTTATTACAGAGACGGTCCACAAGAGAAGCCTAGCGACTTATTTTTGTGGATTGCCGTCAGAACAGTAAGGTGCTCAAGACCGTCCCACTTCATGACACTCAAGAGAGCGTTTCGAAATTATTTCAGTTGACATTAGTGTCACTATGTCCAGAAGGTATTGCCAACGTTTGACCGTACTCCAACTTGTTAGATGACTAAATGAGATCTCAACACATTCTCTGCGCAAGGTTCTCTGTTTCTCTTCCAGAATTACGTCAAAATTTCACAGTCACATTTACAAGCTCTCACGTTGTACTCAGATAGCGAGACACACGGAACCGCGCACTTAGGTGTACGAAGTGCAGCACTTTCGTAAAGACGTGGATTTCTGTTCGTCACATTGAAATGGTCTGTCTGTTAGCAATTCCATTCGCATAAAAATGATTGGTTTCGTACACAAACCAAATTTTTCTAAGAATATCGTCATAAGCTTCAATACAATCAGAATCTCTTGACAGGAAGTCTACTGGACTATCCTTGTCGCGATCGGTGAGCTTTTAAAAAATCTGTGTCTTGTAAGACGCCATCTTTAAATGCTACCTGAGAATTCGGTGTACTGTTTCACTGCTAATGCCAAGCTTTTGAGTGAGAGGAGAGGAATTCATTTCCTGTGCACTTTGTGAAAGACTATATCAACATTCCGCATTGTTTTGTCAGTTAGCATTGTACATTCGTCCAAAACCATTCTAAAATTATCTAACAAAAAGCTTTTTTTTTTTTAATCCTCATACCAAAACATACCCATCTTCTTGCTGGAGTGCCAAGAATATTATCGGTAATTTCTACGCACTTAATGACAGGTTCGCGTTAAAGGAATGTTTTCACAATAAATACGCCCTATTCTATAATGCAAATGCAATTTTCGAGAAGAACCCTGCCACAGTTTGTTCATAAAATTCCTTTACGCATGCGTTACAAAAGCAGGAGGAATGGTTCTACAAAAAAATGAGTATAGTCGTTTCCTGAAGAACAAGTCGGTCCAACACATTCCGCATTCACAAAGGAAGGATATACATAACACAGCACTGCTGTTTTTACAGTTCGTGGTGTGAGGGGACACTGCGTTATAGCGAATGAGGAACACTGATGATTCCAATTCTGTTTCTCAAATATTACAGTAAATTAGTTTCAGAAAGTTTTCTTTGTCCAAGCCGAAGGTAAGTATTCTTATATCATATTTTCATTGTGAATTTTCCTTATAAAATTACCGCCCAGTTACAGCGCCTCATAAAATAAACTACAACAAATTGGGGTTCTCTAAATTTCGTATTGGCTTCTAAATTTACAAGTTTCCGCGTCTGACCTAGGCATGCAGAGACGATTCACATTTTAAGATGCATTGTGCCTTAGCATTTGTATGAAGGAATCTATCAGTTTTATACTTCATGTTTCAGAACTTTCTTATATAGCTTTGAAGATCTCCGTGTAATTCTGTTTTGCCGTAAGAACAAAATCAGAAATGTGTAGCACAGTTTAAAATCCGCTTAATAAAAAATAAAATCCCGTGTTGAAAATTAAACAACCCTAACTTAAAATAATAGCTGACTGTAATGAAAATGAACATAGTATGATTTATAGACATACTAAAGTTAGTAAAGCACAAGTGCAAATAAGAACTACTGGCTATTCTACAAACAGACAACAGTGAGAACTGTTAAATAATTTTACATCCCACTAAAATGTTTTTCGTAATGAATTAGAATGATATACAACAAATATAAGTGTACAAGTTTCCATACGGGCGCTTTACAGTAGCCAACACTGCTGGGGCACAGGAAGATGTGAATATTCGGATTCAGAATGAAAATGCAGCTTTTATTCAACTATATCACGAATGGAAGGCTAGAGTTAGGTCTGTTGCAAAGAAGTTGAAAATTTTTGGAAAGAATGTGGTTTCTCCATCCCCTTCAGATAAATGGCGGAACAGCGCCTCAGGTGGGTCACCATCGTTGCCTTCCACATCTCTAACTCACTATTCGTTTCATCCTTACCATTCAACGCTACAAAGTTTAACACACTAACGGGCCGACCAAAAACCATGTGGAGGAGCACCTGTTTTTAAAACTGATTAACATCTGACACAGCCATCATTTAATTAATTTTCCACCACGTCCATCAGCAAGTTTATCTGTGGTAAAAGTGTCTAAACATTGCAGTTTTTGCGTGTCTACTTGTGTGGTTGTGTCCATTCATCACGGTAGGTTTTACCGTAATTTCATTACCTCCATCCCACCCAAATCCAATTTGGTTGCGGTTTATGTAATCTGGTACCAAACTGAGTGTTGCTCAGGCTAGAGAGAGGGAGTTCATCAGAACAATGTAAATCCATGTGAGGGTTAGAAAATCCATTGTGTTACTGACGCCCACTGACCTGGAACTAAAGTCTAGTCCTTTCCTTACCGCATGTACCACTTGTTTACCCGCATACTTCCTGACTAAATTTTGCAAATATTTCTCATCCCCCTAAACTGCGCCCCATCTTCTGCCTAAATCACCCTTAAGAGTTATTATAATAAAGCTGAATGTTATGTAATTTTCTCCAAACCCCTGTTACAAGTACTTGGTTCCTTTTTCCAGACATTCTGTTCTCTCCATTACCTTATTCTTCCCGTTCGTTCAAAGAAAACTTTTCACAATCACGAAGTTGAATAGAAAAAGACAAAATTAAAATTTTATGTATTTTAATAGTTTTGTTTTCTAAATTTATGGCAAGTCCTCATTTTTCATATTCTTCCTTCATAGAGCAGAAAATACTACAATGACATGGCCAGAGGAGAGAATATCAAAATTAAATATGGATTGGATACCACGGGAGAGAAGGAAAAGAGGACGTCCGAGAAAAACGTGGATGAAAGGAGTACAAGCAGCCATGACAACAAGAAATTTAGAACCAGGTCAATGGAGAAACAGAGAAGAATGGCGTTTGGTTTCCGGAAGACGGCGACAGCTGTTAAAAAAAAAAACCGGACAGATAGATAGTTAGAACTGTCATGTTTTCTAGACAGGAGGCCGGAACTCGGAAGACACAGAAGTATACTTGAGATTAACTTCTTTGTGAAGGTAATTTTGATATGATGCTCTAGGTCTTACATAAGTCCATGTAAAGTTTGACCAATTTTCTATAAATTATCACTCATAAGTACATTATATTCTGTACATAATGGTAACGAGATAGAAATCTACAACGAGTTTTCTCTCTTTTTAATCTTTTTCCTTTGGATAAACTGTGGTTCGACTCCGGTCCGATGTAAGAGGTTTCTTTTCTTCTCCTATGTAGGTCCACAGGGGTTCTAAGGCCTATACATTCTCCCATGCAATGGGTACCATGAAACCTCCTCTCGGGATATAGCGGCCGGTGTGTGCAGATGACCAATTGCTTCCACCTAGCGCCGAAGTTAATAATGAGTGGATCTATAGCTCCACTTAATTGCATGCCTTTATTTCGCTCAGATGAACATTTTCAGCTTTAATTTACTTATCATCGAAGAGAAGTTCTGCCTTTCTTACTTACAGTATGACTAACTGCATTGTCATTCAATAACAGAGTAAAAAGTTATAACACAATGGTATTAAGATTTACACACACCATTTAATCAGTTCCAATATATATGGCAAGAAAGCGGAATATCCGAGTGCGCTAATATATCAATAACATGGCTATATTGGGTGGGAATAAGGTTTATAACAGCACATTCAATTTGATTTAATCTCATACAGAAATTGCAAATAAAAAAATTGTCAAATGGTCTTGGGTGGATATTCTATTCCTAGTAACAACAAAATAGGAAAGCCTTGGATCTCTAAATAACGTGTCTGAAAGACGCGACTAGCAGAAAGAAATAACGTGTTTCATATTCAAATTGTCCATCTTCGGTTAAACTTCGCTCTTGCCAATAACGAGAAACTTAATTACAGAGTCTAGTCTGCAGGAATACGTAATGAATCATTATCTATTGATAAATAGGTAACATGCCAGAAGATTTCATCTTCATTATGACGGCTGTAAGAAATTCAAATCTCGAACATTTGTCCAAATTCAGGCACTGATTTTTCAAGTTGACAGGACATACACATTATGTTTCACGTGTATTTTTAAGCAACACATAGATACATGCTTCTGTAATGGACAATCAAATGGAAAGTAATTTCACGACACTTAGTAATACTGCTAATACTACCAAGGCTCAGTTTCATAAGCATATTTCGTAATGTTTCAGACATAATTAATAATAAAGTGATCAGCAACAAGAGTGCAACTATCCAATAAGTGCTACTTTAAATAATTCACTACGCCTAACACAAAGTCACTTTGTATTGTGGATTATACAGAAAGCCCCATTTACAGTCAATTTCATAAAACTTCCGTCGACCTTGTATTATCAGACCTGAGAGCCAAGCCATCCACAACGGAGGACGCTAGGCTACAAATGTTTTGACACACAGGAAACAACATCTTAAACTGTTTCAAATAAAACACGTTTCAGGAGTTCTCTCCAGATCTTCTTCAGTCACTATTGCGTGAAGAAATTTTAACTGCTTTAGTCCCAGCAGATTCATTAACAGAAATGCAATGCGTTGATCAGAATTCTTCGCACAAACTAATTATACCCAATCAGTCGTGGCCTTTCTCTTCAGAATGTTTTCTCTCTCTCTCCTATGCCCCACATGTCCTTGTGGACTTCGTGGTCTTCCCTCCTGGGCATGGCAGAAGTGTAACCGACTTCTGAGGTTGGGACGCCAATGTGGCGCAGTTACGTTGTCCCGATGATGTGAGTGGTGATATAGGAGGATGTAGTGCCAGGAGGGCCCTTAAACCTAATTTCTACTAAACTAACCAGACCATGGTCACCGCGGGAATCCTCCCCTTCAGGGAAAATTCCCACGGTAGAACCGGAAATCGAACCCGGGACCTCATGATTAGTAGGCAGAGACTCTGACCACTAGACCACGAGGCTGGTCTCTCTTCAGAATGTCAGAGTACGGACGTTACGGATTATTAACTTTACTCAAAGCCCTCCTTGATAGCGTAAGAAGGAGGAGACACAGGGCTGTCAAAATGTCCAAACAGAATAACATCCGGCTGGGATGGTACTATGTTCCTGTCTAATGTCTGTTATTTGTCTTCCACCTATTTTTATCTACTTCATTCAGTTCTGTTATTGCACCACTTCACCTCCTCCTTGGACAGACAAGAGGCAGGCTATTCTCTCTCGAAAGTTCGCAAATTACGCTTTTATTTTCTCCTCTCGTAAGCTTACATTAAATAGCTGTACAGAAAATTTGCTTCCTAACAGGCGCCCCCAATCTCTGTAACCACTAGACAAAGCTCAATATCAGCTCCTCTAAAAGTCATATAAAGTATTAATCACACAACAATCCCACTTCAATCGTTGGGATTTCACTATTAAACGCCGCAGCTAACATGACCAACGGATATTCAGGATAATGGCAACAGCCGTCTTCACTTTTCGAGGCGGTTAGACGCTGGCCCCTCATCGCGGAGGCCCGTGTTAGATACCGAAGCAACGAATGGCTCTTTTCTCATGGACGAAGTGGTGTTTGGTCAGGGTTTTCTTCTAGTATTTTCTCTTCTTCCGTTATTCTTTTTCCACTTCGTAACAGCCCGTAGTAGGCCTTGGCCTCTTCATTCGTGAGATTTTCACGACTACACTCAGATATACCATACTTGGTATCTCTACTATGGACGGGTGATCAGCCAGATTCATATAACTTCTACCTGGCAACAATCAACACTCACAAGAGACGAACATCCATGCCCCCGGCGGGATTTGAACCCTTAATCCCTGCAAGCGAGCGGCCACGTACCCACCCACTAGACGGCGCAGCCACTGGATTCGGCTGTTCCTAAGTCATTACTGTTCCATAATCATTCATGTATTACCAAGGTATACAATCATAATAATTGATAGCTGCATTCAGTGACATTCAAACCTCCATCGAAACCTCACTAGCTTGCCTGCTGCTTCATTGTACACAGACAATTAATAAAAATATATTCATAAATAGATAACGTAAAATGTACAAATTTTCATAAGACATTCATCACAACGACAGACTTTGTGGTAACTGGTTGCAGATATAATCAGAGACTCGATTCCAACAATTTGTGTATCTATGTGCTGAACATACGGCATTTTTTCGTTCGTACAGCAATTAAAACTCGCGGATACATAAAAGCAAATAATGGATTGATAAAACTACGCACAAAAGCAAAATATAACATATTTGTTCGGTATCCACTATTTGCAGAACCGCTACTAACTACGGAATGTCATTGTATTTCAATGCGCTTTCAGCTTACGTTGCTTCCTAGCAGCATCCGTCCGCTTATGCGCCATCCCTTCCAAAAGTCCAAGTGAATTTACGAAAGCTGCGATATGGGATTTTGTACTATTGACAATTAGATTTTTTACGTGGTAAAATTTCCTATTATACTCACATTTTAGTCATAAATATTATGGAAATTCGTGTTCCCTATTTTCAGTTGCAAAATACTTCCTCTTGAAACTTTACAAATACACTAGCAGTCAAAGGGCAAAGATTTAGTGCTACTTACGTAGGTGAAGCCGCGTCCTTGTTCATATAGTGGGGGAGGTCGACGAAACATCCTAAGACAGAGAAGAGAGCAACTTAGGTACAATTAAAGAAGAGAAATTGGTTATGCATAGGATGTTGTTAGTTTGTTATGCAGTATACAGTTACTAGTTAGCTTCTATTACTGCATTTCCCAGGGATGTGTCGCCTATCACCGAGTTTATTTCAGTACACATCCATAATAATCATCCTATTGTAATAAATTATATGTACAATATAAAAAATTTTCACTACCTCTATTTACATTTTACAGCATTCCTTATTATTCTCAGTTTTTCGTTAATTTTTCTACTTTAGGTTCCCATCTATTTTTCATTTTATATAAAAATTTACCAAATTTTTCAAATTATAAGATCTTAGCATTTATAATTAAATTTCTGTACGCTATTTCTTAGTTTATGTTTAGTTTTTTTTTTAATTTCGCTCCATTTTTCGTCCCTTTGCATTCGAGCACTAAGCCTGTAAGTGATTCGCTCTCTTCCTCCGCACATATTAGAACATCTGTCTCTTTCTACTCCTTTCCACAGAATTTTCAGTTTCCAAATTCCTAATCTAAACCCTAGTATTGTATTTCTCTCATGCAGCTTGCAACATGCATATAATTCTCTTCGCCGCTCTTTCCTCGTTCCCTAATATACACTTAAATTTTCCTTTCTCTTATTCTGTTTCAGTCTGTCCCTCTATATGTACATATCCTGTATTCTGTTAGTTTGTTATAAGTTTACTGTTTGAAAACACGTGGGGTTCAATGTTAGTATTCCTAAAATTAGGATAATCACGAATAAATAGACCACCAAGAACTTGCATAATATAGCATAATATAGCAAATTATACCCATTTAAAATAGTCTATACAGCATGGTGCAAAGCCATTTTAAACTAGAGACGACATGTTAAGACATCGATCGTCAAGTGGCTGTTGCACCACCCGTTATAACACACAGACGTTATAGTCACTACGAAGTATTAGTGTTAACAGACACCTCCAATTAGCAAACAATACACTATTGTGTCCGAAACCAGCCAAATCAAAGCCGTGGAATACAGCACTAATTGCACCAAATCGAATAGTTGGAGAACCCACGTAAACGTCTGAATCTGTAACACATTACTGAGATGTTAAATGGCCTGCTACATAGCACTTAAAAGGATAGATTTATACGTTTTGGGGTTGATCCATAGATCTGGCAATAACTTTGTTGATAAAATGAGTGCATGTGTTGGTTGTCTGTGTGAATATAGTGAGAGGATTATTGCAGTGATTAATGAACTGGTTGCATTTGTGGATTTATGAGTGGACTGGATGAGTGGATTGGGATCTATTAGAAGGATTCATGAAATGAAAATGGTTGGGATTGGTCAAATAAATAGGATTGCTTGTGAATGTGATGATTAAATGAAAGGATCAGTTGAGTGTGTTGATTCAGTGCGATGGAAGAATTAATGAATAACTAGTGTGTAGTTTACAGCCCTCACTTACATTTCAGTCAAGTATTACACTCGCAAAGCGTCTGCCACATATTGTATTCTTTCTTGTGGGTGATCACCCGGCGTCTGCATTTTATTTGCCGACGTTTCGGAACACTCGGTTCCATTTTCATATTTCGTGTGAGCACGATCTTTTTTTGGGTGAATCCCCAGCGTCGTGTTCATACGAGCTATGAAGATGGGGCAGAGTGTTCTGAAACGTCGCCACATAAAATTCAGGCGCCGGAGAATCACCCACAAGAAAGAAAACAACATTCGCAACGCGGTGGAAGTTCGAAATCAAGAATAATACGTCTGACACACATTCATATGGGAGATGGCAAACCGTACGCAACAGTTGTAGGGACAGATAATGACTATAGTAATGGCTATTGTGTCTCACGGGTAGAGAATTCGCTCTTTCCGTGTCCGTCTTCTCTCTGCACTTAGTTGCAAAGCTACAGAATTCGTTCTTAGGTCGGACGGAAGTTTCCTCTTCGCCACCACTCAGAAAACAGCTGTGATGCCAATCGAAAGTTCAAGCTAATGGATCCAGGAAATATTTCTCCCAGAAAGAAAGTGGCCGACTTGTGAACCCGGTCACTAATATTCACCGTATAGGACTGCGTGGAGCTTTATCACCACTTCATCGAACACCGCCATGGCTTAATAATTATGTTTTGTCTTTTATAATGAATGAAATATTTTAGTGACGAAATCTTACAAGATAAGACCGCTTGGGGGACGCAGATATATCTTACTTACTTACTTACTCCATGGTGCAGAGTCCTTCTTGAGAAGCTAACTGGTTTGCAGCTAGTCAGGAAATTCCCCGCATTTCACGGAACCCGAAGGTTCATT
>Ga0123357_10014601_pt1 | contig 10260 bp, 4 predicted proteins | sample TergutEmb28metaG_FD_89873 | JGI IMG/M metagenome (GOLD analysis project Ga0123357, IMG submission 89873) | Embiratermes neotenicus P4 segment gut microbial communities from Petit-Saut dam, French Guiana - Emb289 P4 | ecosystem: Host-associated > Arthropoda: Insects > Digestive system > Gut ... | reverse complement strand
GCCGAAACATGTTGAGCATTGAATGAACATTGAATAAAATAATAAAATAAGTGGCATCAAGTTGGTTTTCTCTTTACTCAACTATCAAGATGATGCACGGCCCCATAAACATAAGATTCACATCTGCAATTTATTTATGCATTTTGTGTAATGGACTCTCAAAGAGGAAAATATATTGTTACTTGAAATAAAAAGTCTCGTATTTTAATCTTCTAAACATTGTGATTAAATATGTTAAGTGGTTCTTCACAATTACCTATATTTATATAGAGTGTTCTGTTTCTGCTTGACCGATAAGTACCGGCCCAACGCTTCGCCCGACGATCTGTCAGCGTTACTTCTTTATGCCGCATGTCGCTACGGTTTAACAGTGGGTGACGGGAGCTAGACAGACTATCATGGTGATAATAACCTTTACAAATACGATAAAATCACACTGGATAGCCTGGCCGACGCTCATCAGGCAGATACAAGAGGCACCCTATGGTTTTGTTCTTTGTAAATACGGGTACTACACGGCCAGAACCTAAGATAGACAACAAGACATCAGAATTGTGTAGCTATTGACAATGCTCAGCGGGCCGGGTATCGCAGTCGGTATAGCGACTGGCTACGGGCTAGACGGTCCGGTATCAAATCCCGTGGTTAAAGTGCGGCCAGGGCGTGCTGCTGACCATTCACCCCCTTATAGTTTCGCGGTCATGGAAGAGTAGAGCTATATATCTACCCACCCTCTGGGTCACACCGGGCTTGTAACGGGATCACTTTACATTTACCTTTTTTATTGAGAATGCTTTAATTTGTCGTACCGTTTTTATTGCGCAGTTCTTAAGACCAAGGCCTATTTTACCTTTCACCTTGCATGTTAACTCGGAATTTCGTAAGAATGAATGCGGAGAAGTATAGTGCGATCCTTTCCAAACGATTGTAGAAACTGTGGTCGTTCCAACCTCCATTACTTGGCATTGAACTCACGGTACCCATTAGATAAAGGAAAATGTGGGTCGCAGTGCCACTAACGCCTTGTTGGGAATAGATACCTGGGCGTTCTATTACGCTCTGTTTACCCTGTTTGGCTATTTCTGTGGTTTCAATTCTACTCCTAAAACGATAGGACAGGAAGTGATTTTACAGCATACTGTTCAACCAAACGCCTAACACACAGCATATGTCTCAATGGCGCTACAGTCTTAATATTAGCATAAACCTTTAATGCACAAAATAGATCATGTCTGCTTGAAACCAAGTTTTTACTGTCTAATATTCAGAAAACGTATACTATGATTTTGGATGATAACTTAAGCTTAGGTAAAGGGTAAACGCATACTTGTGGTTAATGAAGCACCGTGCATAGTGTCCTAACGTATTTGTGGAGTAGAAGCTAAACAAGTGTTCTACCATGGCTCTAGTTAGTTGCGATTGGTCATCTTCAGGCCCCCTGTTATATATCTGTCATTGAATGAGCACCACTTAATCATTGGGTAAGATCTTTACCCAGTGCAGGAGCTGGATTGGCCTTACACCCATATTGGACAATTTCGAGAAGAAGCTTATTCAGTGTTTTGACTGAGATGTCTCAGAATGCCGTAAGAGTTTCACAAGATTTCCACTGACATCTTATTAAAGTAACCACACAACCAAATTACGTATTGTACTCTATGCAAAACTAGTCAAGCAATTTGACAGCACACTACTCTTTGGTGTCTGAACACTGCTTTTGTTAGTGATGTCTGGTAACTTGGGGTGTTTCTTGTGTAAATATTTTCCAGAATGAAATTTCGATAAATCCTGAGACAAATTTGTATGACTTTTTGTTCCATGTAAGTTTGCCAGCTTCTATTTTATTTTTTTCATCTTCTGCTTCGTTATTAACACTGCTTGCTTTCGTTTCTCGTCTCCGAAACAATTTATTATGTAACATATTTCTGGTTACGGGTGCCCGTGTGCTATGGGAAATACGAACAGGCCTACATTTCAATGTTAATAAAAACCCAACCAGATGCAACAGTATGCAGATATTTATTTACTGCAAAGTTACCCTACATGTTTCGGGTGTCACAGCGCTCATCATCAGGAGCACTAAAAACTGTAACCGCAGCCTGATCAGGCCACGTTGGAGGGAAGTAACTGTACCGATATTATGACCTGTACCGGAGGCTGCGGTTAGAGTTTTTAGTGCTCCTGATGATGGGTGCTGTGACACCCTAAACATGTAGAGTAGCTTTGCAGTAAATAAATATCTGCATACTGTTGTATCTGTAGGATTTTTATTGACATTGAATTATGGTGTACGGAACCATGAGTTAAAAAAGGCCTGCATTTGATCTATCACACAACAGAAACTATCCAAAGCAATTTTAAATTAATTTATAAGTCATTGTCACAAACCTTTACAGAATCATTTAACATGGAACTCATATGCATTTTGGGAATGAAATTCTTAAACAATGTCCAATACTGATTTCAGAATAAATAATTTTGTAAATGTGTCTAAAATAAATATCTGGTGAACTCCCTCCTCTCGATCCAGTTCTGCTTTGTGCGAATTATCGGTATTTTCATTTTAATCACTGTTGTCACCACAAGAAAATTTTTTGTTCTTAAATATTTTTGCTACTATGAAGAGAGTCTTACAGTGCCCTCTGTTACGTATCCGCGGTCTGCATGACTTCAGAATCGCTTTCTCATGGTCATTGTCTAAAATAAACTTTTTGCTCTCCGCGTCATTTATTTGTGCCACAAACCGCTCAGCAGCTACCACACTGTCTATCCCAACTTTTAGCGACTGATGGTCCTCAGGAGCTTTCACATTAATTTTGTGCTGTGCCCTAACAAAAAAAAAAGAAAGAAAGAAAGAAACATTTTGTGTCTCACAACATTTTCGACAGACACTGTGGCTAGAAGAAACCGAAAAATATAGAAGAACGCTCGGCTACTCGGCGTTTGTATATATATATATATATATATATATATATATATATATATGTATATATATATATAGCCAACGTAAGCAGTGACGTACCGTCACTAGCAGCAAGCTTCTTGATTATGGCGCCCCAATTTACTGCCTCATTTCCACTCTAAGACTGTTGTTCACTTCTGTAACTGTTTCTACTTCATTTCTTCGAATAAACTCCTTATTTGATTAAAGAAAATGTTATATTGTTATTGTTGCGCCTAGTATTAAAAATTACGTGCAGTTATTTTTTTTTTACATTTGCAAAGACAGCACAGGAACACAATAAACCTCACATAACGGTATGCTCACATACATACAGAACAGATAATTTCAAAATAGATGAAAAGTTACTTGTATTACCTAGTGACATCGATAGATGATTAACCCTTTAAATGCCGAATTAAATCCCAACTGCTGGCATTATTAGGAGCTCACCATATTCTCCACGTTAGTAGGATAAGGGTTAATACCAGGCACTGAATATTTCGGCTTGTTTTAACAGCATTTTGTTTAATGATTATACTTCTATAGCCATTTAAACGCCGAATTAAGTCCCATCTGCCATCTGCTGACATTATTAGGAGTTCACCCTATTCTCTACGTTAGCAGCATAAGGGTTAAGCGAAATCGGAATGTTCCTGTTTACATTAACATTCCTTACAGGGCTTTAAAAGCTGGTTTGTATCCAGCAGGAAACTTAGGACGGGTAAAATCAATATTTAAAAAATAAAATATCTGAGATTCAGTATAGGCACGTGAAGAACAGCAGTGTCCAAAACAGACAACACTTTAATTCAGTGCAGGCACTCAACAGTTAGTACCTGCCACTTTGGGCGCATTCGCAAAATTGTGAAAAGCGACAATCATATTCGTTATAATTGTCCGTTCGTCTTTCCGTTTATCTGTTCGCGTGCAAAAACTGGGCTCCAATGGCCGGGTGTTCAGGAAATTTGGTCTCTGGATTTTTTCGAAAACATGTCGAGAAAATTAAAGTTGTGTTAAAATCTGACAAGAATAACGACTACTTCACGTGATGTCTTATGTGCATTTATGATAGTATCTCGCTCGTTTCTTCTTAGAATGACAACGTTTTAGATGAAAGTTGTAGAGAAAATCAAAACACACATGTTTTGTTCAAAAAGGTTTTTCTGAACATCGTGCCGTCTATTATAAAATGTGGAAAAATCTTGTACAGCTGGACAGGCCAGGTATGACAATATAATAACGGCGCATGCGCATTGCATGCTGGATAACTAAGGCTAAAAATACACACTCAGAAAATGTATTACGTACTGCTTTTTCACTGCAAAAATGGTTACGCGAACGCACCTCAATATAACGCCCCGAACATCGTTTTACTTGTTGAAATGTGACGTTTTTTAGTGTATATAAGCTTCGTCATTTGCATGTTTTAAGTTGGTCAATATACAGCTGTCTGAAACATGAATTATGATTCAAATTCACAGAGAGTTAAGAACTAATTTCTTGATCTATCTCAGATTTTGCTTTAATTCTTAATTTTGTAGGATATACGGTATAAACTTAACGGTGTCTTGATCAGTTAGGAAGGAACTGTGGAGAGGAATTGCCGTGACCTATTTTAAGACACTTCTTAGCACTCCTTTGAACTTGGTAAGGCTCTTGGCTTTTATACTTATGCACTGGCACTAAATTAAAGTCTGCAATATCCATCCTGCCAGGATTACGCTTCTGTAGGTGATGTGAAAGCCCCAGGCTATCAACAGCCACAAAACTTTTTCTCCTTTTAAGGCCTGTCTACTTAACCTGACCTCACTAAACTGGTTCCTTGACGTTGCTGCTGGTTGCCTTCGGTCGATTTTCGCTTCAGACTTTTAAGGCCCTTCGCTTTAGTTTTGATGATATCATCAACATATCCTGATTTCAGCTATGACTTGCCGTTTATACTCTACCGATAAAAGCAATTTTGTATGAAAACTGTTGATTGGGATCTTTCTCTCTTCTGTATAGAATAGGCTTATACGTAAACGACTTCCTTTTGGCAAAAATCAGGTAATATCTGTGATATCCTACTTTATGGAAAGAGAGTAAGAAATTGGGATTAACGAACTCCATGGTGCATATTTTCATGGGGACCAAACCTTTGCTCATTTGGTCAAGGAATTCCATACTTTTTGACACATCAAATGATAAGTATAGCTTTTACGGAAGCCTGCCGGTAGTCTCCAGTCCGAGTCCGGTGAAACCAAACAGCGTCAGTCATTTGCTTGTAAGATCGAATTTAATATTACTCCATTGTCACTATTGCATACTCCAAGAGCTCTATGGATTAAAAACTTTGAATTGATTAATCACAGCTTCGTTGAATGCCTCATGTCCCATCCATCGAATTCTTTATCCATTCATGGTAACAATGTTTAGCGAAGGTTCATTTTACGATGCTCAACATTGTACAGTTTTATTCATCCGCATGTCACTTATCTACAGTTGAAAATTGTATCTTTGAAATTCATTTTTTACTCTGTTCCAGTGCTCGTAATGCAAGCGCTTCTTCAGAAAAAGCTAAAAACTTATTCTAATCCCGGCTGGAACGTGTCTTTTGTCGTGTGAATTCTACCTAACACTTTCATAGGCCAGTATTCATTAATGACCTGTTGTTTACGTCTATACACACACGAATTAAATTGAAGCTCCCGAAACCCGCAATTCATCGCCATATTTTAATGTTTATTCATCTCTATGTAAGTCAAAACAAGCAGTTGTTTTATCCTACATACGAGGATGTCATTAAATAACAGGAATTTTATAATAATTTTTTACAAGAGTACTTACAGAAATTATTTGTATCTTATTTTTCGACATAGTCCCCCTGCTTCGCAACACACTTGGTCCACCTGTCCACAAGCTTGCGGATGCCCTCTAGAAAAATCTCCACCTGCTGTTTCACTGTCTCACTTGCCAAGCTAACTGGTCTCCCACTCCGGTGTTCATCACTGACATTTTGTCGTCCGTTTTGAAATCTTTCCACCAATTCATACACTCTCCCCTGACTGAAACAACTATCTTCATACTGAACCTTCATTCTTCTGTAGATTTCAGAAGGTTTCACACCCTCTGACCACAAAAAACGAATAAAGCTTCGTTGCTCTTCCAAGGTGCAAGTTGACAGTGGAGCGGCCATGTTGTACGGCCTACTGCTCAGGCTCAAACTGCTTGATCGTCACGACCCCTATATGACATATTGCTAAGGAGCCATTTTGTAACCCTATATAGGATTTTTCGTTCTGCATGCTTTTCCATGCACATTAGAATAAAATTCTTGTTATTTAATGACTTTCCCTCGTACTTTGAGAAGTACCAAGCATTTTGTTTACTGTAGGTGTAATAAACGCATACAGATCTCATAAATACATAACATTACGTAACAATACATGTATTTGCTTACCTTTGGCTATATGTTTCGATCTCTCATTTATTAATCATGATTGTACATTTACGTGTGTCTCACAAAGAGCTCGCACAAATGCAGCAAATATCGATGGTGTATTCGGTTACACCAACACAAAATAAACGAAAATTTTGCCATAATGTATACAACACCAAAGTCTTATTAATTACAGTTACTTTCGTTATACCTAGTATTAAATTTATTTAATTGCATTATTTGTGCTCCAGTTGACTGTTGTTGCCACATCTTCTGGAAAAGAAAATATGAAAACTGTCAGCACTGTTGCTTACTTTATACGTCATTCCAATCCTGCGAGGGCATTTTATCATGTGGAGACTGAGATTTGGTTAAATTATATCAAAACGTGAGATATCGAGATGTCGTAGATGACACATTCCTTGTTACTTAGAAAGACCAAAAGTTAAATATTGTTCACGGAAATACGCTGTATTTTGTCAGAAAAATACGAAATACAAAATCATAACTGAAGAATAAAAACCAACAAGACGCACTTATTATTTTATTATACTTCTTATAAGCTCAACATGTTTCGGGCACTACTATGCCCATCTTCAGGAGCTCGCGACTTTAATGTTGATTACCACATTGGTCGTTTCGTTCTTGGTTTGCTGTATGTTGGAGTTTAGATGTGGTTAGGCTGGAGTAGTATCCGGGCTGCAGCCCAGACACTACTCCAGCCTAACCGCACCTAACCTCCAACATACAGCAAACCAAGAACGAAACGACCAATGTGGTAATCAACATCACAGTAGCGAGCTCCTGATGATGGGCATAGTAATGGCCGAAACATGTTGAGCCCATAAGAAGTACAATAAAATAATACGTGTTATCTAGTTCGTTTTTTATTCTTCATTTATCACAGTGATGCAAGTTCCAACAAACATCAGACACAGAATCATATTTTGTGCAAAATTCAGTGTATATTGTTGTTTTGTACTGTGAAATATATAGTGACCATAGGCTTTGAATGAGCAGCTTTTAAAATCTGTGTAATACATTTTACAAAGTCTGCTGCAAAACATGTTATAATAATTAACTCTCATAAATTGGACGGCTGTTTAAACTAATGTATATTTTCAGACTCGCACCGTTGTTCATGCATCTACGAGAACAGTCAATTCACAACCGTCTCTTAAAATTGAAGTCACCAAACGATGTGTGCGAAAAGAGTGATAAAATCATTTACCGAGAGTAAACAGTCGAACCCCCCTTGACGCTATAAAAGCCAACCCTACCGTAGGTTTCGTCAGAGAAAGTGTGCACAGAGGTGTTGATGTGATATTGCTACAAACCCCCCTGTCCAACCTCTTGCTACTACAGACATTTACGGACCCTTTTACTGGAAAATGACCTCACCTACCAAGGTCTGATCCATCCATAACATAAAACACATAAGCTTATACCTGTGAAAAATCACATAAAATCCTTCGCTTCCAAAATGAAGTTAGGAGATCTTTCTGTTGTCTTTCCTTGGAGGCACATTTCTTCCTACTCAGCAGCTATTTTCTGCTGACAAGACCAACTCTAGTTACAGGAACATCGTCTACTTGATGCGGACAAAGCACTTCTGCTTTAACGACAGATATTATGTTCAGCTTTTAGATCCTTGTGATCAATTTGATATTTCATTTAATATCGCGAAGTGTTTCCCAGCTTCATCGATTGTGAGTAAGTATGTGTTTTGTGTACATATTAAAACTTTCCTTCCTACCTATGTATTTGTGTTCTTCTGGGTATGAAACGAGACATCTGTAATCTGAATCTTTCATAACATCTGCATATCAAAACTGAAATTTTCGAACGTCAAATCTGGCACATTGTCACTCAGTCTAAGCAGTCACACCGACTATGGGAGGTAGGAATTGTAGAGCCAGGTAAAAAAAAATGGCGAATGAGATTGTTAATAATCTTCATTATGAGTTAATCTATATGTTTTTAATACGAAACAGCTGTTTTGTGAGTTTAAGAAACATTCTGTACATGTCAACGCACTTACGTTTAACAGTAAATCTTGGGTATGTGATCCGAGATTGTTAAAAGAGGAACGATAATGGAATAATGAGTAATTGTGTTACTAAGAGTGCCTGAAAAAGACAAAATGTTGCTCATATTATTGGACAGTATGTAAGTTAGGCCACATTTGCTTCCTTTTCTTTCTCCGAGCGTCATCAATTTTAATTATCTTATAATTGCTTTTCCCATCGGAGATAACAGGTCTGAAGCTTATTCGGAAAATACCCAGGTCAAATTTCTGTCCAAGCATTGACTATTCTGCCCCAGATTTTCTGGCACGTCATAATCAAAAGCAGCAACCGTAAGTTTCTGAAATGTGCTAAGATCTCTTGTAACTTCACAGTTTTCAATTTTACAATTCGTAATCATTATTTTGTGATATCTGACGTTACATGACGCCGCACTCGTCAAAACAGATTTGAAATAAGGAGGTCTCTCGCCCAGATGCAATCGTCGGGCAATTCCGACAGACAAATTCGTAATTACTGATTACTTTTATCATGTTTGAAAGGCATATTGTGGAACGTTCGCGATGGTAATATGAGGCATCCGCGACGTGATTACTTATGATCAGTTAAGGTTTATTGTAAACTGACTACTTTGTTTTGATAAGATAAAGATAAATGTATGCACTTAATTATGAATTCTAATGCTAATAATAATAGAATAATAATAATAAACTTACTGATATTAGTCTTTCCTTTTCATGTATGTCTCTTGGGCAGTCGCTGTTATTAAATCCTGGTTGTGAAAGTGATATAGGGCTTTCTGTATTAACTAAACGAATTCTTTGTGTTTGCTTCACCTTATTTAACAACATATATTTTACATTGTCTATGTTTCTGAATCTCTAAGAAAGGCTTCATTTGTTGAACGCAGTATTTTCTGATAAGCTAGTAGTTTACAGCAATTTTACTTAGAAATTCCATTATGTATGTTATTTAATAATGAACAAATAAATTGTGATGCAAAAATGTGTACAATCTGGACAAATGGTGGGTAATCTTACGAAATTAAGACAGTGCAGTGATTCAGACACCAAGTTCCTTGTGTGACTATATGGAGAAAAATGTACGTGTGTCGTTCCTTCAAATCCGGAACAGTTTTGTCTCATAGACTTAAAATATTTCATGTAAAACTCTGTTTCGTTTTCATTGTTATCACATAAATTCTTTTCTTTTCGGTAAAAAGAACTGCGACTTTATTTACAGGACTTGATCAATTTCAAAAGTGGAAATTCGAAATTTGTCTCCAAAACTCTGTTTTGTGGGATTCGCACGGAGTGTCATGTAGAGTACACAACGCGGATCCGAAATATGTTTCCTTTTACAATGAACAGCTTTACATAAAAGTGACTTCTAAACGTATTCTGTAGCAACTAAGGGTCAAACTTTATGTATACTATAGACAAATAAATCTATGAAAGCTTACGATGAAAAGGGAAATATTCAAAAAGAATCGGCATCGTTTGAACAGGAGCTCAAGGGTTTTAGAGGAACATATAGCAAGGACTAAACAATGTGTAGCAATAATCACATTCTTGTTGCTCATAGAAACGAGTAACTTGATTAAAATTCTTGTGAAATTCCTCCTCAATGAATAATTGGCAATCCACGTGTTAGATAATGAAGTGCTGAAAATTCATGCACTAACCACATATTCTATATGAAATAAAATGAAATGCCAACTTGATGCAACTAGGTCATTTTATTGATGTATTCTTAGCTCGACATGTTTCGAGTACATACGCCTATCAACAGGAGCCTTAGATGTTGAGTTGCAGCATATGGTTTTCTGCACCGAGTTTTTGGATGGGTGGTGGTCTTGAGAGCCGCTGCGT
>Ga0123357_10014600_pt1 | contig 10260 bp, 9 predicted proteins | sample TergutEmb28metaG_FD_89873 | JGI IMG/M metagenome (GOLD analysis project Ga0123357, IMG submission 89873) | Embiratermes neotenicus P4 segment gut microbial communities from Petit-Saut dam, French Guiana - Emb289 P4 | ecosystem: Host-associated > Arthropoda: Insects > Digestive system > Gut ... | reverse complement strand
TTGGTGTCGTTTTCAATTTCAAGATTTTTCACAAGAAGCCCGACGGTAATAAAATCTCTGTAAACGAGCCCTTTGGCCGTTTCTTCTGTCCGTCTGTCCTTCTTGTCAAATGATTCTATAAGTTCTTTCACGGGCATAGTGGAAATAAAGTAATCGCCCTTATAATTTACCGTATTGCCGTTTTCTTCTTTTGCGGAAAGCTGCGTCACTTTCGCGTCATCGGTTTTCAACGCGTATGCTTTTTGGCCAAAAATTATTTCTCCGCCTTTTTTCTTTATTTCTTCCGCGACGGTCTCCCAAAAATGACCCGGGCCGTATTTAGGATAATAGAAACGCTCAATTAAACTCGTTTCAACGTTTTTCTGCGAAATCTTTTCTGATTTTATATCGAAGATTTTCTTAAAAGCCTCGGTAAATATTTTTATTATTGAAAGGCCTTTTATTCTTTGGGCTCCCCAGTCGGCAGGTATTTTAGCAGGTTCTACTCCCCATACTTTATGAGTATAATCCTTAAAAAAAGTGAGATAGAGTTCTTTCCCGAACCTGTTTATCATAAAGTCTTCCAAAGAGTTTTCTTTTCTTTTAAAAAACAGAGAATAACTATAACTGCATCCGGCTTTGAATATGCGTCCGGCTCCGAGATTTTTTATCGTATTCCAACTTAAAGAGACGGGATAGCTGAAAAATTTTCTCAGAAAAAATATTCTGGATAAACGATGCCTTATAAGCATCACTCGATCTTCTTTCTGGGGATTTTTTGGGTTATCGCTTTCCGGAAAAGAAATTTTTCTGTTTAACAATATGTCGTCTTTGGAAGGCATAGTCTGCGGCGGCATAATGGCAAGCCACCAATCCATAACTTTGTCGGATTTTGAAAAAAACCTGTGTCCGCCCATGTCCATTCTGTTATCTTTATATCTGAATGTTTTCGATATGCCGCCTATTTCATGCGTCGACTCTATGATTACGGGCTTTATATCGGTTTTAGAAACCAATTCGTATGCCGCCGTCAGTCCGGCGGGTCCGGCGCCTATTATAATGGCTACTTTTTTGTCCATAAAATATCCCTTTTATACAGAGATTTTACTATGTTTTTACGTCGGACACAAACATCAATATAGCGGAGTTTTTTATCTTTTTAATCTACATTTCTCGGCTTTGTATAGGAAGTAGAAACTTCAAAGGCAAAGAAAAAACTGCCCGACCTGGACTCGAACCAGGAGACTCTTGCTCCAGAGGCAAGCGTGTTACCAATTACACCATCGGGCAATTCGAAAAACTATTAGATTAACAACGGACGTCATTATATAAAAATCACTTATTCTTTTCAATAAAAGCTTTGAAAGCCGCCAAGAATCTCTCAAAATACTTCTTTGAATCTTCGGACATAACTCCGTCTTTTACATTAGCAAGAAAATTGAAATATATTTCCGGCTGCCACATAACGCGCATACCTAAAACAGACAAAAGCTGCTTCAAAAACATTTGCGCTCCGAAAGCCCCCATTGCGCCCATGCTTGCGCCAAGCACCGTCGCAGGTTTTCCGGTCCACGCGCCTTTCCCCATAGGCCTTGAAGCCCAATCTACGGCATTTTTTAAGACCCCGGGAATTTGCCTGTTGTATTCCGGAGTTATAAATAACGCCGCGTCGCCGGCAATTATTTTATTTCTAAAGCTGACAACTATTTCAGGAGGATTGCCTTCCAAGTCTTGAGAGAAATACGGAAGCTGCGAAATATCGAATGCTTCAAACTCAAAGTCAGCTGGAGCCAAAGGTTTTATCAGTTCGAACAATTGTTTGTTTATGGAGTTTTTAGAAATTCCGCCGATGATGGTTAAAATTTTCATTTTACTCTCCTGTTGAACCCCTCGCCCTACCCAAGTAGTCAAGCTACTTCCGGTGCGCTCACATCTCGCGCCCGTTCGTGCCTTGTGCTCCTTATTCGTCGCACACTCACCCCTCAAGGGGCGAGGGATAACGACAACTTCAGATTGCGGGCCAAGGTCATTGACCAAAGCCCGCAATGACGGTTAACTAATGGTTACCGCAATTGCAGCCTTCATCATGGCTGTCTTTTTTATCTTCCACTTTTTTATTTTCGGGTTTTGCCGCTTCATCTGCATAGTTTAACTGCAAATCTGAAATTGTTGAGGCGAGCATCTCTTCCTCTTTCTTATTGAGATTGCCTTTTGTTTTATCGCGAAGCATAAGAAGCATATTAATTGTAGTCTGCGCGCCGGCTAAGTCTTTTGAAATTTTACCGTCAATCTGGCTTGCCGTTTTGCCAAGCTGCTGCCAAGCGGCAGACGCAAACATCATAAGCAGATTGAAAAAGTAAATATTGAAATCTATTTTCTGTTCTTGTTCTGACATACAACCTCCAAAAATTAACAACAACTATAGATTGCGGGTCAAAGCCCGCAATGACGACTACTGCTAACTGCAGATCCCCGACTACGAATCCCGGGGATGACAGACTTTCTGGATTGCTTCGCTTCGCTCGCAATGACGACTATAATATTTTGAGTTTCGTTGTTGCTGTTCAAGGCTTTAAGATTTGGAGCGAAACGACGCGCCGCGACGCCGATGTGTACTCAGTACTGTTCATGAGGCGGCGTGCAAGGAAGTTGTAGCCCAAATATTAAAGCCGCTATCTAATTAAAGAACTTTGTGATGGCAACTTGTATACGGCGGATTACTTCGTCCCTTCCCATCACTTCCATCATATGGAAAAGGCTGGGTCCTTGAGTCCTACCTGATATAGCAACTCTGATCGGATGGAAAACTTTTCCCGTCCCCAAACCTTTTTCCGTTGCCAAATCTCTGGCGAATTTTTCCAAAGCTTCGGGCGAGAAGTCTGTTTGTTTAGGAAGTCTTTCCGCGCTTTCTTTGAGAACAAGCCCCGCGGTATCTTTGGCTTTCTCAAAAACTTTTTTTACGGCTTCTTCCTGAAAGACTACATCTTTAGTAAAAAAGAAATCCACAAGTCCGGGTATATCTTTAAGCAGTTTTATTTTGTCATGCTCTAAAGTTATGGCTTTTTTCAAAAGGGCTTTATCCCAGCCGTCTATGATTTTTTCATTGTTTGTAAATTTGAGCCACTCTATAAATAAGTCGAAGACTTCGTCAACGCCGCGCGCGCGGATTTTTTCGCCGTTAAGCCACAAAAGCTTTGCCGGGTCAAATGTCGACGGGCTTGTTCCGCAGCGTTCTATGGAGAACTTTTGTTTTAATTCAGGTATCGTAAAAATTTGCTGGCTGTCTTCGGTTGACCAGCCGAGAAGCGCAAGATAGTTAAGCATGGCTTCCGGAAGATAGCCTTCCGTTCTATAATCTAAAACCGATGTGTGCCCGTGCCTTTTGGAAAGACGAGCTCCGTCGGAACCGAGTATCATCGCCATGTGCGCGAACTCAGGCGTTGCCCAGCCGAAAGCGTTATACAAATGCATTTGTCTGGGCGTGTTTGAAATATGGTCGTCGCCGCGCAAAACATGGCTCATCTCCATAAAATGATCGTCTATAACGCAGGCAAAATTATATGTGGGCACGCCGTTAGCTTTCATTATCACGAAATCGTCGAGAAGCGAGTTGTCAAACTCCACCTCTCCGCGGATTAAATCTTTAAGGATAATTTTACCGGCGTCCGGCATTTTAAATCTTATTACCGCCGTCCTGCCTTCCGATTCTTTTTGCTTTCTCTGCTCAGGGGTAAGGTTTCTGCATGCGCCGTCATATTTCGGCGGCTTCTTTTCGGCCTGAGCTTTTTTGCGCATAGCGTCGACTTCTTCAGGCGTGCAGTAACATGGGTATGCCAAACCTTTTGATATAAGCTCGTCGGCATACTTTTGGTAAATGCCGATTTCTTTGCGCTTCATCTGATAATACGGCGCAAATTTTTCAAACTCTTTGCCTGGGCCTTCGTCCCAGTTTAAGCCAAGCCAATTCATGGCGTCTAAAATAACTTTAACCGACGCCTCGGTAGAACGAGCTTCGTCGGTATCTTCAATTCTGAGTATAAACTTTCCGCCGGTTTTAGCGGCGTAAAGCCAGTTAAAAAGCGCCGTGCGTACTCCGCCGATATGCAAATCTCCGGTCGGTGACGGCGCGAATCTTACTCTTATTTCTGACATAACTTATTTCCTTTTTATGCGCTTTGTCTTTTGAGGTGAAGTGACAAAAGCAAGTTATTATTCCTATCTTATGTCATCCCCGAAGGTTTCTGTCGAGGATCTGCAGTTTGCCTTTATCTTTCACGGCAGATTCCCGACTACGAATTTCGGGAATGACAAGACTACGAAGCAGAAACTCAAAACACTTCACGCTACAGATTATTACAGCGATGTTGTTGCAACCACGTTTTTGCAAAGTATTTTGCGTTCAGACAAGGAAGAGGCGAACGAAGTTTACTAGTTCAGTAAATGAGCAAGCCTCTGACGCTGTATCAAAGCAAAAGGCGCAGCAAAAACTAGTAGATAATTTTGTTGAGCGGGTATTCGATTATACCTTCGGCTCCCGCTCTCTTGAGCGCCGGTATAATTTTTTTGACAAACTTTTCTTCCATGATAACTTCAAGGGCAAGCCAATTCTCGTCGCTGAGGAACGATATGGTCGGCTTCTTTAACGCGGGAAGAACGGAAACAACTTTATTTAAAGCTATCGCGGGAACATTCATTTTCAGACCAACCATGCCTTCGGCGGCAAGAGCGCCTTTCAAAAGCATAGCCATGTTTTCTATCTTTTCTCTTTTCCACGGGTCTTTCAACGCTTTATCGTTTGCGATGAATCTTGTTGTCGAGGTAAGCATCTCGTCTATAATTCTGAGTTTGTTCGCCCTGAGCGAAGAGCCCGTTTCCGTAAGCTCTACTATGGCGTCAACGAGGCTGCCGGCTTTTGCTTCGGTCGCGCCCCACGAGAATTCCACGTCGGCTTTAACTTTATTTTTCGCAAAATATTTTTTCGTGTAGTTTATAAGCTCCGTCGCAACCCTTTTGCCCTGCAAATCTTTTATTGATTTTATCTTTGAAGCTTCGGGAACGCATAAAACCCAGCGGACAGGTCTGAAGCCGGACTTCGCGTAGTTCAGCTCGCACACTTCGTTTACTTTGGCGCCGCTTTCGCAGATCCAATCGTAACCGGTAAGACCGGCGTCAAAAAAACCTTCTTCGACGTATCTTGCCATTTCCTGCGAACGCACAAGCATTATTTCAAGCTCGTCGTCGTCGGATACCGGAAAATAAGAGCGCGACGAAACGTTTATTCTTATTCCCGCTCTTTTGAAAAGCTCGACGGTAGAGTCCTGCAAACTTCCTTTCGGAAAACCTAATCTTAATTTTTTCATTATTGCTCCTGATTATTTGTTTTATTTTTGATGTATGACGGAACGAAGTCCCCGAACTGCGGAACGTTTGTATGCAACACCGAAGCGATACTCTTATAAACCGTTGTATTCTCTGCGCCTTGAGCTTGGGGAAGATTTTTAGCCAGCGTCGGAACGACTATATTGACGGAGACTATCAGCCAAAGCACAACGCCGAACGCCATGCCGACAAACTTGTCTAAAAGGTTTAAAAAAAAGAACCGCACAAGCCTTAAAACGAAAGCGCCTATAAGAAACACAAACAACGCGGCTACTATAAAAACTATATAAACGTTCATGCCGGCTTTATACGGATAAACGCTTACCGCAAACATCGCAAGAAACCCTGCGAGCGCCGCGAAAAAACTTCTGGTGATGCCGGCGTTCCACCCCAGCCACGCCACCAAAAGAATGCTAACTACCAAAAATACGTCTATCAGCAAAGTCACGCTTTACCTCTAACTATACGGTCTTCATTACAATGCCGCTTGCCAGCTTTGGATAAAAATATGTCGACTTTTGCGGCATCATTTCATTGTTCAAACTTATGGATTTCAAAGACGCAATCGGGGTCGCCGGAACCATAATCGCGATTCTGCCGGTTTTCTTTGCAAGAGCAACCGCTTCTTTCTCGCTCTTTACATAAGTGAATTCTTTGGCGTCTATTTTCGGTATCAAAATATAGTGAAGCGCGCTTACCGCCAAATTCCTGTATGCTTTAACTTTATCCGGCATGGCTTTTTTCAAGAAAGCCTCTTTCTTTATCACAAGAGTTCTATACTTGCCGTTTTTGAAAACGAGCAGGGGCTGAATTTCTTTTTTTGAAAGCCTCGCGAAATCTTTTGCCGAAAGCACGTCGAAATATTTCGCTATGTTCGCTTCCAAATCTTTCGGTTCCGCGATAACTCTGTGCGTCGGCCATATCGATATTCCAGGGTCTTCCATCGGGCACAAATACGCTAAAACGTAGTTGTAATCTTTTGACGGCGAATATTTTTTGTCTTTTAATTTCATCTCTTGGCTGTAATTCCACGCGGTTTCGTATCTGTGATGGCCGTCGGCTATAAACATCGCTTTGCTCGCAAGATATTTTTTAACGCTTGCCAAAACTTTTGCGTCAGAAATAACCCACAGTTTATGTCGCGTGCCTTCTTTGTCCGTCGCTGTCGCGTCCGGAGATTTTCTGGCTATATTTCTGCAAAGGGTTACTATCTCTTTTTTACCGTCGTCAAACAAACCAAAAATCGGGCTGACGTTGGCTTTAACCGCTTTCAAAAGTTTAAGCCTGTCGGCTTTCGGGCCCGCTAAAGTTTTTTCGTGCGGCTTTACGGAACCTTTTCCGGAATGCGGATTATCAAGCTTGAGCGCGCCGAAAAAGCCGCGTCTTGTCATTTTTACGCCGTGATCGGTAAAAGTCTGCTCGTAAAAATAATACGCGGGTTTTGCGTCTTTGGCAAGCACTCCCTTTTCAAGCCACGCTTTAAAAATGCTTGCGGCGTTGGCGTATTTATTTTTCTTGCCTTTGGGGTCCGAGAGTTCGATGTTAATAATGTTATAAGGGGAAAGCTTTTTAAGCCTCGCTTTCTCCTGGCTTCCTATAACATCGTAAGGAGGGCATATAACGTTCGTTATATTTTCCTTAGAGTATCTGACCGCGTTAAAAGGTTTCACTTCCGCCATAAAAATCCTCCGAGTATAGCGGCTTTACTATTTGGTCTACAACTTCCTTGCGCGCCAGCTCATGTACAAAACTAAGTACACTTCACTGTCGCGACGCGTCGTTTCGCCTCAAATATTAAAGCCTTTTTTGATTTAAGAAATCTTTAAAAAATCAGGTTTGATTTTACCTAAATATGCGCTCATTGTCAAAACGGGAAAAATCTTGTAAAATCACAAAAATCATGAAGCCAAAAATTCGTTTTTACGCCATTTTTGCCGCAATCGCGGCGGTAATTATTTTCGGAATTACCGTTCATAAAATTTCAAAGCTCGCATACGATGAAATTCCGGCCAAAGTTTCCCCTGACATCGAAAGAGTAGAGATAGCCAAGGGCGACGTTTTAGAACTGACGCTCGGCAAAACCCGCCTGTCAAAACAAGACGCGGCGGCGATACTTAACGCTCTCAAAAAAAATTTTAAATTCTCGACCATAAGGCCCGGCGATTTCTACGAAATCGTTTACTCTTCAAGCAACACATGGAGCGACTTTTGGTATTATCCGCAAGGCTCGGAGTTTTTCTCCGTCTCAAAATCTTCGGGCGGCCAAATAACTTCCGCAAAAGAAAAACTTCCGTCGTCTTCAGAGCGGACGCAGGCAGTCGGCGAAGTAAAATCTTCCCTGTGGGAATCGATGACATCACAAAAGGTTCCTGCGGACATAATTCTGCAGTTTGCCGACATCTTCGCATGGCAGATGGATTTCTTAACAGAAACCAGAGACGGCGACCAATTCAAAGTGGTTTATGAAGTTGATATCGCGGGAAAGAAAAATTCCAAGATAGGCTCAAACGTTTTGGCGGCCGAATATAAAACCGGCTCCAAAACTTTCGACGCTTTTTATTACAGGCAGCCCAACGGCGTCGGAGGATACTTTGACAGAGACGGCAAATCCGTCCGAAGCGCGTTTTTAAAAGCTCCGCTGCAATACAGCAGAATAAGCTCTTACTTTACCACCGCCAGATATCATCCGATTTTAAAAATCGTTCGCCCGCACTTGGGGATAGATTACGCGGCTCCCATGGGAACGCCCATTTCCGCCATAAGCGACGGAATAATACTGTTCGCCGCGTATAAAGGCGAGAACGGAAATCTTATCAGAATAAAACATTTTAACGGATATGAAACGGATTACGGCCATATGTCAAGATTTGCAAGCGGCATAAGGCCCGGCGTGCGAGTCCGACAGGGACAGGTTATAGGTTATGTAGGCATGACCGGCCTTGCAACCGGCCCGCATTTAGATTTCAGAATAAAAATAAACGGCACTCCTTTCAACTTCTTGGCAATGAAAACGCCGCCGGCGGTAACTCTTGCCGGAGCCAACAAAGCTGCATTTTTGGAAGCGATTAAGCCTTACCTTGAAACTTTTACTAAGTGACAAAAGCGGTTTGTTGTTCATCTCTTTTGTCATCCCCGAAAGTCTCTGTCGGGGATCTGCAGTTTATAGTTTGCCTTTGTCTTTCAAGGCAGATTCCCGACTAAAGCATTCGGGAATGACAACAAAACAAAAAAAGCCGGCGGAAATAATTTCCGCCGGCTTTTTTTGTTTAGAAGTCTATTTCATTATTCTTATTACGGAAAGCTGAACAGGCGTCGCAGAAAGTATCGCGCTTTTGGTTTTCGCGGTTTGATTCAAAAAATCGGTAATATTGCCCTGCGCAACGGACACGGCCTGATAACCCCAGTTCTCCGGATTTCCTCTTAAATATCTGTTCGGCAGAACGAAAGAATTGCCGTCAACGGCAATATCGGTAACAAGCGTCGCGCCGTCGGCGGAGTATCTGTAAAGCGAAGCCTTTGACTGCGTGATTCTTATGGCGTATTCCCATCCGGAATCCGAAGTGAAAAATCCCGGGGCGCCAGGAAGCATTGAAGTTGAGCCAGCCCAATCGAGATCGTTCATGGCGATATATAAATCCACAAACTCGACATTGTCTCCCCAGCCCGCGGAGACGTCGACTCTTATCGAATCTCCGGAATTATAAACGCTTATGCCGTATATGTAGCCGTTATTGGTTATGGAAACGCCGCCGGCTATCTGTTTTATCTGCGAAGCGTCGCTCGCGGCGGCCGCATCGGAAGAAGGCGCGATATTATCGTCGGGAATAGGGAAACCCAAAAGTCTGAACACGTTGTTGAACGAAGCTTCAAACATTCTTATGCTTGAAGTTATATTTGCGGCGACGCCAGTTAATAATTCATAGCCGCAAAGATATCCGAGCTCGCTTTGCGCGTTTCTGTATGCGTCATCCTGAGAGTGCGCGCTTCTGTATTTATTAATGTGTTCCGCCGCCAGATAAAGCTTGTTTAAGATATTTTCATTCACTTTGGTTTCGCCAAATGCGACGGAATCTCTCGCCGGAACCAAATCTTTAGCCGCAAAAGATATGTAAGATGGAACTGCAGGTTTTATGTAGACGCTTTTTTCGAATAAGTCTACCAGATAAGTCATAAACGCGAGGCTCGACAACTGTTTTTTTGTGAGCAGAACCGGAATGACGTCTTCGGTTCTTGCGGAAAGCCACGGCATCACGTCTTTTGCAGATGAAGGGAAATTATTATACAGCACAAAAGTATCTATGCCGTTATGTAAAAAAACTCCCGGTAAAGTTTCGGATGCGTTTTTGGCGTTAACCCATGAAATTCCCGCGCCGGCAAAGTAAGACAGTATCTCGCTTGAAACCTGGCCAGATTTTAAAAATACGCCGAAATTGTCTCTGCTTGCGACGCTCTGAAATCCGCTTATATTGTCCGTAATAAAATCTTCGAATCCGCCGCCTCTTAAATTTCTGGAGCCGCTCATTTTATAAACTCTTGCCATAACCGGAAACAGCGGTTCCGGATTAAACACAAGAGCCGGCTCTATCTTGCCGCTTGCGACGAGCTCGTCGAGATTATCGGGTATCTGATCCCCCGAAACCAAAGGCACGGTCATGCAAAATCTTTTTGACGACATTATTTTTGCGGCGACGCCCGAAGGAATGTCTGAAGTTTCAGCAAAGAAAACTACATACCTTTCTCCGGCGGCAAATGCGAGACCGGAAAACAACAAAATAGAGAGTAAAGAAAACAATAATTTTTTCATTTCGCGATATTATACACAATTTGAGTTTATTTGACAAAAGAAGCAAATCCCGCTAAAATAACTCCACTATGAAACTAAAAAACACCTTGTTTTTACTT
>Ga0123357_10014599_pt1 | contig 10260 bp, 9 predicted proteins | sample TergutEmb28metaG_FD_89873 | JGI IMG/M metagenome (GOLD analysis project Ga0123357, IMG submission 89873) | Embiratermes neotenicus P4 segment gut microbial communities from Petit-Saut dam, French Guiana - Emb289 P4 | ecosystem: Host-associated > Arthropoda: Insects > Digestive system > Gut ... | reverse complement strand
GTTTAGGTGTAGTGGGACCTTACTTTTTCGAGGAAGGTGGTGAGACCGTGACTGTAACCTCTAATCGGTATTGTGAAATGTTAGAAAACTTCCTCCAGCCTAGATTGGAGAAATTTGATGATTCAGAGGATTTTTGGTTTCAGCAGGACGGGGCCACAGCCTACACACCTCGTCGTTCGCTGGGAATTTTGAGAGAAATGTTCCCAAGTCGACTCATCTCCTTACAAGGCGATATCGGGTGGCCCGTGTGCTCGCCCGATTTGACCCCCTGCGATTTTTTCTGTGGGGATACCTCAAGGCCGAGGTTTATAAACATCGGCCTCAAACCCTCAAAGCACTTAAGGATGCTATTCGTGAGGAAGTTGCCGCCATTCCCCAAGAGATGACCAACATAGTGCTGGAAAACTTTAGAGAACGGCTTCAGCAGTGCATCGCAAATAACGGCTGCCACCTCAGTGATGTTATTTTCAAAACCTAATGGGGAAAAAACTAGATTGTAAGTACTTTTCGAAAATATAAAGCTTTTTTCTGTAACTTGTTTCGTTCGTTTTTTATTACCCTTTGAAATATGGGAGTCCATTCTGCCGCACCCTGTACAATTTATTTGCTATGGCCCATTACAGAATTCATATTTGTTAAATGCAACTGGGTTGACACCCGGTGGCATTAGTACAGTACATATTTACACACAAACAATACACAGAGCCACACAATGAAACAGAATAACCAGAATGGAACACACATAACACAAGGCACACATAAGAGATACCTTTACAAAATACAATAGAACCATACAACACATACAACCACATACACAATAATATAAAATAGAACCAAAAGAATAAGAAAATATGTGATAAATGAAACAACCATATAAGCAGCAAACTTCATATGATCTATATATCTTCTAATACTGATAGACACCCTGTTATTAAGACCTTCACTCCACTTCACTACACTTCACTACACTACATTACACTTCACTTCTTCTCATTTAAATTTCACCCAACAACACTTCACTACCCTCTCATTTAGCTTAACCCCAATTAAATTTCCTACCGCTCCATTTCACCTCACATCATTACACTTCACCTCACTTCACTGCACTGCACTTTTAGATGATTTTCACCACACTTCTATTCCTATCACTTCATCCCATTCATAATGGCTTTCCCAAATCTTCTTCCTTCCCTAACACTTCTGCAGGTAGTTGGTTCCAGTCTTTTATGATCCTACTTACAAAGGAATACTTCCCAATATCTGTTCTTTGCTTCCCATCCCTAATTTTCTGAACATGATCAACCCTACTCAAATAGTAAGGCCTTTGCAACCTGTCGTGTATAGCTTTCCAAGCCCTTTAGTAAATGGCTTTCCCTTCTACTAATCATAAGTTCTGTATTGTTTATCACATGTTTACCTTAAATTATGTATTATTTACCATACATTTCTTTTACTTCCATCTCTGCCTCTAAAGTATTATTAAAGGTCTAAGATATGATTTTTTTATTTCATTTTTCTCCCATTCAATAGCCTATCCTACACACAAACTAGTTCTTGCTCTCCTTCCAATCCCTGCTTTCTTCAGCTGGCTTTGATCTTACATGCAAGGGGACCTAGATTTTTCATTTCTGTGGTCTTATTGCCAGTCAGCAACTTTCTGAATGATATTTCCTTGTCCACATTTGGCCACATGATGTGAACGAACTCCTATCTCCACCTTCAGCAACAGATGACTTTTGTTCTTCTCCTACCCACATACAAGGAATCTCCCCCATTAGGTTCCTCCCTCACCCACCTCAATTTCCACATTCCCAACCTGAGCCATGCTGTCCTGTTTCATTTGTTCACAGCGCAGCATAATAAATAAACCTCATTTTCCCAGTTATGTTTCAGTTCCCTGTATAAATATAGCAACCTTTTTCCTCAATTCAGCTAAAAAAACCTCTTGTCTCTGGATGTCATTCCAACCGGTTTTCATAACATGGCACAACGTTTCTACTTCAGTCCCCTCCACATTTTGCCATAGGCAGCCCAGTCCAATTTTGTCTGGTTCCTCCCCTAGTCTCCCTGCCTAACTTCACACATTTTGCTCACCAACCTGCTCTTCCTAACACTGTCTTACTGGTTCCTCCTTCCCACTCTGCTTCACAATGGCCCCATATTTTATAACCATATTCCATCATATCCTCTTTCCAGCTTTCTATGCCAAGCTCGCTCTCAGCTGCCACAGGGGGCCACACTTCTAGAGTTCTCAACATTTTCTTGCAGGATATTCCCTGTACCCAAAACACCAGTTCCCATCCCCCAGCTACTCCCCAAATTTCCAACCCACATAACAAACTTGACTCACATATCATCTTCCAAATATTCTCTAACATTCCCAGCTTTATACTTTTCATATTTGGCATTATTGTTAGGCATTTATCAATGGCTCCTAGAGTTTGATTTGCAATTGCTTTGATCTTACCTATTTGCTTTCTACATCCCCCTGTGATCTCCAGTTTTACTCCCAAATATACAACTCTCTTTATTTACTTACTTACTTTCTTACTCTTTGGCTCTACGGCCCTCTGATAGCCTTGGCCTCCTTAATTACTGGTGCCCACCCTTCCATATCCACTGCCTCCTGTCACTATCTCTTAACCTTCATCTCCCACAGATCCTTTTCCACATCTTCCAGCCATCTCAATCTATGTCTTCTCCTTCTTCTAATTTCCTCCAGTTTACTATCAAATACTTTCTTAACTGTCCTTCCCTTATTCATTCTTACTACATGTCCAATCCATTCCAATTGTTTCTTTTTAATATCTGCTAACTTCAATTACTACTTCCAGCTTTTGCACCACCATGTGCAACTCTTCATTCTTTTTAAGCTCCCCTCCATTCTTGAAAATCATCACTTTTGTTTTCTTTAAATTAAATTTCCAGTTCTTGCAAAGTTTTTCTATTTCATCTATCCATTTTGTTAGCCATTTATTGCAAAGCAACTCACTGCTACATCATCTGCGAATAATAACCCTAGTATTGTTACCTCCCTCACTACTGGTGAGTGTCTGTTTCTTTTTTTTAATGTAGTCTGCACCATCATCTATAAAAAGGTTGAACAAATATGGTCTTAGACTGCAGCCTTTCCCAACTCCAGTTTCTTGTGGTACTGGCTACATCACTTCATCTCTTTTCCATTTTATACAACATTCAGTTGCCTCTTAACACACTTTTTAAACAATCCACTATGCTTTGACTGAGACCATTCTCTCACATTTTATATCATAATGCCTCTTAGTCTGCCGAATCAAAAGCCTTCTCCAGGTCTATAAAACTCCAACATATGCATCCCCACTTAGCCTTCAGGCATTTATCCACTGCTGTTTTAACTACCTCTGCCGCCACCACCACCACCACCACCACTTCCTTTACTGAAAAAACTTACTATTTAAATACAGATTTGGTCTTAGTAAAATTTATTGGACAAAATGTGAAAGTTTCTAATCACAACCATGTCTCTAATGGTTGACTTACAAGCAATATCTCATACACAATCAACCTATACATTTTTGACCTATCACTGTATTGTATTTCACATGCTTAGCTCCAGTGGTTAAGTGATAGTCAATATCAAACTGAAAGGTGAAGAAACTATCTGAGTGGTTGCCATGTTGATATTATAGAGTCAACAGGATTACCTAAACAAAACTGACACATTTTTAAAACATACTTTCATCATCCCAAGTTAAATAACACATCTGTGATTCCCAGTGCCTCTGCCATGCCATACTGATTCTAATAAATTAAAAAGGTACATGAGACTAACAGCATATGTCTTCTAATATTAGGCAACTGGGTCAGAAGTTGAAATGCAATTAGAGAGGATAGAAAATAAAGTCACAAACACTCTAATCCAAGAATATCACTGACTTCAATGTACACACAGCACAAGTACAGCACTGATGGTACACATCAGACATTCCCCATTGTACAACTGATATTAACCCTTTGACGTCTAACGACCCCTATGGTCGTACCACACCGCTAACCTCTAAACGTTGCATTCTATACATTTATTCAACAAGTACAGGTACTGAATATTTTAAACACGGTATATACTCTCCATTTTTTCTCTTCAAAATGCAGTTTGTTTCATAATTCTAATGTATTTGGTTCCTGTTTTATTCACATTTTATATACAGTGTGTGCTAAAATTTAAAAAAATAATTCCGGCGCCAAAAGGTTAAGCTATTACAATTAATACCAACAAAATGCACTCTTGTTATAATTTAATTTTAAAAAAACTTCTACATGTTTCAGGTCATGAGGGTCCATCATCAGGAAGTCAGTGGTACAATACAAGCATTATCTTATAATGTTATGTTCAAGTGTATATGGTACTGTGGTGAATCATCAGTGTGTGTTATACCATGAAGCAGATACAGAGTGGCAGAAACAGTTTTTTAAGAATTAAATTATAACAAAAGTGCATTTTGTTGGTTTTAATTTTAATAGTTGTATCACAGTGCATGGTATAAACCATGTAAAATTTGATATTTAAGCGTATGCCCCACTGTGACACCAAGGCTTGCAGCCCAGTGTGGAAGAACATGGTGTCAAGCGTGTGTAGCCAGAGGTGTAAGCTTGTTAAGGCTGGCATCTGCTACAAATCACTTGCCAGACTGGTGCGTCTTAAGGGGTCAAAACGGATATAAATTACCAGACTCAAGACTGGAACCGTGGGGAAGACAGCCCATAATTTCATGGCTGTAGTACCACAACCAGTCACAAATATGACTGGCAGTATCAGACCCAGTGATTCTTTTGACCCCTTAAGAAGCACCCAGCTACAGACACCTGATACCTATTTCTCCTCCACCACAGTAGGACACATGCTGAAATGTCAACAGTGAATATGTGGAGGTCTGATGTGTACCATCTGCTACCCATGTGCCATGTGAAGATCTGTCACAATAAAGTTCTTCACATCAGAGTCCTTGCTACCTTATTATTTTAAATGTCCTCATACATCTGAAAGAGTAAACAGGCTCCTCACCATCTCAGTGCAATCTTGATGGGAGTGGTAAGACAAGAAGTGAAGATATCTGCTGGGAGATCAGGGTTCATGGGTAGGATCTGATTTGCTGCACAAGCTGCCAACTGGATGCAGTTCTTGAAGGTAGGTAGCGAATTCACTGACCCCCTGTTCTGTGCTGCTACCTGCTGCATAATAAACAAAAAATAATAAAAATATAATTTTCATAATATAAGCTTTCAGGTTTACACAGCTGCTACTGTTCAAACAATGACAAGCTTTTGGATTTTTACACCATGCAGTGATTAAACATTCTGATATTTTGGAGCTCTATGTTATTTCCATTTTCAGGGCAACTGAACTGTTTGGATTACTTTTGAGTTTAGAAGAGGGGAGTACAATTTGCCGGAAGTGACTGAGATGTATGTGAACACAGAAAACTCTTGGTTTGGCAGTTGAAGCAATGCAGAAGCAAAGTTTTGTGCTCTGTACTTGTTTTTGGTCAATTCGCAAGTAAATAATGAGAAAGTGGTGCTAAATTAAGGAAACAGTTTTACATACAATACCAACAGCAGTAAAGAAAGGAGAACATAAGAGTTTTTCTATATACTGGTTCAGTGGAGTTGACACTCTATATGATTTTCTTTCAAAGTGCCAAGTTCAGAATAATATTTGTGCATTGAAATGTGGTCATGACTTGAAACAAATTATTTATACATCACCAATACAATAACTAAACAGGTTACTTATTGTGTAATTTCTGGCTACAGTCCTATAGTGTAGAAATGTGGTTCATTTTACACCACATGTTATTCTGCAGACAAGACCTCCATGCCTACTGAATCTGACCGGACACTTTACTGACACCTCTGAAGCAGCATGAATTACATCAATGTACCTTCAGCTGAAAGGTAAGAAGGGTAACTAGGATATCTAAATCTGAGATGAATAGTAGCAAGTTTCTGGGCCTCAACCAAAGGAAGATGTGAGAACAATGTGACCTATGGTTTGAATGTTTGCTAGTGACATATTTTATTCACGTGGGCATCATTATTTAAGTGAGGCAGTGATACCTCAGAATACTATTTCATTCTTGAACACCTGCTGACTTTTTTACTTTTTTACTTTCAGAATGAATGAGGGACTCCCATAATCTGCTTCAGGAAAATCTATCCACTGTATTCATGTTGTTGGGATGGATCTCAATCTCTATTGCTTCCCTTAAGAGAAAGCTGATCCATGCGCCTGGATATCTTGGCCAAGATGCCAGTAGTGTTGAACATGATCCAATGACCAATATCAATATGACATTCTTCCAGGCCAACTTTTCTGGTTACTACAGTACACATTCCCTGATGATGGTTTTTACCAGTTTGTCCACTACACACTTCTCCAAATTCACAGGTGATTTTTATATGCTTGATGACTTTAGGCCCAAGTCATTAATGGTGGAACAGGGCAGGCTGAACATTTTTCTAGGTGGTATGTTAACCATGTTGATGTTATGTTCAGAAAGCACCCTGCTGATTTGGTTGAAAGACTGCTGGTATATAAGAGTCTTGAAGTGGTTTGCTCTACTGAGATGATTTGCCTTGAGTGGTATTTTGATGTTTCAGGAGGTGGTCTGATGTGTGCTAAGTTCAGTCACGAGAGCTCCATGGTCATCGATGGCTTTTGCCTTTTGTGCTAAAATTGGTGGCGGCGGTGGCGGTGGTGGTGGTATCTCACACTCATAAGCTGATTTGTGTGGGTCACTTTTGTGAACATGTTGTGAGCAAAGGAACCATCTTCTCTTCTCTAAATATTGATGTCCAAGAACAGATGATGCATCCTTGTGTCACCATGTATACAGAAAAGCAATCCACACAAATCTTCATCTGATGTGAGATCAAACACCACTCAGCAGAGAAGTGTTCAGTGCTGTCCACTTTAATAAGCAAATAGGGCCAAATCCATCTGCAAATGGGACAGTCTCCAGGCTGAACTTAACACATGCCACACCCCTTCCAAAAGAGCTCAAACAACTCAAAAGAAACCCAGTGAGTTGTAAGCCTGTCTCAGCAGATCACAACAATGCAAGAACAGCTGTGTTCATACCCTTCATTCAAGACACTTTCAACCATAAACTTGGTGCTATCTAAACATATAACTAAGATAGATGGACTACTAGCCAGGAAATTCTCCAGCTTGCTCCATCCCATAAAAGACAACCTAGGCTGAAAATTTTCAAGCATATGTATCTTCCTTGCAAATGTGGTACAGTGTACAATATAAACTGGCAGGTCCATTGAGCTCAGGGTGAAGGAATACCACTGCCACATCCAACTGTACCAACCAGAGAAGTCAGCCTGGTGGAATATAAAATTGATCCTGGGCAACAACAACAATGGCTATGTGAAAGACTGGGCCTCAACTTCCTGCTACATCCAGATGGCTCTCTACACAGATGACACAGCCATTACTGCTATGTCCTGTCAGCCTGCACTGTTCATTGGCTACCTGAAGACACACTGAACAGGCTCAGGCACTGGATAAAGGACTGGAGGATTGCCAGTGGTGTCTCAATGAACAACACAGTATACTTCACACAGACTCAGACATATCCATAACCTCCAGCCAGTACAGCTGTTTCAGAAGCTCTCTCCTTCACAGACAAAGTGGCCTGTCCATCAGAAATGTTCTGCTTTATAAACAGCTCATTCTTCCTAACATGGAGTATGTATGACCTACCTGGCGGTCAGCACGCCACACCCATGTCAATGTTGCTGCAAGTGGTACAATCAAGTGTCTTCATAATGTGAATAACATACATTGACACATTTACAAAAATATAGAGGTTCCAAATCTTTTCTGACCACATCAGAGTAGTAAGAGAGGGTTTCAAATCAGAGCGCCTTCCAAGTTGCAAAACTTGGAAGGCGCATTTGCTGAGCAAGGGCTGAACAAGGTTGCCAGAGGTCTTCGCTGCAAGCCACTGGAAATCAGCAGCTGATCAACCTGCTTAAGAGGTTGTGAAGTCAACATAACAGACTAGACTAAGCACTTTTTGGCTACTATGAATGACATTTTCCATGGTTTTGTAAATGCCACAGTATAAGTAAGAGATGGAGCATGGTCCTTATTTCCTCATCCAACCACAAAGGCCTTCACCCAAAGAGATTTAACACCTCCACTAGCTCGCAGAGGCATTCAGCATACATGATCGAACCACTCTGTGTCCAAACCCCAGATATGCACTCAACCTAAGTTCTTCCCACCAACAAAATATTTTGCCATCTGGAGTACAAGTCCTTAACACAATTACATGAAGTCCCCTAGCAATATGCAAAGTCTATTATAGTGTAAGCATGTTCACCATTACAGTTGCGATAAGATTTCCATGTCATAGCATCAACACATTGCATGCACAAGAACAAAGGGATGTCAAGTTGCACTTTGTGCATTTCTCTGTCTTTAGCTTTGTGGTCAGTCAGTTGGGTTGTTGCTTTGTTGGATTGCTGACTTGCTAGCTGACAACCACATTGATTCAGTATACAAGGCATGTTCAAAAAAAGACCGAACTTTTGCTATAAAGACTTTATTGCTCATTTTACAGCATTTTAAGCACTGTCCCCTTCAAAGTAGTCCCCTCTACTGCCGATACACCGTTCCCAACGTTTCTGCCATTGTTGGAATGCTCCCTGGAACACACTTACTGCAATGGCACACAGTCCTCTTATCGCATTTTCCTGAATCTCCTCTATGGTTTGGAAATGACATCCTTTCAAAGTGATTTTAAGTTTGGAAAACAGGAAAAAGTCTGCTGGGGATAAGTCTGGAGAATAGGGTGGATGGGGCACAACGGATGTCTGATGTTTTGCAAGATAACTGCTGATGAGGAGTGACGTGTGAGCTGGTGCATTGTCGTGGTGCAACATCCAAGTCTGGTTTTCCCAAAATTCAGGTTTCTTACTGCACACACAATCCCTCAAATGCGCTAAAAATTTCTGGTACAACTCTTCGTTTACCATCTGACCAGGTGGTACAAATTCATGATGGACAATGCCTTTCCAACCAAAAAACACAACCAACATCACCTTGATCTTTGACCGACTCACCCATGCTTTTTTTGGTCGAGGAGATCCTTTCCCCAACCACTGCCACGACTGAATCTTGGTTTCAGCATCATAGCCATAAACCCATGTCTTATCTCCTGTTACGATGTTCTTAAGAAAGTTTTCATTATCATTTGCATTAGCAAGCAGTTTCTAACTGATTTCAACATGGTTCTCTTTCTGATCGTCAGTAAACAAACACAGCACGAATTTTGCACTGATGTGACACATATGAAGTTTTTCAGTAAAAATTTGATGGCAAGATCCTATGCTGATGCCCACTCTGTCAGCAACTTCTCAGACAGTTAAACGACGATTTCCATGAATCACAGCACGGACTCTCTCGACATGGTTGTCATTTGTTGATGTGGAAGGTCATCCAGGCCTGGGATCTTCACCAACCGACATTTTTTCCTCTTTAAAATGCTTAAACCACTCATAGCAATTTGTTCAGCTACGTGTGCTCAGTAGCTGCAGTGCACTCTCCGTGCTGACTGCCACATATACAGAAATCTGACTGAACCAGGATTTTCCAAATGGACATGCAGTGTGGCTTGTGTGTAAATGATAGGCAGAAATAATGCAAACTTGTGAAATGCTCTTCAGACAGATGGCAGGTAAGAGTTTTGAAGCCTGCTTTCTGTGGAGCTGCATATCTTTTCTCTCTTCCACCCTCCAATGGAGCACAAAATTAATGCTACATTTCTTAAATAAAATTAAAATGATGTAAAAAGTAGGAACTTGAAACTAACAGTAAGGTCAACAATGTCAGGGACTTGTATAGGGACATTAATGACTTCAAGAAGGGATACCAGCCTAGAACTATTATAGTAAAGGACCAGAAAGGAGAGTTGGTTGCAGACCCCCACAGTATTATGGCAAGGTGGAGGAACTATTTCTCCCAGCTACTGAATGTACATGAGGATAATGATGTTAGGCAGGCAGAAATACACACAGTAGAACTAGTGCCTGAGTACAAGTGCCTTTGAGGTTGAGTTGGCTATTGGAAAGCTAAAAAATCACAAATCACCAGGTATTGATCAAATCTCAGCAGAATTGATTAAAGCAGGGGATAGGACAATTTGCTGTGCGATTCATAAACTTATTATTTCTATTTGGAATAAGGAGGAACTGCCTGAAGAATGG
>Ga0123357_10014598_pt1 | contig 10261 bp, 6 predicted proteins | sample TergutEmb28metaG_FD_89873 | JGI IMG/M metagenome (GOLD analysis project Ga0123357, IMG submission 89873) | Embiratermes neotenicus P4 segment gut microbial communities from Petit-Saut dam, French Guiana - Emb289 P4 | ecosystem: Host-associated > Arthropoda: Insects > Digestive system > Gut ... | reverse complement strand
GTTCGGAATAGGAAAGCGTGTATTCGTCGTTGACGGATTTCAGTTTTCCGAAATCCCATAATACATTTTCGCCCGAACGTCCGGGGTCTTTGTATTCGACTTGCTGCTTGATGATGACGTCGCCGGCGCGGGGGAGGTTATGCTCGATTTGTAAAGAATGTTGTGCAGACAGTATTTCAGGGATACACGTCAGCACAAGGGAAATTATGTAAAAAAGTATTTTCATAATGTTCAATAATTATAGTGGTATTCGTAATCTTCAATAGTTTTCTTATTTTTTTCCTTTACAGCGTTCAAAGGTAATGGCAATACGGCAAAATGTCCAAACAAAAAGTTGAACAAAAAATATACAATTTATGGGATATTAACGAGGGTAATCAAAAAACCGATAACTGACTACCTGAACCGCTTCTCCAACTCCTCCTCGCTTATAATCGAAAGAATACATTTCCCGTCCGGCGTATAATCAGGTCCGGATGAAGCAAAAAGTTTGGCAATCAAACTTCCGGCTTCTTCTTCCGAGAGAATTTTGCCGCTGGGAATGGCGGCTTTTTTTGCCAGAGTCAGCGCTAAGGATTCCGATATTTCTTCTTTGATTTCGCATCCCGTTTCTATGACTTTGTCCGTCATATCCTGCAAAACTTCAATGATGTCGGCATTTTCCAGATTCGCAGGGATTCCGTTGATCGAATACGCATTGTTGCCCAAATTGGATAAGTCAAAGCCTATATAAGCCAAATCGTCCAATAGAAAAGGCAGGACTGTAGCTTCACGCGGCGTGAACGAAATGATTTCAGGAAACAGGAGCCCTTGTGAAACGCCCCGTTTTTGACTGATTTGTTGCATATATCCGTCATACAAAATACGAATGTGCGCCCGCCGCTGATTGATGATTGCCAATCCCGATTTCAAACTTGTAACAAGGTATTTTCCTTTGAATAACAAAACGGTAGAACGTTCGTCCGTCCATTCCGAAGGTATTGCCGCCGGGTCTTCCGGAGCAAAAGGACGGTCTTCATAAAGTTTTTCCCAATTCTTAAGCGGATTTCCGGCGGGCGATTTTTCGGTAAAAGGATTATAACCCGAATTAAAATGAACTTTTGGAGCTTCCGCATGAACCTGATTATGCGTGTAAGCGGGTATCTCAACAGCGCCTTCCCTGTTAAATTCGAGCATGGGAATTGAGTTGGATTTAGCGAGCGATTCTTTCACTGCCGAATTGATTATCATCCAAATCGCCTGTTCGTTTTCAAATTTAATTTCCGTTTTCGCCGGATGAATATTAACGTCTATGCTCGCCGGATCTACCGTCAGATAAATGAAATAATTAGGCGCTTCGCCCGCAGGAATAAAAGGTTCAAATGCCTGCGCTACCGCTTTGTGGAAATAAGCATGCCGCATAAAGCGGTTATTAACAAAGAAATATTGCAGGGCGCCCTTTTTCTTGCTGGAATCGGGCTTGCCGATAAAACCGGCGACAACAACCAGCGCCGTTCTGACTTCCAACGGGAGCAACTGCGTATTCAACCGTTTCCCGAATACGTTAACAATTCGCTGCCGGATGGAAGAAGACGGTAGGTTGAATATTTCAGAATCGTTGTGCCGGAGTTCGAAGGTAATCAGCGGATTAACCAGCGCAATCCGTTCAAATTCGGTAATACAGTTTTTTAATTCCGTTTCATTGGATTTCAAGAATTTCCGGCGTGCCGGCACATTGAAAAAGAGATTTTTTACCGAAAAAATGCTGCCTGTATTGGCGGCGACTGTTTCCTGCCTGTCGATTTGCGAGCCGGATATTTGCAACGCCGTGCCGGTCTGGTCTTCTTCCCGTGCGGTTTTTACTTCGACTTGAGCGACTGCGGCAATGGATGCTAAGGCTTCGCCGCGGAAGCCCATGGTTCGCAAAGCATACAAATCGTCAGCCGTTTGGATTTTTGAAGTGGCGTGGCGTTCAAAAGCCATTCGCGCGTCAGTTTCCGACATGCCGCCGCCGTTGTCGATTACCTGAATCAACGAGCGTCCGGCATCTTTGAGAATCAGTTGAATAGCGTCGGCGCCGGCATCGATCGAATTTTCGATTAATTCCTTGACTACGGAAGCGGGACGCTGAATCACTTCGCCGGCAGCTATCTGATTAGCAATCGAATCAGGAAGTAAATGAATAATATCGCTCATAATGTTTATTCTTGACGGGAACGGTTTCGCGCCCTTCGAGGCGGAGGAATATCTTCCGCTTTCATTACCTGTTTCACAAATATATCCTCTTTATTTTTAGGACGAAGGTAATTATAATCCTTAAAATCCTGCAAAAACTTTAATTCCGGCGTTAAATTCGGTATGGGAACTATATCCAATTTAGGTTCAGTATACCAGGTGATTCGTTTAATTTTTCGCTTTTCAACCATAAAAGTAAAAAAACTTCCGGCTAATTTGGATAATTGCAAAGGAGCAGCCGTTTTATTATCAATATTGTAATAAATCACTTCGCCATTTCCTTCTACATCTACCTGATAAATTTCGCCGGCATCAAAATAGGCGGTAAGCATTCTGCCTTTCAACTGATTATAATAGGTTGAATCGATTTCTTGTGTTGCAAACGCATAATTTATCACATTCATCCGTTCAATTGTGCTGTCGTTGAAAAGAATTTTGATGGTATCGCCGGTTATTTGATAGGAATCATTCCACAGGATAGGATTCTTGTATAGCCGTATGGTTGAATCGACGGTCAGGTATTGCAAGGAATCGCAAACGCCTTGAAGGTCGATCCGGTAAAATCGAACGCCGTAATAAGCTCTGACATCTCGGATTGTATCAATCGTCAGCATTAACAGCGTATCTGCATGAAGAAAAGTGGAATCTTTCTGGGAATATTCAATCATTTGCGCCGAATCGGTAGCAAAAGTATATTCGGTATTTTCATCGTAATAGCCGTAATTACCCATGATTATTATCTTTTTTAGCGTATCGTTCACGACCATATCGCCAAACGCTTCGACGCGACCTTCCGTCCTGTCGTAGTTTAACGAATCGGCGGTAATCATTTTCGTTTTATCCTTACTAATCACTGTCGAGCGGTTATACAGCATTGATTTTCCGCTTTCGGTATTATACCATCCTTTGTCGGTATAGACATAGCCGCTGTCCGCTTCAATGACCGTAGGACTGACAATCGTAGCTACTTTTGTATCCGTATTATAAACCAAAGTATCGGAAGTCAGCGTGAATTGAGGATTTTTCAATCGTACTTTATTTTTAAAATAAGCCATTTTGGTATCGGGAGAATATTGTCCATATACGGAAGTCAGTTCGTTTACCGAATCGACCAGCATGCCGCCATTGAAATAAAATCCAAGATTTTTGCCCCTGTCGTAATCAAAGCTATCGGTAAACAGGGTAGTACCCTTGTTTTCCATCCTGACATTTTCACGTAATTTAGCCAACCGGATATTTCCGAAATAATTCAAGTAATCGCCGCTGATATTGAGCGTATCTCCTTGCACAATGTGAACATTATCAAACGCTTCAAAGGAATTTGACAGGTTATAGGAATAAGCGCTGTCGCAAGACATAAAAGCGCTGTCGTGACGAAATTGAACATTTCCCCGCAAAATATTCGGTTTATTATTACCTTGTCCTAATTCAATCGAATCGGCATGTTCTATAATAATCCGCGTAATCTTCGGATTTTTATTTGAAGATGGGGTTTGCGGTATTCCGAAGAAAGCGATAGTAATAAAAAGCAGCAGGAATAAACTTGTTTTTACGGAGCTACTTTTGAATCCATCCGTCTTTTTCAAAATCGCAATTTTTCCAATTTTCATTGATACGAATATAGGTTTCCTTTTGTTTTTTTGTTATCCAGTTGTTAATAATTTCGTTTTGTTTTTCCGTTTCAGCCATTGCTTTCATCGCTTGAAAGTCGTCGCTTAAACTTGCTTTATGACCTTCTACCCGGGATTTCAATTTTGCAATTACCGCAATTTCTTTGCCGGTTTTAGGACTTATCATCGTGAACGGTTTAGAGATTCCGTTAACCTTCATGGTATCTACGACTTTCGCTATTTCCGGAGGTAATTCCGACATTTCAAACTTGGAAGTTCCGGCTCTTTCGCCCGAATTCATCGAGTTCGGGTCAGGATTATTAACCATTAATCCTTTATTATTGTGGGTATCTTTATCGGAAGATATATAGAAAGCTCCTTCTTCAAACGCAAATTTCCCTGCGACGATGTCATTACGGACGGAATCCAGCCTCAGCGTAGCGGCGGCAACTTCTTCTTTCGTGACGTGCGGACGCAGCAAAATATGGCGGGTATTGATACGGTCGCCTCTTTTTTCAATCAACTGGATGATGTGATAACCGTATTCATCTTCAACAATCCGGGAAACCCGTTTGGGATCGTTCAAATCAAATGCTGCGGCTGCAAATTCAGGAGTCAAAGTGCCTTTTCCCATGAATCCCAACTCGCCGCCTCGCATTGCCGTTTCTTTATCGTCGGAGTAACTTCGCGCCAGGGTAGAAAATTGCTTTTGACCAGTAGTAACCTGTTCCGTGAAATCTCTTAGCCGGCTTTTTATATCGTCTATTTCCTCCAACGATTCTTTTGGCATTGCCGTAATAATTTGAACCTCCACAGTAGTAGAAATATAAGGAAGGCTATCTTTGGGAATGCGGTTATAAAAACTTCTGACGTCGGAAGGGGTAACTTTTATGTTTGACACTAACTTTTGTTGCACTCTTCTTACAGATTCCTGATCTTTAGCGTCGTTGCGGATATCTTCCCTCAGTGCGTTGAGCGATTTATTGAAATATTCCTCTACTTTTTCCGGAGAATCAAATTGACTGATAAGCCTGTTGATATATCGTTCCACTGCGCCTGTCACTTCCGAATCGTTGACTTCGACACTGTCTAATTTAGCCTGATGCAAAAATAATTTCCGAATAGCCAATTGCTCAGGGATGGTGCAATAAGGATCGCCCTGAAGCCTGTCTCCGTGCATTTGCGCTTCTAAACGCGCGCTTTCTACATCCGACAGGAAGATTGCGTCATCGCCGACTACCCAAATCACTTCGTCAATCACATTGCTTTGAGTTTCTTGAGCTTGTAATTGAGTTTGAAATATTAAGCCGGTCAGACATATAAGTAAAAATAAAAGCCGTTTCATGTTGTTGATTTATATAATTTCTATTTATTTTTAGTCGTTGTAAAATTGAACTTCTCCCTTGTCTATTGCACGTTGATACACATCGTCTTCCGTTTTTTTCAAAAAATCGAGTTTCCGTTGATTAATCAATATTTCCCGAATCGCAGGTTTTGCATATTCATAAGGCGTGTTGTCGCCCTGTTGCAAGAAATCGGTAATATTCAGGAAATAAAAAAAGTTATCATCCTGTTTTTCTACCGTTTTTTTCTGAACTTGCAAATCATCCTTACTCACTTTATCTTTTGGAAAATTATTAATAACATCGTTAAAGTCTGTCCATGTATCTACAAAATAATTGAAAGTTGCGGCATTATTCAAGCAATATTTTTCCAAATTTTCACGGGAAGCGGAATTAGCCGATTTATACCATGTTCGTATTTCATTCAATTGAGGCGCTGTTGCCGGAACTTTTAAGAAAAGTCCTTTTACCAGCGGGCGTTCCAATTTCAACTTGTCTTTATTTTGATTATAATAATCAAATAGAGACTGTTCGTCAATTTCATTAGATAATTTTTCATTAACTAATTGTTCTTCATACTGATAAACTAACAACGACTGCCGGTAGTTTTCAACCAGCCGGTCGATGTTATCCATATCATTCAAATTTTTTTGCGCTATATTATATATTAAAATACCGCTGATCCATGAATGGATGTAATGTTCGGCGGCAAGAACGCTGTCTTCTTTTGATAGTCCTGCCGGAATATTTTCTTCCACCATGTTTCTATACAAGACTTTATTTCCTACCTTTACCAATACATCGTTGTCTTTTACGCTAAAACCTCTATTACAAGCACCTGTTGTGAGCAAAAAAAATATGGTAATTATTGAAAAAAAATACCTCATAACTTGATAAAATAGTTCATTTCAGCGTACTTAACACCTCCGGATAAACAGTTACTTTGTATTTTTCGTTCAAATTTTTTATCCAGATTTCCTCCAGATAATTTTGGTAATCGGTAACGACTAATCCCCGTACATCCGTATAGGCATCGGGCGCATTCAGGAGTTTTCCCAACAGGAAGAAATCTTGAAAGTCGGCGGGGCGGGCGGCGACTCCGGATTTAAAAATTTCTTCATCGACAAAAGGATTATCTCCCTTTTTGAATGAACCTTTTTCGGCTTTTACGTAAGAAACGTCTCCCACTTTATAATTGTCGTAGAGGTATTGCACGGCTTTTTCCGTATCCATGCCGGCAATATCTTTTTGCATTTGCTTTTTTGTCACGGCATCTTTTACCAATACAATATATCCTTTATAGTGAGGTTCATCCCATGTGTATTGTTGTTTGTTCTTTTCAAAATAACCGGCAAGTCCGACCGTATCTTCAGAGGCTTTACCCCAAACTTCCTTGTTGCTTATGTCAAACATCAATATTCCGTCTCGGTATTCCTGAATCAGATTTCTAAAATCAGGATAAACGCTTTCCAACGACTTGTCTTTAACTTCGTGCAGCGCATTAAGTTCAAATCCTTGCAACCGGTCGTTTAATAAATCTGTCGAAAGTGAAAAAGACGAACGTCCGCCATTTTTCTTCAAAAAGTCGATAAATTGACCGACAGAATATTTTGTATCTCCAATTGCGAATAATGTAGCATCCTGATTTTCAGTTTCAAAAGAAGCGTAAAACAGACTGTCTGCCGGATAAACGGTTGCCGCTTTTGAGAAAAGCGATTGATAGCCGGCATTGTTTTTTTGGAAGCCCAGCTCTTTTTTCATATCATCTATTCCCTGTTGATGCAATGGAATAAAATAACCGCCGGAATTTAATTTGTTTTCGATATCCTTGCGTTTTTCGCTAAACGATTCCATCGGTTTCTTTCCTAACAATTTAACGATATGGTATCCGAATTGCGTTTGAAACGGTTTGGATATTTCTCCGGTATCTTTAAGTTCAAAGGCGACATCCTGAAATTTTTTGATAATAGGACCGCCATAGCTAATCCATCCCAATTCGCCTCCTTTGGAAGCGCTTCCCGGATCTTTGGAGTATTGTTTGGCTAATTCGGCAAAATCAGCGCCTTTGGTTAATTGGTCGTAAATATCATCGATTGTTTTTTGGGAGTCGGCGACTTGGGTAGAATCCGCATTCGCAGGACACTGGATTAGAATGTGCGCCACGTTGATTTGTCCCGGATTTTCTTTTTTCGCATGTACTTTGATAATATGATAACCAAAGTTAGTGCGCGCCAATGTACCGACTTTACCAACCGGCGTATTAAAAGCGACTTCTTCAAAAGGCGGATTAAGCATCATTCCTGTGAACCAGCCCAAGTAACCCGGTCGTTCTGCTTTAGCCGTATTAACGTCGTCGGAAACCTCTGCCGCTACTTTTTCAAAGTCTTCTCCTTTCAAGAGCCGATTTCTCACTTGAGTCGCTTTTTTATAGACGTCGAGCGTATCGGAAGGGAATGTTTTGAAATCATTTTTTTTAACGCCCGGAAACTCAATAACAATATGACTGATTTCAATCATATCTTTCGTCCGGTTATATTCCTTCTGCAGCAAATCTTCATTAATTTTCAGACTGTCTAAATAAGGTTTGGCTTCCGTAGCCCGATAGCCTGCCAATTCAGTACGGAAAGACGCAGTCGTATCCATACCTTGCGCTTCTGCTTCAGCGACTTTCAATTTCAAATTTTTAAATAAATCAACGTAATCATTCAATGAACGTTTGTCAATGGCATCCTCGTTGTTATACTTGTTATAAAAGTATTCAAATTCGGATTTTTTGAAATCTTTACCATTGATTGTCATAATAACAGGATCATTAGCCTGAGCGAAAACTCCAACTGACGTCAAAACTAATACTAAAGAAAAAAAGCATGCTTTCATTTTATCATTATTAAAATTTTACCTTACTTTTAACGGATAAAAAAGGAATTTATTATATTCAACAGTTATTCCGTTATTCAATTATTCAATCCTACCCCCTGCTATAACTATAATTCGGCGCCTCCTGCGTAACCGTAACATCATGCGGGTGGCTTTCTTTGATTCCGGCATTCGTGATGCGGGTGAATTTAGCTTCATGGAGCGCCGGTATGTTTGCCGCTCCGCAGTAACCCATTCCTGCTCTGAGTCCGCCGACCATCTGATAAATCACTTCAAAGAGCGAGCCTTTGAATGGCACGCGAGCCGTAATGCCTTCCGGAACCAATTTTTTGATGTCGTCTTCCACATCTTGAAAATAGCGGTCTTTAGAACCTCTTTGCATTGCTTCCAAAGAACCCATTCCGCGATAGGATTTGAATTTCCGTCCGTTGAAAATGATGGTTTCGCCCGGCGATTCTTCTACTCCTGCCAGCAAAGAGCCCATCATCACCGAATGACCTCCTGCAGCTAAGGCTTTGACAATATCGCCCGAATAGCGCAGACCGCCGTCGGCAATTAACGGAATATCTGTTCCCCGCAAGGCTTTGGATACTTCATAAATGGCTGAGAGTTGCGGAACGCCAACGCCGGCAATCACGCGGGTCGTGCAGATGGAGCCGGGACCGATGCCTACTTTTATGGCGTCGGCTCCCGCTTCGGCTAAGAAACGGGCGGCTTCAACTGTAGCAATATTTCCTACGGCTACGTCAAGTCCGGGAAATGTCGCTTTTATCTTTTTCAGCATTTCGGCGACAAACAGCGAATGGCCATGAGCCGTATCGATTACGATAGCGTCAACATCCGCTTGCACCAAGGCTTCCACCCGGAGCAGCGTGTCGTGCGTAACGCCTACGCCGGCGGCAACACGCAGCCGTCCGTTAGCGTCTTTGCAAGCAAAAGGTTTGTCTTTCGCTTTCGTAATATCTTTGTATGTTATCAAGCCAATCAGTTTGTTGTCGTGATCGACCACCGGCAATTTTTCAATTTTATACTGCTGAAGAATTTCGGTAGCCGCTTCCAGATTAGTCGATTGATTCGTTGTCACCAAATGATCTTTAGTCATCACATCGTCCACCAGAAGAGAGAGATTGTGTTGAAAGCGCAAGTCGCGGTTGGTTACGATGCCGACCAAGTGATTGGCGTCGTCCACGACAGGAATGCCGCCGATTTTATATTCTCTCATCAAAGCGAGGGCGTCGCCGACTGTTTTTCCCCTTTTGATGCTGACAGGATTGGAAATCATGCCGTTTTCCGCCCGTTTTACCGAACGAACCTGCTTGGCTTGTTCTTCGATGCTCATGTTTTTATGAATCACGCCAATGCCTCCTTCGCGGGCAAGCGCAATCGCCAAATTAGCTTCTGTCACCGTATCCATAGCGGCGGAAACCATAGGAATATTCAACCGAATATTTTTGGAGAATTGCGTCGAAAGATCAACCTCACGCGGCAATACCTCCGAATAGGCGGGGATTAACAGTACGTCGTCGAAAGTTAATCCGTCCATAATTACTTTTTCTGCAATAAATGACATTATAAAAGGGATTTAAATTTATTGCGTGCAAATATAGCGATTTTTTTTGATTAATTCGCTCTAATTCGGAAATAAATTTGAATTATGGGTGTGATTACAGCCAACCGTGACTTGCGTACCATGTTACGCATTCCTCCATACCGCGTTCCAAATCATATCCGGCTTGAAAACTCAAGTCTTGCTTCAACGGGGAAATATCGCAAGTCCAGTCGCGGCGTTTCATGATTTTATATTTATCGCGATTCAGCGTTGACGGTTGCTTTGATATGTTGGAGATTGATTCCGCGAGAATAGAAACGGTTTTCAAAAGCGCCAAAGGGATTCTCAATTTTAATACTCGTTTTTTACCTAACGCTTTCTTCGCCAGTTGGGTATAAGTTTCGTCGGAATACGTATTGCCATCGGAAACCGTATATATTTTATGCGTAAAAGCGCTTTCAACAGCGAGAAATGCAGCTTTAACCAAATCTTTCACATAGATAAAAGTCAGCAGTTGAGGTTCGTAGCCGGCAGTCAACTCCAACCCGTTTTTTATACTTTTCAACATCAGAAAATAGTCTTTGTCGCGGGGACCGTAAACGCCGGTAGGGCGCAGAATGATGTATGGAAAATCAGGTTGCGATTCTAAAAATTCTTCGGCTTTCCGC
>Ga0123357_10014597_pt1 | contig 10261 bp, 7 predicted proteins | sample TergutEmb28metaG_FD_89873 | JGI IMG/M metagenome (GOLD analysis project Ga0123357, IMG submission 89873) | Embiratermes neotenicus P4 segment gut microbial communities from Petit-Saut dam, French Guiana - Emb289 P4 | ecosystem: Host-associated > Arthropoda: Insects > Digestive system > Gut ... | reverse complement strand
GGCCCGAAACATGTTGAGCAACCTATAAAGGAAAAATAAACATAATACCAAAAGTGACATCTAGTTGGTCTCTTTATCCACATTGAACTACGATGCACGGTCAACCATACATCAAAATTACTTTTATAATGTTGACAGCAGTACGGCATACACGTACTTTTTTTTCGAGAAAGGGTACCCGTCCTTGCCATTCCATGGCTACACTAACAGTTTGATGCTGCTGACTGTTACGTGCGGCTCAGCAATGCGCAGAGGACGCAATGTTACTTCTTCTAGGCATGAAGTAGAATATTTTTATATCGTTAAAAGTGGCATGTAGCTCAATACGGAAACGTTTCAATGGCAACATTGTTTACGGGAATGCGCCATGATGCTACATTAGACATACATTTCCTATCTTGTTTTTTATGTTTTGTTGACCGTGCATCTCTGTATAATCTTGTAAATGAAACCAACTTGGTGCACAACTTATTCTTAGTATATTTATCAATATCTACATGTTTCGGGCAAGTGTGGGCTCATCATCAGGAGAAACAACTGTGCTTATGCGACACTTGTTACTGTTATTCTGTGTGGATGACTGTCTGCATACCAGACAGTCATCCACACAGAATAACAAGTAACAAGTGTCGCATAAACGCAATTGTTTCTCCTGATAACGGGTTCATAGTTGCCCGAAACATGTAGAGATTGATAAATATACTAAGAATAAATTGTGCATCAAGTTGGTTTTATTTAAAAGATTGTCTACCTTTTTCTATTTTTCTGCCTGGTGTTGAAAACGAACTTGGGAAGAGATTAATAATTCTGACTAGTTTACATGCCTGCAAGTGAAGATTCAGTATCCAGTACATAAAGCAAGACGGTGCGTCTGCAGACAATTACGGTAAATTTCTGAACACAAAGAGGCCTTGACAAGTACTTAACGTGTTTAACAACTCCATCAAATCAAATCCCATCTTGCTCTCAGCAGCCGGCAGTGACATTCGGAAGCTATTTCTTAACAAGCTTGGCGTCTGCTGCATTATAATCGTAGTGCGCCTTACTAATGTATTTTAGTCTGACACTATGCTATCAGGAGTCTCTGGGCTGTAATTATTAGCAGGCGTTGGCAATAGAGGGGATGAAGCTTCTGGTTTATTATACACATCTTGACATGAGCTGAGGATGAAACGGTGCTTACAAATAAGATTACTCTAATAAACAAGGAGTTCCGGGTGCGACTAATAAAACTTGCTTTCACGTTGTAAAGACTTCCAATTCTACAATTATTGTGTTGCTATTGTCATATGGAGGTGTTGTAAATTTATAATTAAAGAGTGAAATCAACTTATCTTATGAGCTGCCGTGTTGAAGGCGTGAATATATGCTGATATGATTAACAGCGAAGTCAAAATTATATTGCTTTAAATTGTACATATGTAAGAAATCATTATTTATTTATCCTTCTTATTAGCATCAGCTTTACTATCATTTCTTTTTTGGAAAATTCTATCTACGTAAAATTAGTAGGGCAGAGACTTAAAAATTCGCCCTATCGCCATGTTTCTAACTATGTGAAGGATACATTGTTTGTAAGTTTGTCCTTTCTAAGTTTCGCATCTCTACTGCAAGCGTTCATTAGTTGTCACCATTATAAGAAAAGCTAAAGTTACAATGCATGCAACGCCCTTTGTGTTCTTTTACATTCTAGGAATAAAAGCTTACGATGACTCGAAGTTTTCCACTGTCCGTCACTATACACCATTCTTGGACCCCACATTGAGTGACACCCGTCTTGTTGTCGTTTATTGAATTTAGGATTAAATTTGTACGACTTTCAGGTAGGCAGTATTGGTGTAACGTCCATCTTAAATTTCGTCAAAATCCGTCAACTGATTCGGCAGGCATAAAGGCGTAGCGTCCATCTTAAGTTTTGTGAAAGTCGGTCACGTGGTTCGGACAGGCATTATTTGAATAACGTCCATCTTAAATTTCTTGAAAATCAGTGCACTGGTTCATACAATGAAACGGGATACAAACAGATAGAGACATGAACAATATTGCGATTGAAAAAAAATACATTTTTAAAGTAGAGGACAAATTAGATACAACAATAACAATTTATTGATCTTCATATTAGTTCAACATATTTCGGGCAATTCTTTTCCCGAAACATATTGAGCTAATCTGAAGATCAATAAATTGCTATTGTTGCATCTAGTTGGTCCTCTACTTTATTTATGTCGATGATGCAAAATCAAACACACATCAAACCCCCGCATTTTTATTTTAAGAACAAGCTTAAAGTTCCCTTCGATTCTCCTCAATATTGGCCTGGTGTACAATATGCGACTGCCGGGTAATACTGTAGATCATTCTTGCACACGTCCCTACTATATCGCAGGACTATTTTGATTTTTATCTATAAATGACATCGTAAGTCACACACACTCAGTCCATTTTCTGCTCGTTATTACCCTGGTTATTTAACTGTCGGCACATCTGTTGAAAGACAGACATGCACCTCGCACGTACAAAGCAGAACATGCAGAGTTCCACATACTGTTAACATCGGCACAGTACTGGCTATGGACGGATTATCTTCACAGTCTGGACTCTACCCCTGGGAAAGAGTCCCGGTTACTCCTTACAAAAGAAACGACTGGGGCTCAGATCTGGTGTGTGGGTGAGCACAGAGACAGTTACCACAGTTCAGGAATATTATTTACAGATATACACACACATACACACAAACACACACATACACAAACACACACATACACAGACGTAAATTTATATGCTTTCATACATACACTGAATACTGCACAGCATCTCATTCTAGTTAAAGACCATCATATTTCTAGAAACTTGTTCTGTGCCTGTCATTACGTGCAGTTAATCTCTCTTTCCGGAGGTAAAGGTTGAATTTTCTCCATACAATTATTCCAACCGATTATATTGAAGTCAAGTCCATATATCCATCCAAGAAATGTTGGTGGTTATTGTAGGACTAGAACCAAATTCCTCAGCTTGTTGCCCGTAATTTTACTGACTAAGGTCTTCAGATTTTTTTTTTAAAAAAGTTTCCTAGTTGCTGTTCAAAACGACAGAAGCTTTTGGTTGAAGTAACTTTAGAAAGTGATATTAGACAGGCAGCAGATGAAGGCTGTCATAAAAGTGAACGTAGATTGCAGATATATTTTACAAGGTAGAATTTGTGTACGTCCACATTAAACATTTCGGAAACAGTGGTCATCTGGTGACCCGCTGTAGTTCGTCCTTCATCTTCCTTCATTTTGAGGATGGGGTGAAGGACACTATGTTTCTTTGGCTCTTTGGATAATAATGGGTCCACTACCCACTGCCAGAGTACTGTTGGAATGATGAATGAGAGGCAGAAACCGAAGATCTCGCAGAGAAACCTGTCCGAGTGTCACTTTGCTCTCCACAAAATCAACACGAATACCCATGCAAAAAAAAAGAAACAGCGCCTTCATGGAGACAAGCTAGCAGTTAGCCCCCTGACTATGGCATGGCCACCCCACAAAACACATTCAATACACTTCTAAAGTAATCTATGTTACGACTGTTTAATACGGCGATTCCAAAACTCTATGACGTGGTGCCGTGAGGCGCCGCGGTATATTTCAAATTATTGTTTATTTTTTCAATTTATGTGCATTTCTATTTCAAACGGCTACTAAGTTGTTAGGACATAAATAATCATTAAGTTGTTTGGGTCTAACCACTTAATAGACGGAAGTGTTGGGTATTTCTTTTGGCCTACGTGTGCCGTGAAAAAAATTACTGAAACACAAAGGGCGCCATGAAACGAGAAAGTTTGGAAACGGCTGGTTTAATATTTTAACCACTTGAAAAAGTTGTTCAGGGCCGGCATGAAGCAAACAGCTTGCGTTGGACGAAGAAAATCTCAATGAACAGCAAGGACACACAACTTTGGAGTAAAATAAACTTTAGAACAAGAGCCACACTAGGTGTGTGTTGGCGAGAGGAGAAAGAAGGCGTCTTTGTATTCAAACCATAGATTGACCCTGCGACATTTAATTCTTTATAACCCCAATTCATCGCTGTTCTGCTTTCCAGGTACTTGATATGCAGTCAAACAAGGCTTCCATGAAAAGGTGTTCCTACTTCCAACACAAACATTTACTTAACAAAATAATATGAGATAAAAAATTGGAATATAAATAACGGTATACTTTCATCATTATGTTTACATTATTTCAAAACGACGTATACCGAAAGCTTCCATTGCGACCTTACTGAGAACCCCTCTGAGCTACCACCGTTCAGATCCTATACGTTTCTGAGGTAAATTCGGGCATTGCCTAATCGGTTTATAACAGAATGAAAAATCTCATTCAAAATGCTGCAGACGTTCGTGTGGTAGTCATACTAACAGGAATGAAGCTGAAGGCTTGCCTCTGCAGCATCCTGTTGCCCGCGATACGGTTCGACTCGACTGGACTCGACTGGGGTTCTGTGAAAACAGTCTCTTCATGTAAAGACCTACGTGACATCGAAATTGATGTAGACTCTGAACCACGACCACAAATATGTGTACAAATAATCAGTCTTATTACAAAACACTGTTCTTGAATATAGGTTTCACATACTACACAAGACCTAAAATTTCTTCACTCGGACCACAAGTACCGAACCGAAACTACAAATTACCTTACACGTCACAAGCCTACCATTGCCTACACACGGTCTTCGGCCACGCCTATCCTTACTTACTGAAGTGAAGTGAACGAATGGCCTTAATAGCCTTCGTACTTCGGTAATAAGGCCAGGGACCTGAGTTACTAGGAACTTCGCACTGTCAGTTACTGTGCAGACTTGCCCGCACGTACACATGAACTATACAAAGTCTGAAGTCCTCATAGCTGTGAGCATTAGCATGGGAAGCATCTACCAGACTATTCGGCAGTGCAACGCCGAAAAGCCCGTCTCAATACACACTACCATGATGACCGCAAAACTTACATCTCGTTCTTTACTTAACACATTCAATATGGCGGTAAAGTATTCTCAACAAACTTCTAAAGAGACCCAGGTGTTTTGGTTTTTTCAAATTTCAAGTGTATGTAGAAGTAGCATTGAAGCGACGCCGCTAAACATGAGGTTGCTTATTCTTTCTTGAAGAGAGTGGAATGGAGCTGTCACCAAACATCGGCCGAAGTTCCCAGCAGTTCACTTCAGCACTGCACTGTCTCGTCCAACAAGTTTTAAAAAGAGGGAAAGAAAATAAAATATCTGCTTTATTTCTGTTCTTCATTCTTTTCCTGTTTTCACAACCTTGCAGACCTTTCGATCGGCAACCCTCCGACATATACTGGTCCACAGGCGCAACGAACACCTTCCCCACCCCAAACCTAGAAAAATATGTAGTTCCAACTTGAGAGAGAGAGCGTGAGAGAGGGGGAGGAAAGATCCTTATAAGACACTTTAATAAGGAATACACTGAATTCTTTCCTCCCTGTCCACATCCTCTTTCCTGGTTACGTAACCTGTCTCATTCTTGATCCTTTCAACTTATATGCTTTCCCACAAGTTTTACTGCAGTATATCTTCTACCAACCTTCCTTCCTTGTCCCAACTTCCATTCTCTCATTCCATTTTTCTCTTCTCGAACGCCTACAATTTCTCATACCGACTGTGACCTTTTAAAATGCATTTTCTCATACTTCATAAAAAGTCTGAAAGCATCAGAAGATTGCAACTCTCATACATTCAACGCTAAGACAGAGATGGAAAACCAACCATGTCCTAAAGTATAGCTCCTGGCTAGGATTTTATTCACACCATCTGTCTGCGAATTCCGTTATTACAAGATGCACGCATCGCCCTATCGAACTTTACATTTACCACTAAAAGACAATTTTATGGTTTTCGCACCTTGCATTGTTACATAATTACACAATATAAACCAAAAAATGCATATTTCCTGAATTAATACTTTAATTTTTAATGTATTTATGTCTTCTACAAGTTTGGAACACGAAGATTCGAAATATGTAGAAGACATAAAAAAAAATAAAAATAAAAATATTACTTACTTACTCCATGGTGCACAGTCCTTCTTGAGAAGCTAACTGGTTTGCAGCTAGTCAAGAAACTCCCCGCATTTCACGGAACCCGAAGGTTCATTACCGCACTCACAAGCGTCCGTCACTTGTCTCTATCCGGTGCAAGCCCAATCCAGTCCATATATGCACATCCCACTTCCTGGAGATCCATTCTAATATTATCCACCCATCTACACCTAGGTCTCCCCAGTGGTCTCCTTCCCTCCGGTAACACCCCACCAAGACCCCATACACCCCCTCTCCTCACCAATACGCACCACAAGCCCAGCCCATCTCATTCTTCTCGATTTTATCACCCACAAAATGTAGGGTGAAGAATACAAATAATTTAGCTCCTCGTTATGTAATCTCCTCCATTCCTCCGTTACCTCGTCCCTCCTAGGTCCAAATATTCTCCTCAACACTATGTTCTCATACACCCTTAGCTTCCTTTCCTCCCGCAATGTCAACGACAAAGTTTCACACCCATACAAAACAACAGGCAAAATTATAGTTCTCTATATCTTGATCTTTAAAGCTTTGGATAGCAACCTGGAAGACAAAAGATTCTGCACCGAATGATAGCAAGCACTTCCTGGCCTAAATCTGTTCTTAATTTCTTCCGCAATAGAATTTTGATTTGTTAAAGTTGTTCTTCCATCCTCTCGAAGCTACTATTATCAATCCTCACACTGTGAACTCGTCCTGCATTAAAAAATAAAAATATTAAATATTAAATGAGGAAATATGCATTTCGTTGGTTTATACTGTAGGACACAAAAAGACACTCTTTATTCTTACTTTTAGTGGTACGGTGTCGGATGCTTTTAGGAAGTTATTATTTGCACAGATATTGGGAGAAAAAAACAGAAGATGATGGGAAACAGCGAAAGGCGTGATATAATACTTTTAAAATATCTTTAACCTTAGCTCAAGGAAACAAACATTATAACAGAAAATAAAATTAACAGAAAGTAGTAAATAAATTTTATGCACCAACACACAAATTAGTTAACCAACTGACATATTAGAACAGAAGGTCCTTAAAATGCTGTTCACGATACTCTTTGTTTACATGGAACTTAAAGATTCAACAGTTTATTAAAAGTCTACCCGTATCCATAACGGAACCATGTGCAATTGTTACGATCTACGCAATACATTCTTTACAGTGTAGGTTAAGATTACATTCCTATGCACAGAGAGCTCCGGAATAGGAGTCTCATGGCTCAACATCTAAAAGCACAAATCACAGTATTTTGCCACTGATGAGGATTTTCTAAGTAATCCTTTGCCAATAAATTCGTTATAGGAATCAGCTGGTTCAAAGAAGTGGCTTATGTCCATAAAACGGAATAATGGATAACAAATATTCTTACATATCTTTTCTTTAATAACAATTATTGATAAACTATATTTGTAATAACAACTGGAAATTTAAAAGAATAGACAAGGATACACAAATAACATCGTCGCAGAAAGGACAGATACTTCCTGAATATGTTCATTACATCTTTTATTTATCCAAATGAATGCATAAATAGATTGCTCTAGAAAATATTTTTAAAACGTACATTAAAATTTACATTAAAATGATCCTAAATGTTTCGGTTTAACAACCATCATCAGGGAGCTTATTGTTGTGTTTTGTTAAAGTTTAACTATTAATAATTATAACTTTAGCTAAGCACAACCATAAGTTCCCTGATGATGAGTGTTAAACCGAAACATGTAGGAGCATTTTAATGTAAATTTTAATGTAAGTTTTAACAATATTTTCTAGATCAATCTAGTTGTGCATTCATTTGGATAAATAAAAGATATGATAATCAAGATGCACGGTAAAACTGTGAAAATTATATTACTACAATTATGTATCCTTCTGAAAATAAATTAGCATTACAGTTCTGCTTGACAGGTCTTCTGTACATTTAGAACTACGCAGCTATAGGTTTATTGCTGTTTAATCTATTATTATATTTCTTATTGGTAGCAATGTAAATGCTGTAAGTCTGAAAAGTCCCCAAATGTTTCCACTGTCGTTACAAACTACTGAAACTGCACAAATTCAAACGGAAGATTTAGAAAATCAAAAAGTCAATACTCAGCCTTACGGCGATAAGACTAACCTACAGGAACATTCAAGATGTTTGTGCAGGCCAATCATACTGGAGCAGAAACGGGCCAAATAAGACACAATTAAGGAATAACCTGATATATGTGCAACGTATCATTAAGATGCTTACATATCGCAATTAATGGAATAGACGTTGCCGAAATGAAACCCGACATTTAGACATCGATAAAAACTTATCTCGCAACTTGACACGACCCTGAATCAGTTCGAAGAGTCTACCATTTTCAAGATTAATTCTTTTGACGTACGCTTGTACCTCAACTTTATACCTCAGTACCTTTCTCTCTCTTTCGAGCGGTAGATTAAAAAAATGAAATATTTCTATGCATATATTTCTACAGTACTGGAGATGCATGAAGCGGGTGGTGATCCCTGAGTAAGTGTTCTTACCATCGGAAGGTAGATAAGCAATTTATTTAATTATTACAACGCATTCGTTCATTTAAATATACGTGACCTACGAAGACATGTAGAACATGTTTTAGATTTGTTTTACAAAAGTGAACCTCACACCTTGCTAACAGTATAATATGAAGCGAGAGATTGTGTATGTAGTTCGTCACTGGAATGGATACAGTAACAATGTTGTCAACTTATACTGCAAAGTTCGCAGCTAATAAATAATCAATGCTTATAAGAAAGAAAGTATGAAAGGTCTGCTATACAATAGAGCAGCCGTTCGGGCCGAAAGTACAAAATAAGGTAAAGCGGAGAATATAATATGAAATGTTCTTATACAAGCACGACAGGATATTACAGTCTCGGCATAGCATAAAGAAGATCACAGGTACATAGAAAAAGGTTAGGTACGGCCCGGCGTTAAAAACTGTAACATTTAAAACCTACAAAAAATAAGACGTACAGTTCGATATACGATTTAGGATCCGTTAAAAAGTAGTGTGGAGCACGCTGTGGCGCAGTTGGTTGAGGCACTGCGCTACAAGCCGGAAGGTCGCGGGTTCGATTCCCGATGGTGTCATTGACATAATCCTTCCAGCCACACTAAGGCCCTGGGGTTGACTCAGCCGCTAACAGAAATGAGTAACAGAAATGTTTCCAGAGGGTAAATGCGGCCGGTACTTAGGGGTGAAAACCTTACCACCTTCATGTGGCGATTTTCTTTAAATCTGGAACTCAACTTCCTGGAACTCTCAGGGCCTGTCCAGGCCAGGAGTGGGATTGCTTTACCTTTCAAAAAGTAGTGTAACAGTAAAACGTTCACAACGATTTAGCTCATATATAACTCATATGTAACTTACACACACACACACACACACACACATATATATATATATATATTTAACGAAACTAACAACTGCACACACTCCCATGTACGCTACAAGACCTGTCCTACAAGGACAGGGGCCTGCATTGGATCCACCATACGATAGATGTGTATACGCAGGTAAAATTGTCCACGACCTGTAAAGAAAGCACTTTTTTCAACTAAGGTAACATTCAATTTCTTTACACTAATTGCGAAGATAATACAATAGACATACTTTAATATATTAATAACAGTACATGCCTTTAGGTATAAACTGAACATGTGTTCTACCTACAAGATTGCTTAGCCTAATACAAGTACACACTGTACCACAACTGTAGGCACAACCGTCTTCCTGAAGATGAAACTTCGGGTTCGAGAAATTTAGGAGACATAATAAATTAAACATTAATTGAGAAAAGGTACATATTGTTGGTTTATATTGCATAATTATATTACAACGCACGGTGCAAAAACCATAAAATTCTTATACCAAACTTCTTGATATATTATTGATCATATACAACATTCTGATATATTATTGATCACATAAAACTATTAGCCTGCAGACTGAACTTCGCTGAGGCAAGCTATATACAAACACTACGATTGTAATTTGTAAATTTTGAATGCCTTTTAGAGTAAGAATAAAAGACCAATTTGATGTCAATTGCTATTTTATTTCACTTTTTATGTGCTCAACATGTTTTGGACATTAATATATCCATCATCAGGAGCTTGCGACTCTTCTGCTGAATAACCACATTGGTCGCATTGTTCTTG